>Ga0310696_10001472_pt1 | contig 33915 bp, 39 predicted proteins | sample AusTroGonzalo_MG_4_FD_203885 | JGI IMG/M metagenome (GOLD analysis project Ga0310696, IMG submission 203885) | Bovine rumen microbial communities from tropical cattle in Woodstock, Queensland, Australia - Gonzalo_02 (v2) (version 2) | ecosystem: Host-associated > Mammals > Digestive system >... | reverse complement strand
AATGATTAACGAATTCAGATCTGTTTCGAAGGGTAGAAACATTTTTACTAAAAGTAGTACTAATTTTTTCTTTATAATATGCTTCTGCAGGTCTATCAAGATCTTTAGAACACATCATATCCCTTACACAGATATAATCAAAATTAGAATCAAGAACCTTTCTCCAGAAAGATTTAATATCATCTTCATCTTCTGCATATGAATAAACTTCATGAATAACAGAAGAAAGAATTAAAACTTTTTTCTTATATAAACCAATTTCGCTAAGTTTCTTTGCTACATCTCCCCAATTAGAAGTAAACAAAACATCTCCAGCATTGCCATTAAAATTGGTTTTAGCAAGGTCAATCATAGTATCAGAAATATCATATCCGATATATGTGTTTGTATTATAATGGTTATAAATACTTACCAAATAATTGATAAGTGTACCATCAGCACAGCCAAAGTCAACAAAGACATATTCACGATCTTTTGGAAGTTCATTCAAGAAGAACAGTTTATCTTCTATTCCTTTGGCCATATTCTCATTATAAGCGAGAATATTTTTAAATCTTTCTCCGATTTCCATATTACTCAGAAGATTTATAAAGAAGATGTTCAGCGCGCCGTACCCAAGAAAGAAGCTGTTCAACAGTCAGGTTGTCCACATGGGTAAGACGTCCGTTCATATCTACAAGTACACGATCATACTCAACAGTAATACCATTGGCAGTTTCCATATTCTTATAACCACGGGAATGAAAAATAGTTCTGATATCATCAATCATTTCCTGTCGAAGCTCGACGATTTTACGCTCGTTTTTTGCAAAATAATCCATAATATTACTTAAATTTAATTAAAAAATCAGAATAAACTTTCTTAACACTAAGATATTTCTTTTCAATATCTTCACCAATTTGCTTAATCATTTCGCCAGCAATAATATCCAATTCTTCATTGGTATATTCCTTTAAAAAATGCCTTTCATGCATATTAGTATAAAATGCATTTTCTACTGGATCAAACCACATAATGTTTCCATAATCGCCTTCTTTTACTATAGAGCTATACATAAAAACAACCCCACTACCAGGAAACATGCTGCGGTAAAGTTTACAGACATCTTTAATCCGCTTTGTATTTTCTCTACGTGTATACATATTAATTTATTTAAGTAAAAACGCAATTCCGATACAAATACCAAAAACAATTCCCCAAAATATCATCCCACAGAAAATATCAAGGAAATAAGTTTTAATCCAAGTTTTTAATTCTTTATTCATATTAATATTCATTTAAAGCACATTCAGTATTATCCGATCCATTGGAATAACCGATTTCATAAATCTCTTCAAACATAGAAGCAACCTTATCCATATCTTTAGGTTTAATTCCCATTTTAAGAAGAGCAGGAACCATTACCTTATTGAATTTTTCATTAGGTCCATTTTTACCGAAATAATCACCTGAACCTATGTAATAATTTTCTTTCATATTAAAGATATTTATACTCATAAGGAGGAAAACCGATTTCCTTATATTTTTCATTTACCATATTAATATAAGGTTGAACATCTTCATTAAAATGTTCATAAACCCAATCACGCATCTGAGGGTCAATCTTAGCCTCTTCATCGAAAAAGATAAGCCGCCAGGAAATCAAGCTGACATATAACTGTTCTAGCTCGCTGATTTTGTGAATCAATTCCTTATTAAATTCGACTTTCATAATGTTTATTACTTAATGTTTACACTATAATATAGTATAAAAAATCCAGAATTCAAAGAATCCTGGAAAAATATTAAGTGATTTTATCTTTTACCTATTTTAAAGGCTTGTTCTGTTTTATTATTAAATTTTATTAAATCATCTAATTCAATATTAAACTGTTGATTTACATAATGTTTAATAGCACCGATTAAATCAGAACATTCACAAAGAATCATTATTGGATCAGTTTGATTGTATGCATCTTTTAGTTCTTCAAATTCTTCTTCAATCTTAGAAAATTCTCCTAAAATTCCTTTTTGAATTTCATGAGTATGATATCCATAATTATTATCTGTATTCATATTCTTGTAATTTTGATAATCTTGGTTCTGCACAACCTGTTCCATATATCCATTTTAAAAATTCACATTCTCTTATACCATAAGATCCAAGTTCAACAGGTTTAGTATATCCGAATACAGTACAATTAATATCATATCCAATATCTGTTTTATCGATACTTAAACTGCCTATATTTGATAACTTACTATTAAAAAAGTTATATGCATCATCAATAATCTTTTCTAATGATTCATTATTTATAACATCAGTAATAATTAATTCATTTTTCATGAAATATTTTTCATGATATAAATCATATCTTTCATCTCTAAAACAAGGTGTAATTGTTTGGAATTTACCCTTAGGAAGATTCTCTTTAAGATAAAGATATAAAAATGACTGTTCACCTGATGCAACTAAACATTTATCATTATGTTTAAGCATATAATGTTCTTTATCTGCCGGTTTTGTAATATCATCAATACATGGCGGAACTAACCAAGGTGCTTCAATACGAATATACCCCTTTGATTGATAATATTCAATACTGTCTGCTAGATTTTTAAAACTAATCATAACTTATTTAAATTTAGGAATTTCCATCCAATATTCAGGTTCAATATTATCTAGATGATTAATATAAAATGATTTACTATTTTCATCACAATCACACTCAAAATGACTAATTGTCATATAACAATCTTGATGATTCCACCAATATGCAGAAGTAAAATCTTCATCATTATAAAATCCGATTCTAATTCCTGTAGGATTAAAATCTTCATCTACCCACTTATGGTGATATGCTAATACTTCTACTCCTTCGGGAGGCTTTTGATCAGAGAATTTAATCCATATTGGTTTCTTAGCTTCTTTAACAGCAATTTTACATGCTTCTGTTGCTTCATCTACTGTTACTGTATCATCACTATATGTTACTTTATCAGAACAATATTGAATACCATGATAATATTCTACTGTTGAGGTATATCCTCTTTTTCTTTTATGACTATTAATATATTCTAATGCTTTCTTCATAATTATTTCTTTTTATTAGGCGTTAACATTATATACATTCTTTTACCTTCAAGTTTAGGCATATTTTCTGCTTTACCGAATTCCTCACATTCAATGGCAAATCGAAGAAGAAGTTTCTCACCTTGTTCAGTATAATTAATTGCACGTCCCTTGAAAAAGATAGATGCCTTTACTTTATTTTCATCTTTAAGAAATTCTTGTGCATGCTTTAATTTAAACTGAAAATCATGTTCATCAGTATTAGGACCGAATCTGATTTCTTTAATTTCAACCTGTTTAGAATTAGCTTTCATTTCCTTAGCTTTCTTCTTTTGCTGATAAAGATATTTTTGATAATCCATTATCTTACATACAGGAGGATCACCATTTGGAGAAATCTCCACTAAATCTAATTCAAGTTCATCAGCAATTTTCATTGCTTTATAAGTATCATAAATACCTTGTTCGACATTATCTCCGACAAGACGAACCTTAGGTACTCTGATTTGTTCATTAATTCTTAAACTATTCTCTTCTTTCTTCATTAATATTATATTTTTTATTTACCAATTAGCATCAGCTTCTCCTTGCTGATATCCAGTATCATATATTTCTGTCAGAACTTTATTAATAAATTTACTGTCTGATTCTGGTAAATTTAATGTATCTATTATAAGTTCTGTTTTAATCTCTATAAATTGTTCAATATTTGAATCCATAACTTTATAATCTTTATATTCATTCCTATGTTTCAGAATAATTTATAATTTTTATCTTTTCTAATTTATCTATTATATTATAGTATTTTGAAATTAACTTAGTATATTCTTCTATTTTCTTTCTACATAGTTCTCTGATATATTCTTCTGCATCTTCTTTTGATACAAAAACACGATAATGATATACATCTATATGTGAAGAATTTAATACTTCTTCAAATTCATCATCAAATAGATGATCTTGCCCATGCATACCAGTATGTTCTGGTGTGGATTCACGAGCATCATTACAAAGACGGATAACTTGAAAATCAGCTCCATTACTAAAATTCTTTGATGAATGAATTGTACCTCGTATATGTTTAGTAGGTATTTCTTCTCCCCACATACTTCTATCCCATATTTCATAGTTAAGATTTACCTTACATTTATATATCTTATTAGGTACTTCATCTTCTTTTAGTTTATAAAAATCTAAAACATATACAAATGTATCTTTATTTAATATATCTCGTACTTTCATATATCACATTCTTTAATATTACCAATAAGCCAATCTGAATAATCAATATTTAATAATTCTGCATAATGTTCAATAAGTCCATGAGCACGCATTATTCTATCATCAATATAAACATTATTAGGCCAACAACTATAACTAAATCCTTGTTCTCGTTTACACCAATACTTCCAAGTTTTTGTTGCCTTTTTAAGTTCTTTTATATAATTATCTTTTTCTTTTTGCGTCATAATTAATATCTTTCTTTATCAGGACATTTTCCATCAGGATACATCCAAGTTAATTCATCTTCTCTAGCATAATAATTTTCAGAATTTTCATTCTGACATGAATTATAATATCCATATTCTTCACTAGACAATGAATCTTCTCTACACCAGATACATCCATCACAATAACTTATATTACAATCTTTCATCACTTCCAATATCACCTTTATCATCATTATGTGTATGCCACCACTGTTCTTCTAAATCCATAAGAAGACCATCTCTATATTCTTCAGGACAATTTGGATCTTCTTGAACTATTGCATCAAGTTCATCAGCAATAGTCATAGCGGCAGAACATAATCCTTCACGATAGCCTTCTTGTAAATAATATAGTTCTTCTTCACCTAAATCATCAGATTTAATTGTATAAGAACGCATATCTCTAAGAGTATTAATAATTGTTTTTAATGTTTCTATAGTCTTATTCATATTATTCAACATTTATATTTTGATATGTATTTAAAATATCTTCTTCTTTCCAAGGACAACAAACTTCTGCTATTTCATGTACATACATTTCATATGCATCATCAATATTTGTTATCTTTAAACCATTTATTGCAGATAAAAATTCATATTTAATACGATTTATTGATTTATACCAAATATCAACAAATATATCTTTTTTAGAATTATCTTCAAATATTACTCTAAATTTATCAATATTAGAATAACCAACTTCGGTATCTATTAATTTAAGAGAAACTACTTTCATATTAATTATTTTTTAATCTATCTTGAACTCTTTTTTGTAATTCATCCATTTTTGTAAGAATTTTTAATGCTTTGTCAGATTTTCTTTTATCTATATTTATTTTAAGTCCACAAGTTGGACAAAATAAAATATTTGAATATAAAATCTGTTGTATAGATGTTGGAATAAGATTACCGCAATGAGGACATCTTATTCCTGGAGTTTTTTGTCCATGCTGTTGCATTCTTGGTTTATCAGGTATCATTATTTATTTTTTGATTTATTTATTTTTTCTTTTTGCTTAGCAAGCTTTTCTTTTTGCTTAGTAAATTTTTCTTTTTCTTTTGCTTTCTTTTCTTTTTCTTTAGCCTTACGTTCTTTCTCTTTTTGCTTTAAGAGTTTTTCCTTCTCTTTTGCTTTCTTTTCTTTTTCTTTCTGCTTAGCTAATTTTTCTTTTTCTTTAGCTGCTTTATCTTTTTCTTTTTGTTTAGCTAATTTTTCTTTCTCCTTCTTTTCCTTCTCTTTTATTTTAGCTTTTTTCTCTTTTTCTTTAAGATCAGCTAATTTTTGTTTTTCTTCATCCTGTTTATATACACCTGTAAACTTTTCTTTCTTAGGATTTTCATCTTCCGGAAAATCAGGTTCAAGTATCTTTCTAAGATCCTTTAAATCTTTAAGATACATATCTTCAATAGTAGTATTCTTAATATATTCAAGTTCTTTCTTAATAGATTCATTTTCTTTAAGAAGAGCTTCATATTCTTCTTTAGTAAGTTTTGAAATAGGAACACTAAGAAGACTATCTTTTAAATCATATTGTTTTAAATCCTCTTTAATTTCATTACGAGGTCTGTTATTAATTTTTATTTTATTTTCAATAACAAGTTTAATAAACTTACAAAGATCAGTATTATCCTGCAATCTCTTTGTAAGAACATCAACTAATCTTGATTTTCTATCATTATACTTATTAAGTCTAAACTCCATAAAATATTCTATAAGGGAATTTGGCCCGTCAAAATATTTTACTTTTGCATTTTCATCAAGCACCCAAAGATTATCATTAGGAACTCTCTTAATAAGTTTAAATTTATTAGGTAAATGAGTATCAGTAGCCTCTTGCCCGATTTCTTTCTTTAATCTACCCGATTCAAATTGAATTGAATAATTAATTTTATCTCCATTACTGAAGTTCTTCCAATCTTTAATATATGCAGTTTCAAGATATTTATTAAGGAGTTTTTCAAAATCATCGAAGGTCATATCATAAGGTAAATCAGTGATAATCATGATATCCCTTGATTTATTATATGACCACTCACCATAATTTACCCAATATGATTCACCTTTTTCATGATCTACAATATATTTCCAGTTATATGTTTTAATTCCCCTTACATAAGGTCTTGTTAAAACATTACATTTTTTCTTTTTAATATAATTGATACAGTTATCAATAATATCAATAGGATGATAACTTATTGTACTGAATCGGAATCCAGGTGCCATACGTGTAGCCTGGCTGGTAAGTACAGTTGGAATAATAGGTAAATAATAAGTAGGTTCAAGATATTCACCTTCATCAAATACATAATTTAAACAGTCAAAATCTGTTTTATAAATAAGATTTGCATACTTATTTAATTTAATATACAAATATCTTGGACTAGATGCTTCCGGAGAACGAAGTGAACCATATTGTCCTTCAATACATAAAGGATTAAGATTATCATTAAAATCTTGTGAAAGACTTACACACATACCAGCTAGTGAACTATCGCCATGAGCATATAATGATAATTTTAATGTATCTCCAGATAGATTTAATAATTTAACAGTAGCACCATTTTTAATACTACCATTAAATGCAGCATGCATAATTTTACGTTCACCAATAATAAATCCATCAATAACAGACGGACAGCATCTGCTTGATACGACATATTTTGTAAAATCTGTATAATCTGAATTAAAAAATTCAGTTATAGTTTTATTATCAACAACAATCTTCCCCATACTTAAATAGTTTCCTTTAATGCATTTCTTCTTTCATCAGCAATACCCTTTGCAAGCCAATGTCTAAATGTTGAATCCGCTAAATCATCTTTACTGTAAACTTGAAAATGCGGAGACTGCATCATTTCCTTATAATATTTATTTTCAAGTGTACCAAGTCCTTTAATATATTTAATCTTAAATCCTTTAAGATTTTTTTCATCTTTCTTATATTCTTTCAATGTATAATAACATTTACATTCTTTACCTTTTTCGGCTATTATAATAGGCGAAATACTTCTACATACTATTCCTTGTTCAAATAATTCCGGAAAATGATTACAAAATGCCATAAGTAATCCAGCAATGTGGTGACCATCTGCATCAGCATCAGAAGAAATTACAATTCGATTGAAATTTAAATTTTCTTTCTTATTATATTCTCCCCATTTAAGCCCCATAATATTAATTAAGTCACTAAAACACTGATTCTTCATAATTTGAACTGCAGACATAGAATATGTGTTAAGCGGAACACCACGGAGTATATATGCAGCTTGCGTAATAGGATCTCGAGAAATTCTAAAACCAGATTTAGCAGAATCTCCCTCATATATCCAGATCTGTTTAATACTTTTATCTCTTGATGTACAATTAATAAACTTATCTGAACGAAGAAGTTTCTTACCTGCCTCTTTATTAAGTTTTCTGATTTGTGCTAAATCTTCTGCTTCTGATTTCTGCTGATACCAATCAAGTACAATATTAATAATTTCTGATTTAGTAATTGATGTTAAAAACTTATCAGGACAATTAATATAACCATATTCTCTTGAAAATGATTCAGGAGTATTAGTCAATTCTTCCTTTGTCTGTGAATTATAGGCAGGATTAGAAACATCAATGATTATAAACATTGAATATTTATTATCAACACCTGCAGCTGATTTTAATTCAATTTTATGTTTCTTTTCAAGGAAATCAATAATCTTTGTATTAATTTCATTTCTGACTGCTTTAACATGTGTACCTTTAGAACATTCAGCACCATTTACAAATCCGATATTAATATTACCAGAAGGATATACCCAAACTGATTTCTGATTATCTGTAAATGTAATCCCCTCTTGAATATCAACAAAATTAGAATATAAATCAATATATTCATCAAATTTCTTAAATTTCCATTTACTCTTCTTTGGATCTGTCTTGCTTTTATATTCAAACGTTACAGTAAGACCAAGATTAGCCGCTGCAGCATCTATACATCTTTTCTCAATTATATCAATAAAATCAAAATTAAAACAACTCTGATTATCAAATCTTTTATAATCAAGTAAAAATTTAGTCTGTGTATAATGTTTATCTGTTTTTTCAATCTTTAAATCATCATTAGCAAATTCCATATTATTTGACCATGAACGATGAAAAGAATGCTTTTTATCACATGTATCAATAATGAATTCTTTTGAAAATACATTTGCAAGTGATCCACCAACACCATTTGTACCAATTACATTTCTATCTTCTGTATCATCATAATTAGATGATGTACGAAGTCTACCAAATATAAATTCAGGAACATAAACACCCGCTTCTTTATGTTTTACAACAGGAATACCGCCATTATCTTTAACAGTAATCCAACCATCTTCTGATAATGTTACCCAAATATCTGTTAAACCAAGATTATCTTTTCTTCGAAATTCATCACAGGAATTAGAAATAACTTCATCAACAACTTTTAACATTGCTGGAGTATATTTTATTTCTCTTGTTTCCATCAATTCAGATTCTGAATTATAAAGAAACATAGTTTTTTCTTCTTCCTTTACAGAGCCAACCCACATACCAGGTCTGGTAATTATATGCTCCCGCTCTGATAATTCTTTGTATTTCTCTTCAATCTTTTTTGCCATAAATAAAATCTTATAATACTTTATAATATAGAAAACAGATGAATTTTATTTCATCTGTTCTTTAACTAATTGATTTATAATGTATTATTGTAATAATGTTAATATTGTTTCTTTATCTTTTGATGTTATTGAAGATTCAATAACTTTTAATGCTTGTGATATTGTATATTTTACTTTATTTGCAGGAATTCCTTCTGACTCTGAAATTTCATTAATAGATAATTGATATGGCATTCCAACACCAAAACGTTTCTTAACTATTCTTCTGTCTGTAGGCGATAAATTACATAATGCTTTATCAATTATTTCTTTAAGAATATCTTGTTTTTCTAGATTTTCAACATATTCATCTTCTACTAAAAATTCTTCTTGTGTAACCCTTGAAAGTTCATCATCATAATAAGTATCATCTGTATAAGGATTTACACTATCAAGATTAATAATTGTAATAGCCGAATTAACTTTATTACCTTCTTCATCGGTTTTTTGTCTTGCAGATTTAGGTATACGTATTACTTTTGAAAGTTTATTAAGTTCAAGGAGAATATATGCTCTGATCCATTGAAAAGCTACTGATGCAAATATAGCTGTTTTAATATTCTTTTTAATCCATGCATAAAATTCTTCTTTATCTACAAATCCGTCTTCAGGAATAAGTTTAAGTGTTCTTTCAAGATCTTTAGAATATGCAAATGAATTTTTAATTATTTCTTCAGCATCTTTATATGTAAAGCTTTCAAGAGGTGATTCTTTAACATTCCTTGTAATTGTATTCTTTAGATTTGCCTTATCTGTATCGAATTTATCAAAAGCAACACATAATCCATAATTACCTATTTGAATTAAATCTTCAAACGGTAATCCAAGATTTTGATATCTCTTAGCACAGTTAATTACAAGCTTTAAATTATTCTTTATGAATGTATCTCTATTTTCTGGTAAGAACTCCAGATTATCACTGTCAGACATTGGGGATTTAATATATTCCCTTTTTACATCATTAAAATAAATATCAATATTATTATCATATGTTTTTGAATCGGTATAATATCTTGCAAGTTTTCCTCTTGCCTTGATTTTTACCTTATCAAATAAATCTTCATCAATTTCTTCTGCTCCGTCTAATAATTCATGAAGAGCTTCTACATAATAATCAGTTATAGCACGTTCGCTACAACCTTTTAATGATTTTATTTCTGATTTTAATATATCAGAAAATATACTCATAAATCTATCAGGATCATCTATGACTGATATTTCTAAAATATATTTTCTAAGTTTTTTAAGTTTAGCTTGACTGGTTTTGTTTAAATTATTACTACTACTTCTACTCACGGTATTAATAAATCTATTTTTGTAGATTTTAAAACCGTTATGATATAATATAGAAATAATATACACACATATTCGAAAATTTTTTAATAATCTCCGAATATGTGTGTATATTTATGAATTTTTTTATTATCTCATGTAAGTAGAGTAAACTTTTCTAGAATGTGTATATGAATAATCTTCTAAATATTGTCTCCATGAATCAGAAATATTATATTTACTATCTGAATCATTTACTACCCACATTAAATATTGCGGATCTGTAATCATAATAGTTGATAATGTTCTTCCTTTATATTTACCAAAAGTAAGTTTTTCTTTATTATCAACTTTGATTTCTCCGGTTAATTCATCTCTATTAATCATTTTCAATTAAATTTGAAAAACACTTCCAGCTGGGAAACCTCTGCGATTAATTACATTATAAAGTTTCTTAGTAACTTCTTTTCTAAGTTCTGGCGTATTTTCAGCATTTGCAAATTCATTAAGAACTTTATCAACTTCAGTATTAACAGCCTTTCTTTCAGCAATAATTTCATTAAGAATTTCTTGCTCTTCAGTAAGTTTAGGTTCAGGAGTAATAATTGGAAGAGTTTCACCAGAAGGTGTTACTTTTATTTCTTGTTCAACTTTCTCCATTGAACCTGAACCATTTACTTGTACCTTAACTACAACTGGTTCTTCGCCAAGTAATGCTGGGGGATTCTGATCTTCTTCCCTTTTAGGTTCTTTTGTATCCTGCTTAATTGGTTCTTCTTTCTTTTCCTCTATATCTGTTGGCTTAGGTGGTTCCTCATCAACAAGAGGTTTTGACTCGATAACAACTTCCTTTGGAGAATTGATATTCTCATCATTCCAGAAAAATTCAGCATCTTCACCCATATTTGGTTTTTCTTTAATTTCTGGTTCGCGATTATCATAAATAGTTACATCAAGTCCTTCACACTGATTAAGATATTTTTCCATAAGCGGAATTACTTCATCAGGATTAAGTCCACCATTATTACAACCAAGAAGTGGGAATGCAATAGAGGTAATACCTTTTTCTTTCCAAATTTCTACAAATTTCTTAAGACCTTCTTCAATATAAGACATCTCAGAAGGATTTCTCCAATCAATTTTGGTAGGGAAATTAAGAACCCACTTTCCGTCTTCTGCTTTATAAATCCAAAGGACACCAGGTTTAAATACACCCTTATCACAGAATGATTTATATTTATCAAACATAGCAGGATATCTGTTCTTAAACTCAAGAGCAAGACCCTTACCCATAACACCAACACAGTTAATGGTATTTACTAAGGTCTGTGCTGATGATTCAAAAATAGTTTTACCGCGTTCAATTTTAACCATAATTTATTCTTTTTCAATAGATTTACTTTCAATATCAATAAAATTTTTAGGATAATTTACGTATTTTAATACTTCACTGAAATATCTCTTTATACAATATTCTTTAACGAAATAAAATACATCATCCATATGATTTGAACCATATTTGTTTTTATTCGTTGTGATTCTAGAAGTAATATCGCCATTAATATCACTAATAAAATATCTAACTTCTAAAGGTGTTACAATAGGATATGTACATTGTGATAAACTATTTATTTCCTTAACTAACGTATTAATTAAGGAAACACGGAAATCCATATCTTTTTCTAAATTAATCTGATCCATACATATTTACAATTTACAAAGTTAATATAGTAAATGAACAAAAAACAATTCAAAACTCTGGTCCTTTTGTTTTATTTTTAAATAAATAGATTTTAATAATAAGTTAAAGATATGGCAAAAGTATACATATTTACTGATGATAATGCTTCAAAAGAATATGGTGGTGAATTACTTGGCGATTTTTTATCATCATTATATGAAGATAAAGTTTTCTTAATGTCAGAAGATGGTAAATATCTTTTTTTAACTGAAGATGGATCATTTTTAGTTCAAGAATATTTTGAATAAGAAAGAAATATAAATATAAAATATAAAATATAAAATATGGCTATAAGTTCAAAAAAAATCTCTGGTTTTAGAGAGTTAACTGAATTAAATGGTGATGAATATTTAATGGTTGCCTTTAAGAATCGTTCTTATAAAGTACAGACATCATTATTTACTTCTGATATTATTGAAAGTATTGAACAGGATATTAAAACCGGTGACGGTGTAGCAAGTCCTATTACTATTAAAACAAAATCTGGAGATGAATACACATTTTATGTTAAGAACGGTATAAAAGGTAGTACTGGTGATGAAGGTAAACCTGGTAAGAAAGGTGAAGCTGGTAATGCCGGTATCGCTTTATATAATACTGATTTCGAAGATAAAATAGTTGATGCTCTTGATGGTACTGATGGTGAAGGTAATGAATTAACAGATGATGAACTTGTTTCATCTGCATTATCCGCTAAACAAGGAACTGTCCTTAATAACAAGTTAGAATTACTTACAGAAGAATATATTACTCAGGAAGAATTTGATGAAAGAGTAGGTACTAACCAGATATATTCAAATGTAAAATATTTTATAATTGATGAATCATAAAAATATCCTTGAATAACTATGGCACTTTATGTTAGACAAGATGATGGTAGTACAAAACAGGTAACAGCTATTTATAAAGGATCTACAGAAGGTCCTAAGGTTATTTCTGCCGTATATCAAGGATTTAAACTTTTATGGCAGTATATCAAATCATGCTTCGGCCGTGGTTATTGGATCAATGATAAAATGTGGTCTGAAAGAGACGGTTGGGCAAATTAAAAGAATATAATGAAATATAAAATATGGCTAATAAAACACAAAATACTACAATAGCAAGAGTATCAGATCTTCCTATTATGAAGAAAATCTGGGACGGTATGTATACCATCCTCGCTTATAATAAGAAGAACTATCTTTTGGATGTAAGTAATATTAAGGGTAGAAAAATTATTGATATCACCGCAGATGCATCAGATGTTTCCGGTGGTAAGAATACTATTTATATTAAATTTAATGATAACCAAACCAGTAAATTCCAGGTATATAACGGTACTATAGGTGATAAAGGTAAAACAGGTATTGACGGTGAAGATGGTAATCAGGGTGAAGAAGCCTATATTGATCCTAAATATGCAGCATCACATGGTATTTCTGGTATTTTACATATTGTAAATAACTCAACATCATTAGATTCTAATGCTCCTTGGTCAGCATATAGAGGTAAAGATATGAATGATAAAATTTATAAATTAAATGAAACATTCATAACAGAAGCCGAATTTGAATTACTTTTCAATAATTCAAAATATATTTATGCTGAATTTACAACTAAAACAGATAATAAGACATCTACAATATTTAATGCTGATAATAACAAGCATATAGTATATAAGAAATACTGGACATATGAAGATGAAGGTAATACAACATATTATATTTATAATGAAATTTCAGGTACATATGATGCAGTTAGTGTAGACCTTTGGAAAGATATTTATTTAGGTAAGAAAGAAGGTTACTTCCCTATTACATCTTCAATGTTTGCAGATGATAATGTTATTTATTACTATGATCAATTATCAGAAAGTTATAAAGAAGTAACTAAGGTTGAAACACCAAGAACTGCTGGTGACGGCGTTACTATTATAAACATTTATAGTGGTGATAAACATATTGATAACTATTATATCAAACAGTTAGATATTTATTTAACTGCCGATTATAAAATATCAAACAATAAATGGACATTCTCATTAAATACAAACTCAGAACTTGTTCCTGATGTTTATACATATGATGGTATATCATATAAAAAGTTAAGTAAAGAAGAAGTTTTAGCTATTGATCCTAATGAATATGTACAATATTTTAAAGTTAATAATGAAGGCGAATATGTACTTATTCCAAATATTTCTTCTTACTTAGCTAAATCTAATGTTAGATATTTTAAGAGAAATACTATTGAAAATGAATCTGGTGAATTTGAACATATAGATAATAATCAGTATTGTGAAGTACCAGAATCAGAAATCGATAAAGATAATTTTGATGATTATTTAATTTTTACATTAAATAAATTATCAAATGAATATACATTTGACAGATTCTATCCAGGTATTCAATTTGGTGAAACAGTATATTTTGAAGATAAAGTAACTATATCTTCAATAGATTTATATTACTATACAGAATATAGAAAATATTATTCTAACTTATTGGTTCCAAATGAAGACGGTACATTAGAATCTACTTATGTAGAAGTTGAAATTCCTTCTTGGATATATGCAGAATTTAAAACAATTGATGAAGATCAGATATCACTTATCTTAGCAAATAATGAAAATACGGCAGGTCAGGAAGAATATAATTATGAAGAAGATAATACTATTGAAGATCTTGATGATACAATAGTACTTGAACCTATTAAGAGAATTGTTCCTGGTATTAAAGAAAATATTTATCATAAGAACAGTGATGGTACATATACATTAGTTGATTTAAATAAAGATTCTATTTATGCAACTGCAGAATATGCAATTTACAGTGAAGGCGAATATATTAAGATAGATGATGCTGAAACTTATCTTTCAACATATGATATGGTATTATTTAACGGTGAACCTGCTATATTACCATTAACTATTTATCCTAATACATCAAGAAGTTATGTAACTGTTGAATATGATCCTGCAAAACTTATTTTCTTTGAAAATGGTAGAATTGCTGCTGCTATTGGTGATGATTATGAAACACAAATTAAAGTTTCTTCTGAAAACTCTGATGCAGAAGCATATATCAATTTAAGAGTTACAACTCCTGTAAAACAAATTTTATTTAATGAAGCAAATAAGAGTTTAGTTGATATTAATAATTCAATTGAATTCAAATATGATATTTATCCAGAAACAGCAAATAATAAGAACATTATTTGGTCTGATACAAATAACTTATTAACATTTGAAACTGTTTCTGAAGATACTGTAAGAATAACAGGTAATATCGTTGGTACAACAAAGATTCAGGCTTCTGCTGCTGATACATTCGGTGCAAATGCTTCATTTAATATTGAAGTAGTTCAACCGGCTCAGTCAGTATCTTGGAGAGAAGATGATGAAAATATCAGATATATTGATCCTGTTTATTATACAGAAATTGAAGTTGTTGAATATAATGTTGTTCATGCACAAGAAATTACAGACGGAATATTAACTCCAATAACAACAAGTGATATTAAGGTTCCAGGATATTATCAAATGGTTGCTCTTTTATATAAAGAGTATGAAATTAATCCTTTGGTATTACCTGCAGATACTTCATATCCTCAATTAAACTGGTATTCATCAAATCAGTCAATCGCTAATATGGGTGAAAAAACTGTAAAGGTTATTGATCAGGAAGCTGAATATAAGATTATTGAACAATCTGATATTGATAATAACTTAAAAGATGCTTATGGAAATACAATTACAGAAGCTCAATTAGGTGAAAATGTATTAATTGTTAAAGAATTATCACATAATGAATTAAGATATATATTTAATTCATTTAAGACTGGTGAAGTTGAAATAACTGGTGAGGTTGCACAATATCCTCATTTAAAACTTGCTGTAACTGTAAGAGTTGACCAGGCTATTGAACAGATTAATGTTTCACCTAGCGCAATATCTATGAATATTAATACTAAGAAGAAACTTGATGCTGAAATTTTACCTGCAACTGCAGTAAACGGTACAATATCTTGGTACAGTAAAAATGAAAATATTGCAAGAGTAAGTCCAACAGGTGTTGTAACAACACTTAGTATTGGTTCAACAAATATTGTCGCACATGCAGAAGATGGTTCTGGTGTAGAAGGCAGCTGCGCGGTAACAGTAACAATTCCTGCAAAAGATATTACATTAAATGGTGATACAATAAATGGTATTGTTTATTTAGGTATCGGTAAAACAACAACTATTACAAATACAGTTGATTATGATCCTAGATATCAAACTGGTAGTAAATTAGGTATTAACTGGTTAAGTACAGATGAAACTATTGCTACAGTTAACAGTAATGGTGTAGTAACCGGTATAAGTGTCGGTGATGTAACTATTATTGCTAATGCACAGGATGGTTCCGGTGTATTCGGTTCAATTAAGGTAAAAGTTATTAAATTAGCCGAAAGTCTTTCATTTGATTTCACAGAAATTGAAATGGATGTAAATGATTCTCTTGTACTTATTCCTAACTTTGAACCTATTGATACTACAAATGAAATTGTAATTTGGAATTCATCTGATGAAACAGTAGCAAAAGTAAAAGAAAGTGGTATTGTTTATGCTAGAAAATCTGGTACAGCTACAATTACAGCTACTTCAACAGACGGTACTAATTTAACAGCTACATGTAATATAACAGTTTTATAAGAAAATAATTTAAATTTATATAATGGAAAAATTAAATAATATACAAAATTTAGATTCAATTCTTTTCTATTCAGGACCAGATGCTGTTGTAGCTGCTGAATATACTGAAGGAAGAGAGTTTGGAAGTTATGTAAATGGATTAGGATATCTTCGTAAGAATACAGATTCATCAATATATTTTTCAGAATATCCAAATGTAAAGTATAAAGAAAGAGTAACAACATTTGATAAAATGAATGACTTATATTCAGAAACATTAAGTTACTTAGTTTCAAATACTGAAAATGTTATTGGTAATTCATACATTGCAAACAATAGATATAATGCAATTTATACTTATGAAACAGATTTAAATAATAATTTTGACAATGCACGTAATTGTGTTAAGACTAATTTATCTGATTTCTTAATTGCATTAAATACACAAAAGTATAATAAAGAAGCAAAGTATGGAGATAATTTTGAAGTTTCTTCAATTAAAATTGATCAGACATACTTCAGATGGTATCCTGAAAATACTATTGCTTACTATAATACTGAAACTACTGAAACTCCTTATACATATACATATTATTTCGTAAATGATAACCCTGTAAATAAATATGAAGGAGAAGAAAATGAACAGTTAACTGCATATCTTAATGAAAGAGGCGGTTTAGCTGATGGTGAATTTATTCACTCATACTCATATACAGATACAATTATTACTTCTGAAGATATTCCTTATATTATTGGTGGTAATTACTATTCATATGTAAAACAGTCATATGCAACTATAGATTATAAGTTAGAAGAAAAAATTGATAATAAATTATCAGATTTTGAAGAAAGATATAATCATAATGCAAGTATTTATGCATATTATATGTATGACTGTAATTCTGATATTAAGATGCTTCTTACAACATTAAGCCTTGGTGTAAAGGAATCAACATTTAAAATTGGATTTGATAGTAAATTCAATAAATGGTTTGATAATGTTATTAACCTTCATGCCGAACTTGATGAAAATGATGTAATTGCAAATATTACATCAGCAGATAATAATGAAATATTCTCAATATTCAGAAATAATATCGATAGAATCACTGGAGATAATGTTGAATTAAATAAAGATGAATTACATTCATTTGTTACAAATAGTGCTGTAACATTAGAAGATACAATCAATATTTTAACACCATATTCTATTGATACATTAGATTTAAGTCCTATTAAGACAAAGATTTCTAATATATTAGATTTAAATGAAACAGGATGGATTACAGATGGATCTAATATGAAGAAATTAATATTGGATGACGGTACTGATACACCTTCTAATATTGAAAAGATATTTGGATTAAATGATATTACTTCATTAGAATATATTGATATGTCAAATTTATCAAATTTAACAAGAACACCTGCTATTGATGCTCTTGAAAATTTGAAGGTATTTAAAGCAAATAATTCAAATATTGATTCATTCAGGCCAAAGAGAGGTACTACATTATATAATGTTGAACTTCCTGAGTCTGTTAAATCAATTAAGTTAATTGATAATACATTTGAAGAAGGTACTTTAACAGTTCTTGGTCAGCAAGTACATTTTGATGGTAATTTCAATTATACTCCTAATGTAAACTTAACAAACCTTACATTAAGAAATATTGATAATGAATTATCATATAAATTAGTAACAGATTGGTATGATGCCATTGAAGCTGCTGATAAATTAGATAGTGTTATTTATCTTGAATTAAAGAATATCGAATGGAATAATGTAAATGCAAATACATTAATTAATTTAAAACACTTTGATATTAACCCTAACTTATCTGGCGAAATTTCAATTTATGGTTCAGGTAATTATCATAAACTTACCAGAAGTGAATATCAAGATATTGTAAAGGGTTATGGTATTAATGCATTTGTTCATGGCGATGTTTCTAATAAGGTATTTAAAGACCTTGATATCTCTTTAGAAAAATCTAAAGAAACATTTGAATATTCATTAAAGGTATTAAATAAATCAATTGAAGCATACAATGCATCATTTGATGAAGATAGTGATGATATTCGTTATAAAGATACATTAGCCGTTGAATTTAAGGGTTATGCATATGATGTTAATAATGGTCATAGAGAATATGAAATTGATCCTTATACCAACAGAGCAGCTAATGCATTACTTGATATAATTTATAAAGCAAATCAGGACTTTACATTTATTAAAGATGATATTGATAATTATGCATATTGTAAGTTAGATAGCAGTATTGATACATCAGCTTCTAATGAAGTTAAGAATATTAAAGCTGGTGATATTATGTTATTTAATTCAGATACACTTATGATATTCTTTGAAGATGTAAATAATTCAATTTATGAATATATTAAGTTAGGTAATATTATTGATGAAACAGTTGAAGATTACTATGGTAGAGCATATTCATCATTAAAGCACTGGTTTGACCATAATAATGCTGCAACATTAAGATTTATTCCTTCTGAAAGAGAAAAAGTTGTTGATAATCTTTCATTATCAGTAAGTGATCTTGATATTCATGAAAATGAAAACGATAATGATATTAGATTAACTATTACTTTACCTGCAAGCGTTATTACAGCTATAGAAAATAATGAAATTGAAGATACAAATATTATTGTTACATCAAATGATAACTGTATAACATTAGAAAAAATATCTGATTATGAATATAGATTACATATTACATATGATTTCATTGCTTCTAAGAATGTAATTTTAAGCGCATATGTAGAAGGACATGAAGCTGATACAAAGGTTTCTATTACAGTAAAATTAAACTCTGAAATTGAAGCTTCTTATCTTAACGGCGATATTATCGTTCTTAATAGTACAGATTCATATTTAGATGCTGAAAATAGAACATTGGTATTATCACCTAAGCATGAATTAGTATATGATGCTGATAATTTAACATTGATTATAAAATAAATTAATATAAATATTATGACAAGTTATTCATATTTACCATTTTCTTACATTACAGTAGCTGGTAGTGACCAGATTTATTCTGTACAGGATAATCTTTCATATACATCTTTCCCTGGTTTATATGCAAAAATCCAGGAGTTAACAGAAGCTGTTGCTAATTTAACAGAAAGAGTAGAAAGATTAGAGTTTAATGAAATTGATCCTACACCTAGTCATTCTTCAAATAATGACTAACCTGTTTTTATTATAGCATATTTTATATTTCAGAAGAAGGCACATTATTTTTAATGTACCTTCTTTTTTTATAAAATGTTATGGTGTTTTTGTTTTATTTTTAAATAAGTAATGTCTAAAAAGGACAATATTGAAATAATAAATATAAATATACTTAATAAAATATGGCAACAATACTTTGGGAACATGAAATTGACAAAACTGTTGATTGGGGTGGTGACATTTCTACTGGAGGTGCACCAGTTTCTGGAAAGTATGTACAGCAATTTATAAAAGATACTTTAGCTAAGAAGTGGGGTTATCTTTACTTTGATAGAGCTAATTTGAAGTATTTAGTATTTGCTGATGAAAGTGACTATATTGCATATACTGAAGATCCTGTTGGTAATTCAGCAATGCTTTTAGCTTCATTCGATGCACCAGCTCCTGCTGATATTTCTATTATCTCTAAATCTGCAGATAATACAACAACACTTCTTTCAGCTACTGGTAGAAAGATTGAATTCAATTACTACATTCTTGATAAATCTCAGAACCCAGTATCTGAAAACGTATCTTTCAGAGCTGTTATTAATCATGCTGGTGAACAGCAAGTTTATACAGATACTATTAAACCAGATATGACCATCCAGACAGTTGAAACTGAAGATGGTTCTAAACAGATTGCAAATTATGCCAATAAGAATGTTGGTACTAAGTATACTTTCCCTCTTGATAGTTATTTAACTGAAGAAGGAACATATACTATTACCGTTACATTAACTGGTATGAATACTCAGGCTTCAACTACTTTAACATTTATTTATACAGTTGTTGAACTTTCACTTGTTTTACCTGATTTCAAATATTATGAAGCATTCAGCACTGCTGCTGATTCATATGAAATTCCTTATGTAGCAACTGGTGCTGCTGGTATTAATAAACTTATCGAAATCTATATCGATGGTGAATTATTATACCAAAGAGGTGTAAGAAATGCTATTTCTTCAGGAGATAGTATTGGTAGTGCTGGTACAATTCCAGATACTATTACTCTTTTCAATAAGAATGATAATGGCGAAATCATTAGATGGGATGATAGTATCGCAACAAGTTCATTATGGAATAAGGCAATCTTTAAAGAAGGTAAACATACTCTTCAGTTAAGAGTATCTATTCCTGGCGATGATGCTCCTTTCTATTCTAACACAGAATACTTTGAATTCGTTGTTGTTGATCCTGAATCAATTTTAAGTAAGACATATTTGCTTTATGCTACTGAAACTCCTGCTGGTACAATCTTTGAATCAGGTCAGGAAATCGCTCTTTCAGGCCAGCAATATACAGCTATTTCTTTAAGTGTTGCTGTTATCGATACAAGAAACAGAGAAGTTCCTGTAAATTATAGTATTGTTGGTAGAGAATCTGAATTCGAAGCAACAACTTCTAAGTCTATTCCTTCAGGAACAATAGATAATTTCAATTATACATTTAATACTGCTGATATTTATGATTTAACTATTTCTGTAAATAATGCAATATTTACAACATCATATTCTGATGAAATCAATGCAGTTGTTACAATTGAAAAATTCACTCTTGAAAACGAAGTTATTGAAGAATCTTTACAAAGAAGATTAATGGTTAAGTATACAGCACTTAACAGAGGTAATAATGAAACAAATTATGATGAATGGGTAAATACTGCACCTATTAATAACAATTTAAAATATCCTGTAGAATTCCATAATATTTTATGGACAGCTAATTCAGGTTGGGATGGTGAATCACTTATTCTTAAGAACGGTGCTACAATCGAATTACCTATTGATTTATTTAATACATTCTTTGGTACATATGGTTTAACATTTGAAATTGACTTTGAAACATTCAATGTTCAAGATGATAGTGCTATAATCATGGATTACAGTGACCCTTCTACAACTAATACATCTTATTTAAAGATTACAGCTACAGAAGCTTCATTAAATACAAAGAATAATATTTTCTTAAAGACTAACTTTAAGGATGGTACAAGAAATAAGATTGCCTTCTCATTCAATCCTACAGCAAGGGTTGAAGATGGTGTATCAATCGGTACAGGTAATCCTAACCTTGTAATGATTTATGTAAATGGTGTTCTTGATAGAGCAGCTAAATGGGGTACTGGTGCTGCTGATTCAGATACAGTTGAATGGGTACAACCTACAACTCAGTCTATCGTAATTGGTAACCCAGAAGGTGCTGCTGCTGTTAAGATTTACTCAATTAGAATTTACAACTCAGCTCTTGAACCAGAAGAAGAATTTATGAACTATGTAGTTGATCAGGGAAGTAGAATTCCTGAAATCATTACAAAGAATCATATTTATGATTCAACTGGTGAAATCAGCCTTGATTTAGTAAAAGCTAATATTCCTACTCTTGTTCTTTCAACTGACTATACTAAGTTGAATAACCAGACAAATAAGAAGAGCGCTACAAATTATGATCTTCAGTTCTTCTGTCCAAATCAGCCAGAACTTAACTTTTATGTAAGAAATGGTTGGATGTCTTGTCAGGGTACTTCTTCAATGCAATATCCTACAAAGAACTTAAGACCTTATTTCAATAAGACTGGTGGTTCAACATTCCAGTATGATCTTTCATTACTTGATCCTGTTGCACAACAGTTATCAAATGAAGGTATCAATGTTGGCGTAAACTTTAATACAGAATTCTGGCCATATTCAGAATATGGTGAAGAAAATGAAATGTCAGTAGCATCTTATGTTGATAGAGAAGGTATTGCTCCTTATGCTGTAAGTAGCAAGGAAATTATCAAGGATAAATATTTCTCTAATGCATATCATGAAATCGGTGCTGGTCTTTCTAAGTCATATAGAATTAGCTTAGCAAGTAACTATGCAGCAAAGGGTATTGATATTTATTATAAGAACGGTACAAGAACTGTTGTAAAAGGTGAAAAGACAAATACTTATGATAGATATGATATTATTGTTGCAAATGAAAATGCATCAGTTATATCTCAGATTGATAGCATTGTAAATGCTGGTGGATCTGTATATATTTCAGCATATCGTCCATTACTTAGAACTGGTTGGGAAATTGGTTCTGATGAATATTGGAAATATGTAAAACAGCTCAGATTCTCTGGTGTTAAGATGTTTACAAAAGAAGCTGTTGATGATGGTAATGGTAATGTTGGTTACAACTTCAATACAGCTAAGAAACTTAATAAGAATACAGAATACTATGGTTTAGGTTGTTACTGGAGACAGTGGGATGAAAAACAGAGATATTCTGGTTGGACAGATAGATGGACTCTTAAAGCTGACTATGCTGAATCATCAATGACTCATAATGGTGGTATCGGTGCTCTTTGGGGTAATGCTTTAAGAAACTTCAAGATCAATGGTCAGGCCCTTGGTATGACAGCTGCTCAGGCTGCTTCTGATGATCCTGAATATATCGATATCAGAACTTCTTGTGATTCTAAACCTGTTGTATTATTCGTAAAAGAACCTGAATCATATGATGAAACTACAGGTCAGGTTAAATTTGGTTCACCTAGATTTGCTGGTTTATTCAATATCATGACTGATAAATCTTCTATTCCATTATTTGGTTTCAAAGATATCAAGAATGAAAAGAATGAATTAATCTTCGATTCAACAAATGTAGAATGTTGGGAATTCTTACAGAACGGTTCACTTATTGCAACCGGTATGAATACTCAATATGATACAGATGCTCCTGTAACATATGATGAAGATGGTGAATTATTAACAGGTGAAATTACCTATGATTTAGCAACATCAGATGATAATGGTTTAAATATAGGTCTTGGTAGACCAATCTTTACAGATTTTGAACCAAGATGGCCTGAATGTGGTGGTGATAAGCCTGCAACAGAAGGTGATCCTAACTTCTATCAGGATGATGTATTTGGTGTTCCATCAAATAAATTTGAATCATTCTGGAACTGGTTACACTTCTGCAAACCAGCTATTAACTATACAATTAGCGGAATTGACGGTTATGACTTTAACCCTTATGTAGCATTTAAGAATACTGCTGAAGCTATAGCTTATAGAGGAACTTCAAGTGAAACTCCTATTGAAGGTAAAGAAATTTACATTCAGTGGAATAACTCAGGTAATATTGCTTATGCTAAGGAAGGTACAGAATATGGCCTCAATAACGATAAACAAATATTCAGATTTAACCCTAATGTTGAAGGTCTTCCTTTATATTGGTTAAATACTGATATTAATTACGAAGACGTTTCTAAGTCAATCAATACAGCTAAGATTGGTGATGTTTGGAACAGTGAAGTTTATAAAGTTGCTGTTGAAGGTTTCGATGCAATTAACCGTTGCAATGAAACAGATGCTGACGGTAATGTTTCACACAATGATAGCAAGGCTGCTGATTATTTAGTAGACGTTTATATGAAGAGACAAGGTACTCAGTATTCATATGAAAATGAATATGGTAAATGGGTTGTTTATAATAGAAGCTCAGAAATTGATTCAGATTCTTATGAAGCATCTAATGGTGTACCTTATTCACAGAGAACATTTATGCAATACTTTGAAGATACAATGGGTGAACACCTTGATCTTTATAAAGTTGCTGCATACTTTGTATATTTAATGAGATTTGGTGCTGTTGACCAGGTTGTTAAGAACTCTATGATGACAACAGAAGATGGTAAGCACTGGTATTTCATTAACTATGATAATGATACTACACTTGGTGTTAGAAATGATGCTTTACTTATCTTTAACTGGGACTTCGACAGAGATACATACGATTATTCTGGTAATAACTACGCTTATGCGGGTGCTAAGTCAGTTCTTTGGAATAACCTTTCAATGTCAAGCAAGTTTATGGATATTGTAAAATCTGTTGATAATGCACTTTATTCAAGTGGTCTTCTTTCTTCAAAGGCAGTTCTTGAATATCTTAATGAAAAGATGTGTGCAACATGGAATGAAAGACTTTATAATGCACAGGAACAGATTAAGTATCTTTCAACATTCAAGAATAACTTTACAACTGATAAGTTCTTACAGTTCTTACAGGGTACTAGAAAATCTCACAGAGAATGGTGGGTAAATCACCGTTGGGAATTATTCGATGCTATGTGGGGTACAGGTTCTTACTCAACTAAGAGAATTAAGTTCTATGAAGTTATTAATGAAGCTACATCTTCTAACCCTATTGACTTCATGACAATTACCTCTGCATCTAAGTACTATTTCACAGTTCAGAAGAACAATGCAACTATCAGTGATGGTTTTGTTGAATTAGCTGCAAATGACAGTAAGACATTTACAACAAGAACTAATATCGCAATTGGTGACCCTATGGTATTCGTAGGTCCTCAAAAAGTTAAAGTTCTTAACTTCAGACCTGGTGTTAAATATCTTTCAGCTACACTTTCACTTAATGAATCTTATAAGGTTGCTGGACAGGAAGGTAGCACAACTTGGGTTAAAGAAGCTGGTACTATGATGAGTAAACTTCTTATCGGTAATGGTACAAATGATTCTCCTTTAACAAATATCTCTGGTTTGAATGATATTGTTTCACTTGAAGAAGTTGATATTAGAAGATGTAAGATGTTAACATCTACACCTGCTGTAAATGAATTAAATAACCTTCACAGATTCAGAGCAACTGATGCTGCTATTGCATTATTTGAACCTGCTGCTGGTGCTACATTATATGAAGTATCTCTTCCTTCTGTAAATGCTTCTGCAAGAAATGAAGTTATCGTAACAGATGAAGATGGTAACCCAGTACAGGCTAAGAATGCTGATGGCTCACCAATGGTTGACGGTGATGGTAATCCAGTTTGGGAAACAACATTTGTTTCAACAGTATATGCTTTACAGTCTCTTATCTTAAATAATGTAACATTTATGGAACAGAGACCTGAAGATTATGTTGTATATCAGGAAAATGATGCTGATGCTCTTCCTTATACAATCGATGCTGAAGGACATATCAGTGGTATTTATACTGATGAAAAAGCTTATAAGTATACTGAAGAAAGCAAGGCAATCTTCGATGTACAGCCTACAACAAGATTAAGTAATGTTGTATTTAACAATGTTGTTGGATTAGATACTAAGAAATTTGTAATGGATTGGAAGAATGTTATTCTTTCTAATACTGAATCATTAACAACAAGATCAGTAACTCTTACAAATATTGACTGGGAGGATATTACAGTTTCTGAATTAATTGAATTTGTATTTGGTAAAGATATTGATGATAACAATGTTTCTAAGTTTAATATTGTATCATTTACTGGTAAAGTAAATGTTAAATCTGATGATATCGATCCAGAAACAGGATTAAATAAAGAATCTATTAATATAACAGAATATAACAGACTTATTAAGTACTTCGGTGAAGATGTATTTACTGCTGGTAATGCATTAGTAATTACAACTGGTGAAAATATCTTCTATCAGCCTACTGCTGATACTAAGACTACATTTGCAGAACTTGATCCTACATCAGTTTACTATACAATTGCAAGTAGTAGAGATATCCCTGTATATGAATTTATTAGAGGTAATGAATTTAAGGTTAAAGCTACAATCTTCCCTAATAATGGATATGATAAGGTATATGTACTTAATGGTTGGAATGCAAACGGTACTGATAGAACTATAACTCATTCTTCAACAGTTTACTCAGATAACGGTACAAGAGTAACTCTTACAACAAATGCTGATGGTTCTGCAACTTTAACTGCTGAAGATGCTACAGTATATTCAAACTGCTTATACTCAATTACAATTTGTGATGTAATCAATGGTGAAGTTCAGTATAATAGTACAGATAGATATGAACCTTCAAAGAATATCTATGTAATACCTACTAACAGAATTATCCCTGTTGCAAGAAATGTAAAACAGTATATTGATAATGAAGCTACTGTATCAGTATCTATCAATGATGAAAATAAGCATACTGTAAGATTTGATTTAGGAGAATCTACAAATGCTCCTGTAGAATCAATTGATATTAATATTCCTTTACAGTATACTAATTATATTACAGTTGATAATGAAAACTTTAGACTTGAAAATAATCAGTTAGAAGTTGATTTCAATGTAAATATTCCTGAATATACTATTGAAAATGCAGAAGTTAGATTTACAATTAACTTTGAATCTTCAAGAATCGGTGCTTCTGTTGAAAAATCAATGTATGTATCAATTGTTCCTATTGTAGCAACACATATTGAATTATATGATGCTAATAATGTTGCAATTACAAATGGTAGCAAGTATAATATCTCTAAGACTGGTGAATATGAATTTACAGTAAAGATTCTTTCAGACAGAGAAGATGGATATTATAATGTTCCTATTGATAACAGTACATTTGATATCAATACTCACATCGGTAGTTGGAATAATAACGTTGAAATTACTCCTCTTGATGAAGATAATAAGTTTAAGGTAACAGTAACCCAGAGTGGTTCATATAAGTCATTTACAAGAGCTGACTTTATCTTAATCAGACTTTACAATAAGTTTGATAGAGAAAGAATTTATCCAATTGAATTCAGTGTAGATATTTATGAATCAATCGTATATCCTGATAATACATATATTGCTATTCAGAATTACGAAGGTGATTATACACAATATATTGCAACTGGTTCATCAGATAATGAAGCTAATATTTACTTATTAAATGAACAGGGTACAACAACTTCAAGTCCTGTAAAACTTATTGAAGGTCAGGATCATATTAAAGTTAAAGTTCTTGCTAAGGACGTTCAGATGCTTGATACATTAACATCACAGCAAATCTATGTACAGCCTACAGAAGACTATAATATTAATATTGAAGTAACTTCTATCGTTTCTGCAAACGGTGAAGATATCGAAAATGTTGCTGCAACAGTTGTTAACGGTGGTGATGGTCATGGTAATGATACTATCGAACTTAAAGTTCCTGCATTAAGCATGAGAGCAGATACATTAACAATTAAGGGTAACTACTCATTAAGTTATGATAGAGACGGTAATATTGAAACAACAGAAGATGCAATCAATACATCATATCCATTTGTAATCAATGTTTACCACTTAGTAGCATCTGCAAAGACATATACTAAGCTTTCTATCGGTGAACTTTACTTAGTTGATGAAGATAGTAATTATTATAGTGTTGAAGATCTTGATACAACAGATACAACTTCATTAAATAATATTACTAATGCTGCTGCTTCTGGTGTAAGATTTGTTGCCGCTGGTTTCACAGTTCAGGAAGGTTCTGCAACAATTAAGCCTTACTTCGCACTTCTTAGAGATAATGCTGTTGTAGATTATAATAACTTAACAGGATTTATTCCAAGAGATAGAAGCACACTTAATGACGGTTCATCTCTTAATGAATTTGACTGGGCAATGCAGCAATACTATGTAGATAGTAACAATAATCAAATAAGACAGTTTGTTGGTAATTATAATACTGAATACTGGGTAGAAAATATTTTAGGTGATTCAAGTACATGGCAAACAAGTAAGTTAAATAAGATTTATAACTTATATGATAGATCCGGAGCTGTTAAGGCATTTATTCCTACATATAATGAATTAAGTGCATTAATTGGTTCTAACAAGGTATTTATCAATAAATATAACAGCTTAGTAATTTACTTGAATACAGTATTAGGAACAAATTATATTACTATTGATGATTCAATCGTAAATCTTAGTGATGTTACATATGGTGTAAGTAATACAGACTTACCACAGACAGGTGACTTCTACTGGTTTATAACAACATCATCTAAACAATATAATCCTTCTAATAACCTTATTACTTGGCTTGGTATCCCTGGTACTGGTGATAATGTTAATACACTTACTATCAGAAATACACAGATTGGTACTGAGTTAACTCCTGAATATGTAACTAGAACAAGTATTTTACCATTTGTTAAAACACTTTAAAAATATATTAATTTGATAATAAGATGAAAGCATTTAATAATTTTGGAAAATCAGATGAATATCAGCCAATTATTGATTTATCAAATGGTAAATATATTGTTAACTTTGATAAGGTAAACATCCTTGATGATGAAAAAATATTTAAAAATAGCAAACTTGTAGGTACCGGTAAAAAGGTACCTACAGGAAATGCTACTTGGAGAAGTATTATTTTCACAGGTAAGCCAACACCAAAGATGATTCAGAATACTATATTTGATATTATCAATGCTGAAACTTCATATAATATCGAAAATACATTTAGATGGAAAGGTTATAGTGTTCATCTTGATAAAGAAAATCAAATGAATTATAAAAATGCATTTGATATTGCTTTAGCTACAGATGGTAGCAATTTACCTGTAACATTTAAATTCAATAAGAGTGGAAAAACAAATTATTATACATTTGATTCTGTAGAAGAATTAAAAGCTTTTTACTTAGCAGTAAATAAGCATATAACAAGTTGTTTGAAAGCTGGTTGGAACGCTAAGGATCGTTTAGATATAAACGATTACAAATAATTCAATATTTTATAAAGTATATTTATTATTTCAGGAAAGCATATTGTGATAATATGCTTTCCTTTTTCTTTATTTTTATATATAAAATATATTGTAATTTACAATGGGACAAGTTGGTATTCCTCAATATAGAGATTTCTTTAATAATGTAAAATTAGCTAAGATAAAAGATCTTATCAACGTTATTTGTTTAAACTATTCGAAAGTTGCATCATCAGAAGCAGTACAAAATAGAGAAGCTGATGAATATAGCATATATACAAAACAATATGTACATGATATCAATAATTTAAAAGAAATAATATTAAAAGCACAAGAACTGGTAAATGATTGTAATGAATCATTATTCTTAATATCAAGTGCATCAGTACAGAATCATGTATATAATTTTGGAGAAATAGAAGAAAATGAAAATGGAGAGAACTAAATTCTCTCCATTTTTAATTTACTTTATCTAAAAAATTAACCAACTGCCAATATCTATCATCTAATCCGAATAATTCTTGATATGCTTGTAATACAGTATTATAACCTTCGCAATATCCTAAATCAATCGTATAGTTAATAAAATCTCTAACTTCTTGAATATTATCATCTATTCTTCTTTTTGTCCAAAATCTACGGGTTGATTGCCTACCACGAACGCCTTTCTTCCAAAGTTCAAATTCTTCTTTTGGTAATTCTTCTTCTAATACTATATCTTGTTCAACCATATTATTTAAATATATATTCTTTCATTCCCATTGCCTTTCTAATAATATTAGATGCTTTTCTTGCTTCTTCTAAATTATTAAAAGCTTTCCATCTGCCTTCATTAACTAAATCTAACCATTTACCATCCATTTTAAATGCTTTCATATAATCTTCACATGGTTGAGGTAAAAAGTCTAAATCGCGAATATACCACCAATGTCCAAATTTTTCAATAAATCTTTCTTGCTTAGATTTTTTATCTTTTTCAGTTTTAAATGTATATACTTTTTGTTCTAAAGTACCATTTTTTACTTTTTCAATATGTTCATCAGTATACCAATCAGGACATTGAAATCTGGATCCAAATTCTATTTTATCAACAGTATGCCAATCTAAATTAGTAATATCTTCGCTTAATCCATGTAATTCTGGCCACTGTTCGAATAATTCTGGTAAATCTTCAAGATATGCTACAATACAAAAACTATCATCTGTATATCCTGTACACCAATAAGGATATTTTATAGGCCAAAGCGCTGGTCTATAATCATTATGTACAAGATTACATGGTAAATAAAATCTACACCAAATCATTCTTCACCCTTTAATAAAATTATTCGTGCGGCATAAAGATTATCAATAATATCATAAGTATCCTTAACAAAATCACCAATGAATCTTTCTGGAGCAATATTTCTACATAACTTCATAGTAGCAGTAAATGATTTTCTTTGAGCAGGAGTCCAATCACCTAAAATATATAATGCTACTTTATCAACAGTTGTTCCATAAAGCTGAGCCTGCCAACATGAGTTAATAATTTCAGCAATACTATATACACCTTGCATTTCTGGTGTAATTACATAAAGATGAACATTACATTTACGATTTTTTTCATCTTCTTCAATTTCTTGACATGCAGGTGTCCAATCTTTTACTACTGGGTTAAAATACTCTACTTTATAGTCTTTTTCAAAATAATTAATTAATTCATCTCTCCAAGTAGTTTCGGCACAAGTACCACCTAAAAAAATTCTATTCATTTATATAATTAAAATATATTTATTAGCTAAGCGCTACACATCTGGATTTCTTTTCTTTAAGATTTACCCACCATTCTCTTCCACATAAAGTCCTCCAGGATAATTCAGGTGTTCTAACATTGATATCACCATCTTCATGAATACCAATTTCCATCTGATCTAACCTTTCATCAGACATATTAAGTACTTCCTTAATAATTTCTCTTTCTTCAGGAGTTAATACATATGGTTTCTGATGCCCATATTTCTTTAAATATGCCTGCATTTCCGGTGCTTTATTTCTTTCTAAAATAGCCCGTTCATTATCTTCAATCCACTTCTCAGTTTCTTCTTTAGACATAGGTTTAATCGGAGTTATATCATATCCGATTGTTTTGCTGGCTATTTTTTGTAATATACTAAAATCCATTATTCTTCCTTAAAATTTTTATTGAAATCTTCTTTTGTACGTGCAAAATATTCACCATCAGGATTAACATATTCTGTTTTATATAAACACAATCCTCTTCTCCATTCACCATTATCTTTAAACATAAAGTTATCGGTAATTAATGTATATGGATTTCCTGTTTTAATGTGAATATATCTATGCCCACATTTTAATATAGGATCTGTGGGTAATACCTTTCTAATAACACCATCTTCCCAATCTTCTCTAGTATAATAAAAATTTGTACCTTCTTCAACCCAAACACCATCACGGTATTCTACATTGAATTCTCTTTCACCATTAGTAACTCTAACCATAATTAATCTCCTTCGTGTAATATATATACTCTTCCGTCAGGCATTTTAACCATAGAATCTTCATCGAAATCTTCTAAGTTTGTTTCAGGTGTAGTTTTATAAATATAAACGCCGCAATATCCTTCCGGTCCATTAAAACCAAGTGAATCACAGTGTTCATTTGCATATCTTAATGCATCAAATATATATGCTTTTTGTTTTTTATCTTCAACACATTTATCAATAACATCTGCCATCCACTGATGAGCTTTAATACATGCACCAAACCCTCTACAATTACCGATCCAGCGGAGGTATCTTAATTCTTGATCATCCCAACCGGCTTGTTTAAGGACTTCTTTTGCTTCATCAATTTCCCACGGATCAACCATTATTCCGCCTTCATCTTCTTCATATTCCTTAGGACGGATTATTAACATTTGTTCTTTAACATATTTAATAAGATCCTCAATAGTATCAAAATATTCATTAATATTTTTTATAGGGCATTCATATTTATTTTCATTTTCATCATACTTATATACATGTATTGACTGAATAGAATCCCATCCTCTATTGATAATATCTAATCCACAATCTTCATCATAAAGATAAGGAAGAATAAATGCTAATGGACCTTGATAGATATTTCTATTTGTGCATCTATCATTATATTTATTCCATTGCATATCACCGAAAAATTTATCGGCTGTTTCACGATACATTGTTCCTGTTTTAAAATATGAAATCAATGCAATATCAACATCATCGAGAGGATCTTCCTGCCACCACTCTTTTACATGTTTATAATAACATGCTGTAGGTCCATCACCATATGCTTCTATAACATAATGGTTAGCATGGTTAATCTTATGTTCCGGTTTTTCATTAGGAACTAATTTAAATCTTTCTTCCTTTATCATATTATTCGTAATCTTGTATTTTTCTATATCCCATAAATCCCTTCATAGGTACTTGTTCTTTTAAGTAATGAAACTTACCTGTCCTTGAAATATAATTACCATCAGACCAATCTTTTCCTGTGGTAGTACATTTAAATCCATCTCTTTTAGATATATTTGAGATTTTCATCCAACCTTTAATATATCCATTATGACAAATATAACATCTATCCCCAACTTTTACATCCTTAGGAATAGTAGGAATTTTATAATTCATCTCTTGAGTTTCATCCTCAACAGCTTTTAATTCCTTTTCATAATCTTCCCATTTAATTGTTTTAGGAATTGTTATACAAATGCTACTCATTTATTTTCTTATATTTATTTACTTTACACTTTACTAATGCATCTGTTGGATGACCATCATAAATACATTTTCCATTTGTATCAGAAAATCTCCCACCAACAGGACCAAAATCTTCATATAATTGGCATGAATAACACATACCAGGATAATCATTAGGATTTAAACTACAACCAAATCTACCCATATTACCAATTACCTTTTATATGATTAACATGAAAAGGAAACCATCCAAGAGCCCAATCATTACTAAAAAATATAGTATAAAGCACTCTTAAGGGATTCCAATAAAATACATATAAACCACCGCCTTGCGTTGGTCTAAAATAAATACCATATCTATTAATATGGTCAATTACAAACCATTTAAACTTCGGCGCTGTCATATTCAAATACTAATAAAATTGTAGATAAAGAATGATTAGCATAATCAAAATCAAAGTATGCCAAATCATTAAATTTAACTTTAAAATCTTTTTTATCTTTTATGTTACCCTTTCTGTCACAAATACTTAATGTTAATTTTTTAATTTTATCTTTTTTAGATAAAA
>Ga0310696_10001470_pt1 | contig 33927 bp, 21 predicted proteins | sample AusTroGonzalo_MG_4_FD_203885 | JGI IMG/M metagenome (GOLD analysis project Ga0310696, IMG submission 203885) | Bovine rumen microbial communities from tropical cattle in Woodstock, Queensland, Australia - Gonzalo_02 (v2) (version 2) | ecosystem: Host-associated > Mammals > Digestive system >... | reverse complement strand
TCCATCTGAGCAGCACCAGTAACCATGTTCTTTACATAGTCGGCGTGACCTGGGCAGTCAACGTGTGCATAGTGGCGGGTTTCTGTCTGGTATTCAACGTGAGCAGTGTTGATGGTTATACCTCTTTCCTTTTCTTCTGGAGCGTTGTCGATTGCATCAAAATCCTTTACTTCCGACAAGCCCTTCTTTGCCAATACCTTAGTAATAGCAGATGTTAATGTGGTCTTACCGTGGTCAACGTGTCCAATGGTACCAATGTTAACGTGCGGTTTCGTCCTTTCAAATTTCTCTTTAGCCATGACTTCAAATTTATTTAATGATAATACTTAAATTACTTTATTTACCTATTAATATATAAACACAAAAAAAGAGCCAATGATGGGAATTGAACCCATGACCTCTTCCTTACCAAGGAAGTGCTCTACCCCTGAGCTACATTGGCTTTTTGAGCGGGAAACGAGACTCGAACTCGCGACCCTCAGCTTGGAAGGCTGATGCTCTACCAACTGAGCTATTCCCGCGCATCTTCCTTGAGTGGGGAGAGAAGGATTCGAACCTCCGAAGTCTTACGACAACAGATTTACAGTCTGCTCCAGTTGGCCACTTTGGTATCTCCCCAGACCATTTTTTGAGCCGATGAACGGATTCGAACCGCCGACCGGCTGATTACAAATCAGCTGCTCTACCAGCTGAGCTACATCGGCTAAAAAATAATCATCAACACTTTTTTAAAGATCGTTTTACCCCTTCGAAAGGGACTGCAAATATAGATGATTATTTTTTACTGGCAAAATTTTTTTTACTTTTTTTAATCACGTTGTTTTTCTTTCGCCTTTACAAGCTGCTTTTTCAACGCATCTACCGATAAATCAACGGCTTCCTCAAAAGTCTTGCACTGACGTTTTGCAAACAAACCTGTCAATTTTGGCACGTCAAGGCTAACTTCTGCTATCTTATTTTCGTTAGTTTCCGACTTGTCGAGGCGTAAAATAACTTCTGCACTCAAAATATTGTCAGCCATCTGCGACAATTTACCAACTTTCTTATCAACATAATCCAATAACTTTTGGTCAGCGTCGAACTGAACCGACTGTACTTTTACGTTCATATCTTTTCCCTTTCATTTTTATGCTCGTGGATGAGCTTGTTTATAAACTGTTTTTAATTTCTCGAATGTATTGTGCGTATATACCTGCGTCGCCGACAGGCTTGCGTGACCGAGCAACTCCTTTATGGAATTGAGGTCGGCTCCGTTGTTGAGCATCTGGGTGGCGAATGTGTGGCGCAGAACGTGCGGACTTTTCTTGTCGATGCTTGTGACTTCGCCAAGATAATGTGTAATCTTTCGATAAACGAACTTGTCGTACAACTTTTCGCCCTTGTCGGTCACCAAAAGCCAAGCCTGCGAACTTACATCGAAGCCCTGCTCCTTTTTCAACTCAAGATACTCGTTATACCTATTAATAATATAGTCGTTCAACGGGCAGATTCTCTCCTTGCTTCTTTTTCCGAAAACCTTCACCTGTCGTTCGGCAGGCATAAAGTCGAGATGCTTGAGGTTGATTAGTTCCGACAGACGCATTCCCGTAGCATAGAAAAGTTCTACCATAAACTCGTCGCGCTTGCCTGCGAAATCATCGGAATAAAAGTCTTCAGTGGTCATCTTGTTCATATCGTTTTCGGCAACGAACTCGGGCAGACGCTTGCTTGTCTTCTGACTTGAAATCTTTGCCATCGGATTCCTGTCCATCTTACCGACTTTTTTCAGATAATTGGCGAAAGCTTTCAGGCTAGACAGCTTCCGGTTGATGCTTCGCGATGAAATTCCGCTTTCCTTGAGGCTCATCATCCACATTCTGACATTCTTGTCGGTAAAATACTCACAGGCGGAAGTATTATTTGAGTTACCACAAATAAAATCACGAAACTGAAGCAAATCAGTTTCGTAAGATTTTACCGTGTGCTCGGAACTTCTACGTTCGAGCCTCAAATATTCCGTGAACATCTTTATTTCCATTCGCCGTCTCCCATTTCTACGGAGAAGCAAATTTAAGAAATAAAAATGAAAACAAAAATATTTTTAATTATTTTCCTGCATGCTCTGCAATTTCTGTACATAAATTGCGTGGAGCTTCTGCTGGCGCTTAATAACAGACTGCTTGTCAAACTGCTGACGTGCTCTTAATTCCTTTACAACACCAGTCTTTTCAAATTTTCTTTTGAATTTCTTCAAGGCCCTATCGATGTTTTCGCCTTCTTTTACAGGTACAATAATCATTTCGTTATCTTTTTAATTTTTAATTTATGTTTCTTAAAATTTTGGACTGCAAAAGTACACATAAAATCAATACTGACAAATTTTTTTGAACGATTTTGCAGAATTTTTATTCGCTGTATTACAATAAGTTACAAAAGCAGTGTTAATTTCTGTGCGATTATTGTCATTATTTTGCAGTAAACACAACCATAGAAGTCAGACATCTGCTAATTGTCGCGGACACAACGGACAGAAAAACCATCACACCTTATCAAACCGATAATTCTAACACAACCATTATTCAAGTGCTAAAACAACTAGAATCTTATCGATTTAGCAACGCAATCAACATTCGAGTGCTAAAACGATTAAAAATCTACCGATTTAGCAATGCAATCGATATTTAAGTGCTAAAACGATTAAAAATTTACTGTTTTAGCAACTCAATCGACATTCGAGTGCTAAAACGACCAAAAATTTACCGATTTAGCAATGCAATCCTTAATTATTCTTTTCACAAATCTTGTTGATAAAAATATCCCCGCGCCTATTTTTTACCATACCAAACGAAAATTTCTTCATTACCTTTGTGCATAAATCTTAAAACTAGCACAATATGGCACTGATTAAATCAATATCGGGCATCCGCGGAACAATAGGCGGACAAATTTCGGAAAACCTCACCCCTATCGACATAGTAAAATTCACCAGCGCATACGGCATCTGGAACCGCAAGCAGGGACTCGACAACAACAAAATCGTTGTCGGTCGCGACGCTCGCCTTTCTGGACAGATGGTCGAAAACATCGTAGTTTCGACGTTGGTTTCACTTGGTTTTGAAGTAATAAACATCGGAATGGCAACAACGCCTACCACCGAAATGGCTGTAATTCTGGAAAAGGCTGCCGGCGGAATCATCATCACCGCAAGCCACAACCCCAAGCAGTGGAACGCACTGAAACTCCTCAACTGCCACGGCGAATTCCTCACCGACAAGGAAGGCAAGGACGTGCTTGCAATTGCCGAATCGGAAGACTTCACCTACAACGACATTGACCATCTCGGCAAGGAAACCAAGATTGCCAACTACGAAGACCGCCACATTGATATGGTTCTGAAGATGAAAGTCCTCAACCTCGATGCAATCAAGGCAGCAAACTTCAAGGTCGTAATCGACTGCGTAAACTCTGTAGGCGGAATCGTACTGCCAAAACTCTTGAAAAAACTTGGCGTGAACAACATAGTTGAGCTCAACTGCGAGGCAAACGGACATTTTGCCCACACTCCAGAACCAATTCCCGAAAACCTTACGCAGATTGCATCGGAAATGCCAAAGCAGAACGCAAACGTCGGATTTGTAGTTGACCCCGATGTTGACCGTCTTGCAATAATCTGCGAGGACGGACAGATGTTCGGCGAAGAATACACGCTAGTTTCGGTTGCCGACTACATTTTGTCAAAGACTCCAGGCAATACGGTTTCAAATATGTCATCTACCCGTGCTTTGCGCGACGTTACCGAAAAGTACGGCTGTGCCTACAATGCAGCCGCAGTTGGCGAAGTGAACGTTGTTACCAAGATGAAGGAAACCAATGCCGTCATAGGTGGAGAAGGCAACGGCGGGGTAATCTATCCGGAAGTCCACTACGGACGCGATGCCCTTGTAGGAATTGCCTTGTTCCTTTCGCTTATGGCAGAAAAGAAGATGAAAGTAAGCGAATTGCGCCGCACTTTCCCCGAATATTCAATTTCGAAGAACAAAATCCAGCTCAACGAAAAAATCAACGTTGACAACATTTTGAAGACAATGGCGACAAAATATGCTGGAAATCCCGTTTCGACCATCGACGGCGTAAAGATTGAGTTCCCCGACACCAAGGAATGGGTACACCTGCGCAAATCGAACACCGAGCCAATAATCCGCATCTACTCCGAAAGCAGCACACTCGAAAAAGCCGATGTGCTTGCAAAAAGGATAATGGATGAAATAAATGGGATAATCGGGTAATGGATACTTATTCCGTTTAAGAATACCTATTGAGAATCATTATTGTCCGCTAAAAATTAATAGGTCATTCCACAAAGCAGAGTGAACCGACTAAGGAACGTGTCGTGTGAACTCGCTTATGCGGTACCTTTAGCTCGGCGTAGCCAATCTCCTTGAGTAATAATACTATAGGAGATTACGGATAGCAGTCTACACAACGCTCCCCGTTCCGTATCGCGTGTTACGACTAGCTTCCGAAATGACAAGCCCCTTTATTAACGTTGTCATATAAACGCTTGATAATATTGCAATTATATGCATTATCCCATTTTTTAGCGGACACCAATGATTGAGAATTATAGAAATATTGGAGGAATATCGGATATGATGTTCCTCTAAATTTTATAAGGTTGAGGGATGACAATTTATTTCTAGCAAACAATATTTCCCTTTATGACACAAAATTTGCTATAGGTATTATTTACCCGCCAGTCTTTCCATATACTTAACAAACTCTTCCAATGCTACTGCATTTTCAATTCTCGCTTCTCCGCTTTGTGTCCTGCGTAGAGATTTGAGATAGGCACCATTACCGAGACTTCTGCCAAACTCGTCGGCTAATGAACGGATATAAGTACCTTTGCTGCAGGTTATTGTAACATCGACTATAGGAAGTTCAATTTTATTGATGGTAATGTCGTAAATTGTGATTTTCTTGTGCTTCAGTTCTACGGTGCGGCCTTTGCGTGCAAATTCGTAGGCGCGCTTGCCGTTCACCTGCACAGCAGAATACACCGGAGGCATCTGTTCGCGTTCGCCACAAAGTCCTGCAAGCGCTTTACGAACATCATCTTCAGTAATTCCTGAAATGTCAAACGTTTTGTCAATCTTGGTTTCCAAATCGAAGGATGGTGTTGTCGCACCCAGACAAAACTCGGCTTCGTAAACTTTAGTGCCGCCTTGCATTTCTTCTATCAACTTGGTTTTCTTGCCAGTACATAGAATGAGTAACCCTGTTGCAAGCGGGTCGAGAGTGCCTGCGTGTCCAACCTTGAACTTGCGTATGCCCGTGTATTCGCTTATTTTCTTGCGCACCTTGTTCACCACGTCGAACGATGTCCACGAGTATGGCTTGTCGAAGATTATGACTTCGCCAGTCTCAAAATCCGGCAACCTGTCGAACGAGAAATATTCCATTTAACTGAGGAAAATTATGGAGACAAGACCTACGATTGCACAATACACTGCGAACCATATAAGTTTGCCCTTCTTCACTATGTTAATCATCCACTTGCAAGCGAGGCAACCAACCACAAAAGCCGTGATGAATCCCACAGCCAATGGCAAAATGTCTATTGAACTAGTCGTAGCATCGGCACTTCCCTTGAGCATTTTCAGTACATCCAACAATGCTTCGCCGAGAATTGGCGGAATTACCATGAGGAATGAGAACTGAGCCAGTTTTTCCTTCTTGTTGCCAAGTAAAAGTCCAGTGGCAATAGTGCTGCCCGAACGCGAAAGTCCCGGCAAAACAGCCACAGCCTGAGCAATACCGATTACAAATGCATCGAGCATCGAGATTTTTTCTTTCTGGCGTGGTTTTGCAAAATATGCAAATGCAAGCAGGGCTGCTGTCACAAGCAGGCAAATTCCTACAACGAGCAGTCCCGAACCGAAAATCTCTTCAACGGTATCCTTAAACAGAAATCCCACAATGGCAACGGGAATCATAGAAATCAAGATGTTGACTACATATTTCATCTCGTCGTTCCACTTGAACTTGAAGAATCCCTTGAAAAGCCACACTATTTCCTTCCACAGTATTACCAATGTGCTGAGTACTGTAGCCACATGTACTGCGACTGTAAAAGCAAGGTTTTCCTCGCCACTAAGTCCGAAAAGTTTTGCACCGATTGCAAGGTGTCCGCTGCTGCTCACTGGCAGATATTCGGTAAGTCCTTGGATAAGACCAAGTATTAAAGCTTCTAACCAATCCATCGGCTATTGTTTTTTAGAGCGCGGACGCCACATTATTGCAAAAATTTCTACTGCGAAGCCGATTATCAGCACTATCGGGGCAAGTGTTATGCGGCGGAAATTGAATATTTCGTCACCATTGAACACATTTGGGTCTGTTGAAGCGCCACCCGACATAAGTGCGTAACCGATAACAAGTATTGCAAAACCTATTGCAAGCGCAATGTAGTTTTTCTTGCCAAGGGCAAAGCCGTTTTTTCCATTCTCGGAAACGGTTTTATCGTTCTGAATTTCATTATTAGCCATATCGTAAATTGTCTATTTTAGTAGTTAAAAACGAAATTGCAAAGATAGTACATTGTGTTGGGAACTAAAAATAGAATTTGGGATTTTGGAAAAATAAGTTCTTTTTTATCTTTTTCTACCAATATTATTTTAATAAGACCATTAAGATTGTCCCTATTGAAATATGAAAAATTCTTATTTTTGCAAAAAAATATAAGATTATGTTCCAAAAGATAATAAATGCTTGCGTTAAATTGGTGCAAAAGCTTTTACCCGAACCATTTATTTTTGCCATAATACTCACTGTGATTGCCTTCCTTATTGCTATGCCAATATGCCACCAAACACCGCTTGAGGTAGTAGAAAATTGGGGGAATGGCGTATGGTCATTGCTTGCATTCGCAATGCAAATGGCTCTAGTTCTCGTATGTGGTTCTACTTTGGCATCTGCCCCATTAATAAAAAGGGGTATATGCTGGTTAGCTTCACTACCACAAAAACCTGTGGGAGCAATAGCTTTAGTAACTGCAATTTCATCACTTGCATGCTGGCTCAATTGGGGATTCGGACTGATAATAGGTGTGATTTTCGCCAAGGAGATAGCACGCAAACTTCATGGCGTTGACTACCGTCTGCTAATAGCATCTGCCTACAGCGGATTCGTAGTTTGGCATGCAGGATTATCGGGTTCAATTCCTTTAACAATGGCAACACCAGGTTCGGGGTTAAAGGAAATAACACGTGGAGCAGTCGAAAATCCAATTCCAATAACCGACACTGTATTAAACCCATATAATATTGTAATTGTGGCTCTTATAATAATAGCCCTCGTTGCTGTAAACTCACTCATGCACCCTAAAGCAAATAAAGTAGTTGCAATAGACCCGGAGCTACTCAAAGAAGATATCCAAGTAAAAATAGAAACAGCAAGCACTCCTGCCGAAAAAATGGAGAATAGTCGTATTCTCAGCTGGATAATAGCCATTCTAGGATTGTCATATATTATAATAAAGCTAATTTTCCGCAATGGTTCACTTGATCTTAACTCGGTGATAATGCTATTCTTATTTCTAGGAATAATCCTACACAAAACCCCACTATCGTACGTACATGCCTTTACAAAATCGGCAACAGGAGCTGCAGGCATATTGCTTCAATTCCCATTCTATGCCGGCATAATGGGCATTATAACTGGTACAGGAGAATCTGGAATATGCCTCGGGACAGTCATCAGCGACGCTTGTATTTCGGTTTCTACACCACAAACATATCCGCTTCTCACCTTCCTTTGTGCCGCAGTACTGAACATGTTTGTTCCTTCTGGAGGCGGACACTGGGCTATTCAGGCACCTATAATGTTTACCGCTGGAGCGAACTTAGCAGTTGATCCTGGATTAACCGGTATGGCAATTTCGTGGGGTGATGCATGGACAAATCTAATCCAGCCATTCTGGGCGATTCCAGCACTTGCAATCGCAAAACTCAATGCTAAGGATATAATGGGATTTTGCCTTATCGATCTAGTAGTAACAGGAGTTATAATCAGCGTAGGATTACTAGTATGGGCTTGGTGACCTCGAATAAGACGTATGTCCGAGAAAAATAAGACGATTTGTTGAATTTTAACTCACCCTATTAGATCCTATAAACTTGTTTTCATCGCTTATCTTTTGGGTCAGCCTACATATCGTGTGGAGTTAAGCGATAAGAATATCCTATCAAACATAAAGGTAAAATGATGATTCGCTTTTTACCTGACTTCATCACTTTTTGCGCCATCAAATAGCGGCTATTGAAAATCAGTTAGTTACAAAACAAAATGGGGGGCGCAGGGGGGGGCGCAAGCAATTTTTTTAGTACTTTTTGTCCATGTACATACGTAAGAAAAAGAACCATAATGGCACAATAAGCTTAGTGGTCGCAAACAAAACACATGGTTTCCATGAGGAGATTCACAATTTTACACAGCTTATACTGATGTGAGGTTGGCGCATTATATATAATGCACAACACTGCCTCAAAAGCAAAGGCGACCAGCTGTCTTTGGATTTTATAATCAAGAGGCGAGAGCGCCTAGTTGCCATGTCTAAAATCAACCTTAGTGTTGATATGGGCTTGTAATTGCTATGACGACAACTACTATCAAGGTAAAAATGCTAGAAAGCAATGACACATACACAACAAAGAGTCTCTTCCTTACGGATGTCCATAAAACTATCGAACCATTGTTCCGAGCATCTGATGGCCTACCCGAATGAGACTGAGTGGCGCATTGACGAAGTCAGGTGGAACGATTATTTTTTAGCGGACACGAATAAAAAAAATAGGCAACTATAAGTTGCCTATTTTTAATACAAATTTATAATTCCTTATTCCTTTATAAGTTTTCTTACATATACGTTGTTTTGTTCAGAACCATATATTCTTACGAAATACATTCCGTTAGATAGATCAGAAACATCACAAGTTGTGTAGTCACTATTTACATCTTGTTGAGCAACTAACTTTCCTGTAATTGATATAATTTCGATGCGGGAAATGTTCTCCGATGAGGATATATTCAAGATGTTGCTAGTTGGATTGGGGTATATTGAAATTTCTACTGCATCATGTTCTTCTATTCCAATATATACACTAAATGTGGCAGTGAAAGTTTCGTTTCGAGTAACAGTTATTTCACGAGGATTTTCGGAGTTGCCATCTTCTTCCCATCCTGAGAATTGGTATCCATTATTAGCAATTGCTTCAATAGTTATGATGGTTCCTTCTGCGTATGTTCCGCTACCAGTAGCTGTTCCGTATTCATTATTCTTAGATAGAACTGTTATCGTGTACATATTTACCGTATTAATCTCTGCGAATATTGCAGTATATGATGCATCAGCAACAACGGTAATATTGCGTGGATTATGCCTGTCTTCATCATTCCATTTGGTAAATACATATCCCTCATTTGCAGTTGCCAAGATCTGAATAACCTGACCTTCATAATATGTTCCACCACCTGTTACAGTGCCATTGTTTGCTTCTGCCATAGTCGTGATTGTGTATTGAGGAATAGCCTCGAAGCTAGCTGATATTGTGTGACCGGCATTTATGTTTGTAAAGGTGTATGTGGCTTCTGTCAGGTTTATATTGTACGTGTAAACATTGTTCACAAGTTGTCCCAACGATTCGTTGCCATCAACCATTACACTTTTGATTCGATAACCTTCGTTAGCGGTAATTATAAAATCTTTATCGTCACCTTCGTAAACAGTTTCTTCGCCGTTAGGATTGATAGTTCCGCCAAGACCAGCAGTAGCTCTGATTGTATATTGAGGAATAGCCTCGAAGCTAGCCGTATAAGTAGCATCTGAATTTACAGTGATTTCGCGCGGATTATCGGTGTTGTTATCTTCTTGCCAGCGTACGAACCTGAAGTGTTCATTTGGATGAGCCTCAATGGTTATTGTAGTTCCTGCTGCGAATCTTCCACCGCCAGTAACAGTACCCATTTGATTATTGCTAGATTCAACTGTTATAGTGTACATCGTTACACTGTTTTCATTCACGAATGTTGCAATATATGTTGCATTTGCAGTAGCAGTGAAAATTAGTGGGTTAGCAGTGCTACCATTGTTCCATGATGTAAATACATAACCATTGTTTGCAGTAGCGGTAAGAGTTACAGTTTCACCTTCCTGATATGTTCCTCCTCCGCTAACAGTTCCGTATGCGTTGTTGTTGGATGAGGCTGTAATTGTATATGTAGGTGTACTAGAAGCACCTTCCTGAGTTACACTGATAGTCTGCGTAGCTCCATTTCCTGAAACTGTGATGGTTGCAGTACGTTGCGAAGATGTTGTATTGGCAGCAGCAATTGCGGTAAAAGTGCCGTTGTTCGAACCTGAAGCAGGACTAACCGTCAACCAGCTTGCCGAAGAGACAACATTCCACGATGTATTGCTATATACAGAAACTGTTTTGTTTTCACCTGTAGCTGTGTAGCTGAGAGATGATGGCGAAACGGTGAGATAGCTGTTTTCGGTAGCACCAGCTTGAGTAACACTGATAGTCTGTGCGCTTACACCAGTTCCCGAAACTGTGATAGTTGCAGTACGCTGCGAAGATGATGTATTGGCAGCAGCAATTGCGGTAAAAGTGCCATTGTTCGAACCAGAAGCAGGACTTATTGTCAACCAGCTTGCCGATGAGGTTGCTGTCCACGATGTATTGCTATATACAGAAACTGTTTTGTTTTCGCCTGTAGCTGTGTAGCTGAGAGATGATGGCGAAACGGTGAGATAGTTGTTTTCGGCAGCACCAGCTTGAGTTACACTGATAGTCTGTGCGGTTACGCCTGTTCCAGAAACGGTGATTGTAGCAGTACGCTGTGAGGTTGAAGTATTTGCTGCTGCAACTGCGGTAATTGTACCATTGTTTGTGCCAGAAGCAGGGCTAACTGTCAACCAGCTTGCCGATGAAGTTGCAGTCCACGAAGTGTTGCTTGTAACGGTAACAGTCTTGCTTTCGCCAGCAGCAGTGTAACTGAGTGATGACGGAGAAACAGTGAGGTTGTAAGAAGGTGTGCTAGATGTGCTAACTTCAATGTCATCAATGAAGAATGCAAACACGTCATTCGATACGCACATTATTGCAATATACATTGTCTGTCCAGCGTATTGCGACAGGTCGTAGGTATATTGAGTCCATTCTACAGGAGCAGAAACTGATGAAGATGAAGAACCTGCAATGTAAGTCGAGAACGTAGTATTGTTGGTAGAAATAGCAACCTTAAACTGTTCCAAACCATAGCTGTTGTTTGCCGAACGAGCCCAGAATGAGAATGTTGTTCCGTTCGATATTGATATTGCAGGTGTGATGAACCAGTCGTTGTTTGGTGGTGTAGTTGCAGCCATACAGCATCCGAATTTTGTGCCACCATGAGCTGCAAAACTGCTTGCAATACCATTTTCAAATGCTATATATGCACCTGTATATCCTTGATTCTCAAAAGTTGAACCTTGTATTGTGTATGTTGCAGAACCATCGCCATCGTAAGTTGTGCACGGAGAGAATTGGTCAACTGTCCAAGCGGTGCAAGCTTCGAAATCGTAAGTGAAAGTGCCACCGCTACTAGTTCCCGCTTGAGTTACAGAAATAGTTTGTGTCGGAGCATCAGTTCCACTAACAGTTATGGTTGCTGTGCGCTGCGAAGTTGCGGTATTTTCTGCTGCAACAGCTGTAATTGTTCCGTTGTTAGAACCAGATGCAGGGCTTATTGTCAGCCAGCTTGCCGATGATGTTGCAGTCCACGAAGTGTTGCTTGTAACGGTAACGGTTTGGCTTCCGCCTGCTACTGCATAATTGAGTGATGCTGGAGAAACAGATAAAGTGTTGGATCCTGCATACGATTGAGCGCATTGTACTGCGGCGTATGCGTTGATATATACATTGTTGTCTATTGTATTGGAACCGCTTGCCAATGCTGTACCTGTCGAAATAAGGCATTGCTTTGCTTGTGCAGGGGTGATGTTGGGGTAAGCCGAAGCCAAAAGTCCGCAAAGACCTGCTGTGATAGGAGTTGCCATTGATGTTCCCTGCATACCGTCGTAGTATTCTCCGTTTACTAGGCTAAGTCCAAAAAGGCGTAGCATCTGCGATTTGCAGTAGGTTGTACTTAAAATATTAGGCATGTATTCGTCACCTTGATACATAACATAACCACCGGGAGCTGCTACATCTGCACGACCAGTATCATGTTGTGAGAAACTAGAAAGTTTACCATCATTGTTTACTGATGCAACACTAATTACTGTGGAATAACCACCAGGGTAATTAATGCTATTATCCGAATCACCTTCGTTTCCAGCAGCAGCTACAAGGATTACGCCATTATTGTAAAATGTCTGGAAAGCAGTGCGCTCTGATGTGGATTGCTGAGTGCTACCATACGACATGCTCACTACCTTTGCGCCTTGCTGAACTGCCCATCTTACACCATTCATACAGTAGTACATTTCATCGTTGTTATTTGCAGCACGAACACCCATAAGAGTAACGCCGCCACCAATGGAACTTATACCAACACCATTATTGTTGATTGCACCTACAAGACCTGCACAATGTGTTCCATGCGACCAGTCGTATGCAGGACAATTGTCATTGGTATATAAATCTGCTTGTGAGCATTCTGTTGATTGCGAAACAGATGATGGCGGTGCAGAATTACCTACACTTTCAGTTCCATTTGCAAAAGAACATTGATTTGAAGAAGCAATCTGAAGATCGGGATGGTTACCCCATACAGCATTGTCAACGATTGCAACCTTGATATTTGCCGAACCCTGCTGTATTCCCCAAGCCTGCGGTGCATTTATCATCTCAAGATGCCACTTGAAATTGTATTGTATCCCATACAAGGTTGACGATGTGTAGTACGGGTCGTTGTAGGTGACCTTGCGAGTACAGTACGGTACCATTTCGGCGTACTCAACATCCTCAAGCATTTCAAGTTCCTTGATGAACAGCCTGATGTTCTGTGCATCGGTAAATTCCAAACGAATGATTCTTTCCAGTTTCGGGTCGTTGAACGCATACAGAGGACGCGTAATAAGCGTAACGCCATAGCGCTCGAACATTTCTGTAAATTCTGCTGGCATCTGGTCGAAATCAATCGAGGTGTTTTCGTTCACCTTGATTCTGAAATCGTAGTCATCGTTGAACTTGAAGTACAGATGACCGTCGATGTAGCCAGGATTAATTGTCTGGGCGTTAAGTATCCCAAACAGACTCAACATAAAAATTGAGACCAATAATAATAGTCTTTTCATCATCTAATAAATTTCTTTAAGGACTTCATTATTAATAATTTGTAGTCTCCGCGAAGTCCCTTTACGGAAAACTGCAATGACAAATGGCAAAAATAAACAAATTTTGGATTGATGATTTTGGATTGGCGATTTTTTTTGCGGAGAAACACGGCTCTTTCATTTGGACAGTGTTATTGCTTGTGATACAAACAGTTAGTGTTTGGGCAAATCCGCTGGCTGCGATGTACTGAGCGACAGCCGAAGCAAGCTTGGTCGAAGGGAAGTCAAGATGACGAAATGATATAATCCATTATTGTCCGCTAAAAAAGGAAAAGTCATTCCGTAAAGTAGAACGAACAGCATAAGGAACGTTGTTTGTGAGTTCACTTATACGGAATCTCCTTGATTAGTAATATTGTGGGAGATTACGGATAGCAGTCTTCACAACGCTCCCCGTTCCGTATCGCGTGTTACGACTAGCTTCCGTACCTTTAGCTCACGCAGCGAAGCAAGTAAATGACAAGCCCCTTTATTAATATTATCGTGTAAATACTTGATAATATTGTAATTATATGTGTTATTATGTTTTTTAGCGGACACCAATAGTTTTTAGCGGACACCAATAGATATAATCACATTAACCTTACCCTTCGATACTTCGACTATGCTCAGTAACCGAAGGCTCAGGGAGCGAACGGGGGCGGGAATTAGTTTTTAAATGAAAGAGTTGTGCGTAGAAATAAAAAAGGTGGATTCCAAAGAATCCACCTCATAATAACAACCGAACAACTTCTTTATTATCTGTTAATTACAATTGATTCAGTCCATACTCTGTCATCGGAAATTACTCTTACGAAGTAAACGCCCGGAGCAACATTGCAGTCGAAAACAAATTCCGAACCGTCGGTTACATTTAATTCCCTTGTTTCGATAACCGAGCCACTTGCATTTACAATCTGGCAGGTAACATCGCCGTTGATTGAACCGAAGCCAACCTTGAACATTCCGCTAGTCGGGTTAGGATAAACTGAGATAGAACCTAATTCTATTTCATCTACCGACATTTCATAAACGAAATTAGCCACAATGTATCTGTCGCTGGTTACTTCGAATGAATATTCAGCATCTGTTGATAATTCTTCTCCTGCTTCTGTCCATTTTACGAAACGATAATTTTCGGTTGCTGTTGCTGTAAGAGTAGCAGTTTCTCCGAACTCATATTCTCCATCACCTTCCACTGTTCCGCAATCAATAAGATTTGTTGTTACATAAACAGTAAATCTGTCTTTTTGGAAATTAGCAACAAGATGACGGTCTTCCCTTGCAGTAAACGTATATTCTTCGTTTGAAGAAACAATAGCATCGTTTTCTGTCCAATTTACAAAGTGATAACCAGTGTTTGCAGATGCCGAGAGAGAAACAGTTTCACCATCACGATAATCGCCGGCTCCCTCTATCGTTCCGCCATTTGTTGGATTGGCAGTAGCAGTGATGGTATAGACAGCTGGTTCGTTATAGATGAAATTAGCTACAAGGTTTCTATTGGCAGTTACTGTAAACGAATATTCTGCATCTGTCGAAACAACTTCGCCGTCTTCTGTCCAATTCGTAAAGTTGTAATTTTCATTTGCTGTTGCAGTAAGTGTAGCTGTCTGTCCGTGTGTATATTCGTCAGCACCATCCACCTCTCCGCCTTCGGTTGGGTTGGCAACTGCGGTAACTGTGTAAGTGGCGATTTGGAAGTTTGCATATAGCAATCTGTTTCCAGATACTACGAACGAGTAATTTGCATCGGTCGAGATTTCTTCGCCATTTTCAGTCCAGTTGACGAAATTGTAGCCTTCATTTGCTGTTGCGGTAAGTGTAGCTGTTTGTCCATAAGTGTATTCGCCAGCACCCTCCACAGTTCCTCCTGCAAATGGACTTGCACTTGCTATGATTGTGTAGGTATTTACTTCGAAGTTGGCGACTAAAGTTCTGTCGGATATAGCAGTAAACTGATAGTCTGGATTTGTATAGACTACAGAACCGTCTTCAGTCCAGTTGACAAATGTATAACCTTCATTTGCGGTAGCGATGAGATATACTGTCTGACCAGGTACATACTCGCCTGCGCCATCTATTGTACCGCCTTCTGTCGGGTTAGCACTTGCCGAAATTGTGTAGCTAGTTGATCCAAAGTTGGCAACCAAGGTTCTGTTGTTTGTTACTGTAAATGAATATTCTGCATCGCTAGAAACGACAACTCCATTTTCAGTCCAGTTGACAAATGCGTAACCTTCATTTGCTGTTGCGGTGAGTGTTATATCCTGACCGTATGCATAATTGCCAGTACCTGTTACAGTTCCGCCTTCTTCTGGATTAGCACTTGCATTAATTGTGAATGTAACAGCTTCGAAGTTAGCAACCAAAGTTCTGTCAGTAGTTGCCTGGAAGACATAACTTGCAGTATTCGAAACAACAGAACCATTTTCGGTCCAACTTACGAATGCATAACCGGCGTTTGCTGTTGCTCCCATTGTTACCATCTCACCATGAGTATAATCGCCTGCACCAGTTGTTGTTCCGCCTTCTGCGGGATTAGCGCTAGCAGAAATTGAGTAGGTGTTGAGTTCAAAATTAGCAACCAAAGTTCTGTGTGCTGTCACTGTAAATGAATAACTTGCGTCAGTAGAAATTGTATCTTCGTCTTCTGTCCAATTTACGAAATTATAATTTGGATTTGCTGTTGCAGTGAGGGTAACGGTTTCATTTTCATGATATACACCAATACCTTCTACAGATCCGCCGTCTCTTGGATTTACAATTGCGGAAATTATGTATTGTTCAGCTTCGTTTTGTACAAAATATGCTATAAATTCAGCATTGGCATCAACCATATAAGTTCTCTGCGCTGTAGTTACTCCGTCATTCCACTGAGCAAAATGATAACCATCGTTTGCGGTTGCTGTAATGACAAGGTTTGTTCCATAGTTGTAAACACCGTTCTGTGAAGGAATATCAATCGTAACGGTTCCGCCAGCAGTTGGATTTGCACTTGCAGTAACGGTATATGTGCTGATTTCGAAATTAGCAACCAAGGTCCTGTCAGCATTTGCTGTAAATGAGTATTCAGCATCTGTAGAAACAACAGCACCGTTTTCGGTCCAGTTAGTAAATGTGTAACCAGTGTTAGCGGTTGCTGTAAGCGTTACATTCTGACCGTAGTTGTAATTGCCATCGCCTTCGATTGTGCCGCCGTCAACAGGATTTGCTGTTGCCGAAATGGTGTAGGTGTTAAGAGTGAAGTTTGCAACCAATGTTCTATCGTCTGTTATTGTGAACGAGTATTGCGCATCGGTAGAAACAACAGCACTGTTCTCTGTCCAGTTTGTAAATGTGTAGCCATTGTTAGCGGTTGCTGTAAGCGTTACATTCTGACCGTAGTTGTAATTGCCAGCACCTTCGATTGTGCCGCCATCTTCTGGGCTTGCGCTTGCTGAAATAGTGTAGGTAATTGCCGTAAAGTTGGCAATCAAGGTCCTGTCGGCTGTTGCAGTGAACGAGTATTCGGCATTCGTCGAAACTATTTCGTTGCCTTCTGTCCAGTTGGTGAATGTGTAGCCAGTGTTTGCAGTTGCTGTAAGGACAACTGTCGCATTTTCGTCATAAATATCAGCACCTTCAACCACACCGCCTTCTGCTGGATTTGCACTTGCAGCAATAACATATTGGGTAATTGCATCGCTAACGAAATAAGCTATAAAATCAGCGTCAGCAACAACAGTATAGGTTCTTTGCGCATCTGTAACGCCATCGCTCCACTGGGTGAAATGATAACCTTCGTTTGCGGTTGCTGTAATGACAAGGTTTGTTCCATAGTTGTAAACGCCATTCTGCGACGGAACATCAATAGTAACAGAACCTCCTTCAGTTGGATTTGCACTTGCAGTAACGATATATGTGTTGATTTCGAAATTAGCAACCAATGTCCTGTTTCCAGACACTGTAAATGTGTAGGTTGTATTTGTCGAAACAACATTGCCATCTTCTGTCCAGTTAGTAAATGTATATCCTGTGTTTGCTGTAGCATTTAGCGTTACTGTCTGGTTGTATGGATAATCTCCAGCACCAGCAACTGTTCCGCCTTCAACAGGGCTTGCACTTGCCGAAATGTTATATACAATTGCTTCGAAGTTGGCAACCAAAGTTCTGTCGGCTGTTGCTGTGAACGAGTATGTTGCATTTGTCGAAACAGCTGTGCCGTTTTCTGTCCAGTTGACGAAATTGTAACCTGTGTTTGCTGTTGCAGTTAGAGTAACAGTTTGTCCGTGAGTATATTCGCCATCTCCAGTAATGTTCCCTGCTTCAGTTGGATTTGCTGTTGCAGAAATATTATAGGTATTGATTTGGAAGTTGGCAACTAGGGTGCGGTTTCCGCTTACGGTAAACGAATAGGTTGCATTTGTCGAAACAATATTGCCATCTTCTGTCCAGTTTGTAAATGTGTAACCAGTGTTTGCGGTTGCATTTAGCGTTACTGTCTGGTGGTATGGATAATCTCCAGCACCAGCAACTGTTCCGCCCTCAACAGGGCTTGCACTTGCCGAAATGTTATATACAATTGCTTCGAAGTTGGCAACCAAAGTTCTGTCAGCTGTTGCTGTGAACGAGTATGTTGCATTTGTCGAAACAGCTGTACCGTTTTCGGTCCAGTTGACGAAATTGTAACCGGTGTTTGCGGTTGCATTTAGAATAACTGTTTGTCCGTGAGTATATTCGTGAGCACCAGTAATGCTTCCTGCTTCGGTTGGATTTGCTGTTGCAGAAATATTATAGGTATTGATTTGGAAGTTGGCAACCAAATTGCGGTTTGCTGTTGCAGTAAATGAATATTCAGCATCGGTAGATACCGCAGTGCCGTTTTCTGTCCAGTTGGTAAATGTATAGCCAGTGTTTGCTGTAGCATTAAGGGTAACAGTCTGACCGTAGTCGAAAACGCCAGCACCGCTCACCGAACCACCGTCAGATGGATTTGCAGTTGCGGTTATTTCATACTCTTCGCTTTCGAAGTGAGCGACTAGAGTTCTGTTGCCGTCAATTGCAAATTGATATGTTGCATTTGTTGAAACAACGTTGGCATCTTCGTCAGTCCAGTTTATGAATGCATATCCGGCATTAGCATTTGCGGTAAGCGAAACATTTGCTCCGTAAGTATAAGGGCTGTTGTTGCCGCTGATTGTACCGCTGTTTGCAGGGTCAACAGTTACAGTAACGTTGTAGGTTCTCTGTGTGAAGTTTGCTACAAGTGTACGGTCTGAGGTTGCTGTAAACTGATAATTTGCATTTGTTGAAACAATCGAGCCGTTTTCGGTCCAATTGGTAAAAATATAGCCATTTGCTGGAGTTGCCACAAGGTTTACGCCCTCGCCCAATTCGTAGGTGCCTGTTCCTGTTATAGTACCTCCTACTGTAGGCTGTACGCTGGCCGAAATTGTAAAAGTCGGATTTTCGCGGATTACAGTTATGCAATAGGTATTATTCGTCTCATTTACATCTTGTCCAGAATAATCGACGGAAAAGCAAATGTCGAAAGTTCCCGTTGCCAGCATTTGGTTCAGTTGCTCGGCTGTTATGGTATTTGTGATCCATTTTCTATAGCCAACTGATAAAGGACTTGATTCCGAAAGATTGATTGTACGTTCATCCAAAGTTTCAGAACCTAACTTCAGTGTTGCTCCGAATGGCAGTACCGCATCATCAGGTCCGTTGTTTGCTGCGGATGATCTCAATACAATATTATCGTTCGCACCAATGGAAACAGCATTTCTAATTAAATAATAATCTTCATCATAGATTCTGGCCTCGAAGTCGGAAGACGGCACATACGCAGTTACGCCATCGGACACATAGAAGGAGAGGTCGAAATTCATCGAATATGTATTCTTGTAATCTCCATCTGTATAAGTAATGTTATTCATGTTTAGATAGTCAGTATCGTAATAAGTATCTACGTACAAATATTTTCCGTTGGCTCTTGCGACAGCCATGCTCGAATTGTATTCCGAAGAAAGAATAGGTTCACCCGAAGATACCCTATCATAATCGAATAGAGTATTACCATTTACAACGACTGCAATCCAGAAATTGACACCATCCTGTATTATATATGGAGTGTTAAGTTCAACGATGTGAGTTTTGTCATAATCGTTAGCCGCAAAACTTTCCGATGTATAATTCTGTGAATATACTTCAGTTCCTATACAAGCATTAATATTTGATGTATATCCGGGAGATGATGTTAAAGCAGAATTTACGCTATTGTTTTCGTATATCTTAATTGTAAAGCTCGTATTGACATAGTCGTTGTAATTTTCTACACGTGCACCATTATAAGTTTCGAATCTAACTTTTGTTACTTGGCTGCCTGCTGCAAAATTTCCATATTTTTCCGGTCTTATAATCACCTGATTGCCTGCTTCTAAAATATAACTATTATTAGGAGCCATATTTCCATACCATCTGTTAATGTCGGCAATCGAACCATCGGGCTGTGTAACAGTGATAACTCTGGTTTCTGAGCCTTGGGTTATGGTTATTGTCGCTTCCCTGTCGGCACCACTTATGTTTTCTGCTGCTGTGGCGGTAACTGTTGTCGTAGCTCCATTTCCGCTTCCCGAATATGCCGAAAGGGTTAGCCAGCTTTCACTTGAAACAGCCGTCCAGTTTGACGACACATTATCGTTCGCCTTGACGGTGAAGTTTTTAGCCTCACCAGTTGCTTCAAAGTTAAGAGTTTCAGGTGTTACCATAAGCAACGCCGGATTGACAGTACAGAATGTCAGCAAAAAATCTACAGAACATATTTGTAGATAAGCACGGCTTTCGTCGGTGTAGTATGCTGTAGTGCTTACATTCAGATAATCAGTTCCTTCATAAGTGTCTGTATATAGATATTTGCCATCATAAGCAGCTAAACTACTTTCATAGTTGTCTCTTGGTATGGGGTCTCCATAGTCAATCCACTTTTCTTTAATCAGAGATTTTCCATTTGCCACCAGTACAACCCAGAAATTTACAGTTTCGTCAATAGTATAAGGAGTGTTGAGGATTACTTCCTGTTCCCCAAAATCGGGCTGTGTAAAGTTCTGTGAATATACCTGAGTTCCCATTGCGCCTGCAATATTCGATGTATATCCGCTGCTGAGCGATTCTTTGCTTCCACCTTCGTAAATCTTTATGGCAAAACTCTTGTTTGTGTAATCGGTATAGTTTGTAGTTGCGGCACCATCAAGGCTTGAAAATTTGACCTTAGTAATTTGATGTCCAGTAGTGTAATATCCAAAACCTTCACCACATTCTATAACCATGTTGCCGGGTTCAAGAATCAGGAATGAATCGTATCCATCAACTCCGAAGCAACCCGGGTCGTTGGGAATACCGCTTGGCTGAACAACTGTTACCGTAGTTGTTGCGCCTCCTTGCGTTATTGTTATGGTCGCAGAGCGTTCCGATGCAGTGTTGTTGCGTTCGGCGGTAGCAGTAACAGTCGTATTTGAACCGCTACCTGCTCCTGAGGCCGGACTAAGTGTCAACCACGACTGACTTGAAGTTGCCGTCCATGATTGGCTTGAAGCTGTGCTGGAGCGAACCATGAAAGTCTTGCTTTCACCTACTCCGGAAAGGGTAAGAGCGTTTGGTATGGCAAAGAGACCGGCATTTGGTTCAATTCCAAATATTGCCGACTGGCTATCGTTGTATGTTCCGTTGCCGCTACCAATACCACCAGTACCGGGTTCAAGACTATTGATTGCATAGAAACCGTCGCAGTATCCACCCCAGCCCCAGTTGAAATGGAACTGATTGTTATTGTTGTAGCCGTCGCAAATAAAGCAGTGTCCTCCACCATCGCCTCTACCAGTGTAGATAATTGGTCTGCTGGCATCAAGGTCTGCTATTATCATATTTTTCCAATCCGTGTCTTCGTAGTCGCTTCTGTAACGGCCTTCAAGCGTATTCTTGTAGAGAAAGAAGTTCTCCATTGCATATTCGGCAGTTCCATTGTATGGACCTACGGTTACGGCGCCACTACCGCCCGTGCGGCTTACGCCATACGACATTTTTACAGCCACGCCGCAGCTGTACATCAATGTTGCCACAGCATTCTTCTGTGCATCAGTAGCCGAATTGGTATATGTATTCAGCATGTTGCTCCAATCGTAGGTTGTGCTGCCGAAAGTTACACTCAACTCTCCATATCGGGAATGCGTGTATGTCTGCGAACCATTACCCTGAGCAGGGTAGTTCCAATACTTCATTATCTGCGCCATAGCTGTAGCAACACAACCAGTTACCGTGCGCTCGTCTTCGTCATTATCGTAAGGACATAGGGTGTTATACGGTGAACCCTGATTCCACCTTGTCTGTACAAGTGCATTTATCGACCTGCTACGTTTTGGTGAAACAGCTATTCCACTCGCCAATTTTCTCCAGTCGGCGGAAATTTCTGGTGATGCCGATACGCCGTTGCTTATGCCCAAGCTGATGTCGCGGTCGTAGCCGAGGAGCCACTCGTGCATATTTATCGGAATGTTGTTGGGATCGAAAATACCAGCATCCGAATAACCAAGTATCGGCGTTGCAATGTCGTCGGCCGCCACGATTATGAAGCCGCCATCGATGTTGAAGATGTAGAAGTTTGTGAATTCTGTTTGCGATGTAACGTCGCTGAATGTAGCACGTGTTGATACACCTAAGTTCTGTGCCATGAACGATCTTGCCACTGTTTGGGCAGTTTCGACATCAACATGCTTTGCAAATATTGGCAAGGTAAAAATCACCAATAATGCCAGTAATAATAGTCTTTTCATTTAATATTAATTTCGTTAGGGACTTCATAAATTAACATGTTTCATTGACAACGTGAAGTCCATTTGGCGAAGTCAATAAATTGAACTACAAAAATAAAAAATATTTATTTATCTGCTAATAAAAATGTTGGAAAATTGAAAAAATGAACAATTGGTCTCTTTGATAATAAAGCGAACTATCAATAAAATAAGGGACCCCACATTAGATTTTAACTTCGTAAGTCGCCATAAATTGCTAACTTTGCACCCCATAAAAAACACATACAAATGCTTATATTAGAAAAACCATACGTTTCGGAAACGCTGATACAGACAGCGATAAAGAATAATTTGCCCGTACTTCGCAACAGTATGTCGGAATTGCTTGCAAGTCGTGGCTACAAGTTGAACCTCTACAACAACGATGAGTTCGTAGCCGAATACCACAAGCGCCAGCGCCTGTACTCAATGTCGGAAAATGGTCTGGGTTGGATTGTGGAACACCTTAAGGACAAGGAACTTATCGACAAGATAGAACTTTTGAAAAACAAAGCGACCTTCCGTCGTATTTGCAGCGATATGTACCCCGATTTCTTCTTCAAGGAAGTTGAAATCAAGGAGCTTGTGAAGATGGACACCGCTGGGCTGAAATTCCCGCTCGTGCTTAAGCCATCGGTTGGCTTCCTGAGCGTTGGCGTGTATGTTGTTCACGACGATGCCGAATGGAAAAACGCAATGACCGACATTGAAAAGAATTTTGCAAAGTCGAGCGCACAGTTCCCCGAATTTGTCGTAGGTACAGCCAAATTCCTCATCGAAGAATACATACACGGTGAAGAATATGCAGTAGATGCCTATTTCGATGCCGAAGGTGTTCCCGCTATCCTCAACATCTACCATCACCGCTTTGCATCGGAGTCGGACACAAGTGACCGCCTGTATTGCTCGAGCAAGGCTCTGTACGATGCGTACGAAAAGACCTTCACCGATTTCCTTGTCAACACCAACAAGGTGATTGGTCTGCGCAATTTCCCGATGCACATCGAGTTCCGCTATGACGGCAGCAAGGCTATTCCGATAGAGATAAATCCTCTGCGTTTCGCCGGTTTCTGCCTCAACGAACTGCAGACTCATATCACTGGAATTCATCCGGTTGTGGCTTACCTTGAGAATATACACATCAGCAAGGAAGAAATGTGGAAAGGCCGCGAAAACGACACTTATAGTTTCCTCGTATTGGAACGTCCTGCAAAGGCTCCAGAAGGTTCGGTATTTGACAGCGAAAAGTTCAAATCGTCATTCTTTGATGTGCTTGAAATCCGCGAAGTGAAGGAAGCAAGCGTAGGCGTTGCCGCAACTGCTTTCACACGCACCGACAAGGCTCACGAAGCAGAACTGGACACTATCCTTACCCTCGATATGATGGAGTATATGAAGGTCTAAAAGTCTAACAGAAGACCTGTCTAACAGTCCAGCAGACCGATAGCCTGTTAGACCGTTAGCCTTTTAGCCTTTTCCACCCAAAATTTTTCTAAAAAAGAAAGACTCTAGTTTTACAAACAACTGAAATTAATCTGATTTTCTGCCAATCCTCTGTCGTCATTACTTGCTTCGCTTCGTGAGCTGAAGGTTCCGTAAAGTAGAACGAACAGCATAAGGAACGTTGCTTGTGAGTTCACTTATACGGTACCTCTAGTTCGCGGAAGCAATCTCCTTTGTGTACTTATGGGAGATTACTCACTCCGTTTCGTGAAGGAGTTCCTCTTTCTTGTAACTTAATGATAATCTCATTATTATGAAAACAACAAAAAAATCAGTTGAACATCAAACTATAGCCAAAAGAAATCATCATATAGATTTTTTTGTACTTTTGTCTCGTTATACATTGCTTTTCGTTGTGAATGGCTGTATGACAGACATATAGAAAGACGTTGACTGACGTTTTATCTGCGGTACGTTCGAATCTGGTAAATTCAAAATTCTTCCGCACGGTAAGGCAGTGTTCAATGTCCATAGGTGTATATAATCTTTTGAATATACAACGTGGGCTTCGGCATTGCTTATCCTCGGAAGATGGGCAATACCAGAGCCTGAACGTGCGGGATGAGCGATGAGTCTTGATTCCCACGTTTTTTTGTATGTGCTGATGTAATTTTTTGTTCCGAATAGGGAATCATCGGGTAAATGTAATAGTCAATATCGTGACAATGAGTGATATAAGACATTTTTAAAATTTAACAAAAAACACCAAACCTGCGACAAGTTTTGGCGTAGGTGGTCTATAGATTTGTCGAAAAAAATAAGTGCCATGGAAGTACATTATAGAGGAAAATTTATCACGGGGAGAATCACAGAATTGTCGCGAAACGAGATATTTGTGTATGGCACCGATATGCACGGGAATCGTGTAGGGCGTGCCGAAAAGTTGGCTTGCGAAAAATTTGGTGCGGTGCGAAAACTTAAATCGGGGTTGGATGGACGTTGCTACGCCATTCCTGTCAATACCAGCAACCCTCAGGAAATGAAACCGTACATTGATGAGTTTATCGAATTTGTGAAAAATAGTCCTAACAATCGGTTTCTGATTACGCGTATAGGTTGTGGGAACGGCAATCCCGACTACAGGGACGAAACAATTGCCCCGATGTTCGACGAACTTTTTCCGTTGCCCAATGTGGTTTTTTCCATCGAGTGGGGCGTAATGCTTATAGATAATCATCCTAGTTCCAAAATTGCAAACCCCGTTGCCCCAGAAGTGATTGACGAAAAGGTACTTAAAGACTTGTGCCAGCAGTACCGCTATCAGATTGGAGCAAATTTTCTCAATTCGCTTCCCGAAATTCGTGTTAGGTATGTCATCGACGACAACAAGTTCGGATATACAACATTCGGCAATTTCTTCTTTTTTAGCGACAGGATGTATGTGTTTCCATATACCGATTATAATACCATAGGAACTGCCGAGCCAGAAGACACAGGGATTCCCGTTCCGACTATTACTTACAAAACTAAAAAGCCTGCAGGTTGCTTGCGGTATAATGTTCCCGAAAAATTCACTTTATTGTCAAGAAAGACAGGGCGGATGGTTGACTTTACTAGGGATGGTTTCAGAGAGATGCTTGCCAAGTATGACGATGAGAAATTGTTGCATGTGCTTAATACTCACGATTATGCCGAATATGCCCGTCAACTTGCATACGAGGAGGCGATGCACCGTGGCATTCCCGAGGATGACATTGATGTTTCGGGAACTTTGCAGAAACAGTGGGGCAAGGTGGAATGGGAAGCCATGGAGAGAAACAGTGCCGAAGGTGTAGTTCTGGATTATTTCAACGACGAATGTTGGAATCGTCCTACTCCGCGCAGGGTGTTTTTTGCGGGTGTGCAGACACCTTTCCGCGATGTAAATGGCGAATGGATATATACTGGTGATGTGGTGAAACAGCATACTGAGAAAGGCGATTTAATATATCCGGTAGGAGCGCATGTTGATTTTGGCATATATGCGTTTGTTATCGACAAGTATTGCATCAAGATAAAGCCTGACGATAAGGTGGAACGTATTGGGACTGTATTCTACGGACTTGACTGGGAGGAGTATCCGACTACTCTTATTGAACGAAACGAGGAATTTCTTGCAGATGCATACGGAACAGAAGAACAGCAATCCGATTATAAAATGGCAATTACAAAGATTCGTTATACTCCTAACTTTATCAAGAAGAGACTGGAATACTTTGTTTTGGAAGGATTGGAAATTGAATATGATTGGAGAAAATAGATTAAATTTGCAAAAATATGAATACTCAAAAACAGAACAAGCCATATTCGGATTTGTCAATTGATGAATTGAAAGTCTTGGCGGAACAAGGTTTTTCTTATGCCCAGAATAATCTTGCTAATGTTTATTATCATGGTAAAGATGTGAAAATAGATTACAAAAAAGCCGTTGAATGGTACACAAAAGCGGCAGAACAAGGGAATGATGTTGCTCAGTATAATCTTGGTGCTTGCTTTTACAGAGGTAATGGGGTAAAAAAAGATTATCATAAAGCAATGGAATGGTATTTAAAGTCCGCAGAACAAGACAACCCTATGGCACAAAACGCTATTGGATTCTGTTATTCAGAAGGTAATGGAGTAAAGCAGGATTATTCAAAAGCAATAGAATGGTATTTAAAATCGGCAAAACAAGATTTTGCAGAGGCACAATTCAATTTAGGCAAATGTTATGAATATGGATGTGGTGTTGAAATGGACTACAAAAAAGCCGTTGAATGGTACACAAAAGCAGCAGAACAAGGCGATGAAGATGCACAAGAATGTATTAACAAATTAAATATTTAAAAGATGGCAAAAGAATTTCTTTATTGTTACAAAATGACGCATGATACAGGATTTGCTCCAAATCCATATCATGATGTATTAACTTTGGCTACTTGTAAACCCGTTATTAGAAGATGCGCAAAGAAAGGTTATTGGATTTCAGGATGGGCTTCCAATGTCGTACAAGGCAAGGACAAAAAATATACTGACAAAGCACAGAAGTTAATTTATTTAGCAGAAGTTTCAGATGTTCTAAGTTTTGAAGAATACTGGAATAAATATCCACAGAAGCAACAACCTAAAAAGTCTGTTGAGAATGGAAAGGAATGCTATAAAACTTGTGGAAATAATGTGGCAATTAAAAATAGTGACATCTCTTTTTGTGGCGATAATATTTATGAACCTAAAAAGGGAGAAAGTTTTGGTTTTAAGCAACATAAAAATCCACATCACGGACCAGACTGTAAAGAACATGATTTGAGTGGACAAAATGTTCTTGTTTGCAAAAAATTCTATTACTTTGGAATTGAAAATGCGATTGATATAGAAAACAAAGATTTTACTATTCCGAGATGGAAAAAGTTTTCTATGGAAGACAAAGAAGCAAAGGCTGTAATAGATTATGTATCTAAAAATTATTCAAAAGGACTTTATCCTAATAAAAAATGAAAATCATATTAAGCAGAAAGGGGTTTGATTCTTCATACGGAAAGCAAGCAAACCCAATTTTACCCGACGGCACATTGCTGTCGTTGCCAATTCCAGACGATGATGGAAATAATACATTTTCTTCTCTTAATTGGAATGGGATGAGTTATTATGATATTATACATTCGCTTAGACCGAGGACAAAAATTAAGGAAGACAAAATGTGTCATTTGGATCCTGATTTAAGAAAGGATGTTAAAGACCGTTTGCCTGGTTGGAAACCTGCGTTCGGTCAGTCTAAGGCAGCATTGTCACATTTGCAAAATATGGGTGTTGGAAAAGGTGATTTGTTTCTATTCTTCGGGTGGTTCAGAGAAACGGAAATGAATCAAGGAAAACTGATTTATAAGCGAAAATCAAAAGACTTGCATATAATTTATGGTTATATGCAGATTGGTGAAATTATTGACGACCCAAAGTCTGATGTTCCCGACTGGCTGAAAGAACATCCGCATGTTTCTGACCAAAAGGACAGAAATGACAAAAACAATGCTATTTACTTACCTACAGACAAACTCTCTATCATGCCAGATTTTAATGGTTGCGGACTTCTAAACTATCGGAAAGATAGGGTTTTAACAAAAGATGGAATGTCGAAAGGAAAATGGGATTTACCAGAATTTTTCAAAGATGTTGCAATAAGTTATCATCCACATCCTTGGAAAGACGGTTATTTTCAATCAGCAGACAAAGGTCAGGAGTTCGTTTTGGACGCTACGCCAAAAATTATTGACTGGGCAAAACATATAATTGAATAAGTAAAATTACAATAATGCCAATGTACACCTACAAAATAACCTGTCCCTATTGTTCTCACAAATTTGAATGGCACGATGGGAAAGTTGGCGACAAGATTTATCTGCACTGCGATATATGTGGCAAGGAGTTGCTGTATCCAGATGATGAAGAATCGCTTTTTCCCGAATATCCTTCGTGCGAATGTGGCGGTTGGTTCGATAAAGCAGAGTACTGGGTTCCGTTTGTCTGTCCGAAATGCAAGGAGGAAATAGAACCGCGTATGGTTCGGAATACAACTGAGGTGGTGAAAGAGGAGGAGTGAAAAAATCACACTACATTGCAAGCCAAATTCCAAAGAAACGGTCATACACAGAATACTTGCCGTCATCCTCATAGACAAATTCGTTTTCGACCAAATTCTTTACGGCACTTCTCACGCTGCTGCCTGCGCCAAGATTGTATTTTGCAATAAATTCCTGTCCAGATGGTTCGGTTGCAATGCGCTCTTTAGCAATCGCTTTCAGCACATTTAACTGATTGGTAGTAAACAGCCTGCAATAATTCTGATAACTAAAACTATTCTCTTCGACCAATGTGCGGATTGCACGTTGTACTTCCTCAATAGTGATTTCCTTTGTACCCCATTCGTAAAGCCTGTTGGCAACCGACTGTATGTACCAGGTGTGGGCAAACAGCGATTCGTACATAAAATGGAAAGCATCCTGCGACAATTTCTGCTTATGCTTGCCGAAATGCCTCGAACAAAATTCAAAATACGAATCTTCGGGGATGACACCTATATGCATAGTCTGTGCGCTCTGGTAGAAAGCCCTTTTTGCCGACGAAAACATATCCACAATTATGTGCTTTTGACTTCCCGAAAATATGAAATGAACATTTCTAAGATGCTGGATATAACTGCGCAATGTCTCCTCAACATTCTTCTCGGGATAATTTTTTATCTGCTGGAACTCGTCCAAGGCCACATAAACCGGCTTGCTTGAATTTTCCATATAGGCAAATATCTGCGACAAGGACAATTCTGGCTCGCTACCGACCATATTGACACCAATTTCTGGAAGACCAGTGATTGCATCGGCAGAAAATGAAAACCTAAGTGACTGTATGGCTTTCATCAGCCGTTCGCGTGCAGAAGCAGAACCGCAGTTGCCCATAATCGCCTTTCCAAGAGCCTCAACAAAGTCGCGAATATTTGCAGTGCGATACAAATCAACATAAATGCAATAGGCTTCGCTTGTCGGTACTTCCGCAAATAAATGATTTATCAGACCTGTTTTTCCAATACGACGCGGACTGATTAGGACTATATTACGTTCATTATACAATACAGAACGAAGATTTTTCGTGTCATTTTCCCTGTCACAGAAATAGTCTTTCGAGACATAACCGCTGATAAGAAACGGATTATTAAGCAATTTCTTTGTCATAAAATTTTGTTTTCATTTAAACACATAAATTTCACAGCAACTTTATTACGCCAAAAAAGTTGCGCCAACAAAATTGCTCTGCAAAGGTAATAATAATTTGAATTCGATGATTAAAAATTTGATTATTTGATTATTTGAAGATTTGAAATAATCGTAATGTACCTTTTCAATTCTTGCTATTTATCAATGAGATAATACATTGCATATATTCCTCAACCTTTGGCATAAGCGGTTTTATGTCCGACTCCTTGATTTCTTTCCACTCGTCGTAATCTCCTGCTTGTCTTAGTTCAAACAACCGAGTATAAAAACTTCCCATTTCATCTGAAATTATGTTGGTACTAACGAAATGAAGTCCAAGCATACGAATTACCCCGCTATGTGTATTTGCCTGAATTCCATTCTTTACCAACAAAGCACTTGTTACATAATAGCAAGCATAATACATACGGTTTGCAGCGGCATACCAGTATCAACCCTCAACAATGCCAACAATTTCGTTCCAAGTTTCCCTGGCTCTTTCGAGTTTGTATTTTACAAGATTGTCGCGTTCCTCAGTTGTCAGCATAGTACAATTCCCTCCCGTTGTATGTTCTTGTAAAAAGGAGTTCCCTTTCTGGTCTGCCATTCTGCCGAAGTGTATAGTTTAGAACTGAAATATTCACCAAATTTCCAACCCAACGCAACAAACGGATAAGCATATGTGTCGAAATCCTCGTATTGAATTTCCTTTTTGTCAAGAATGATAAGTAAATCCCAGTCGGAATCGGCATTGGCATCGCCCCTTGCCTGCGAACCAAAAAGAATCAACCTTGCATTAGGTGGCAAAACATTCCTACCCAAATCCTGAATCTTTTCAATAATATTCAACTTATCTGCGCTCATAAACTTCTAGCATACTAAATGCGAAAATACATATTTTTACCAATATGACAAAATCATAACAATTTTTGACAGAAAATAAATCTTCTCAATCTTACTGCCTTATTACAGAAATTGCATACTGATGTGGTGGAAAATAAGGAGAAGTGAAAAATACGGCTTACATCTCAGTGTGTTCTTTTTCTCGGAATTTTTTACCTTTGCAACAACAAAATTTTTACACCTTGAAAAAGACATTTATACTTGCAACTGCTTTTTTGCTTGCTACGGCATCGTGTTTCGCACAGGTAAAGCCCGTGAAAATCGCAAAGAACGCCAACCAATTCCATTACGAAGTATATGATTATGGTGCGTCAATTGACACATCGGTTATGGAGATTGTATTACAAAAGTCTGCATATCTTATTGTTTCGGAAGAGAAGGAAGGTGATATTATTCCAGGCTATGCCCACGAGTCAACATTTGTAAACCTTGAGGCTGACAGTACTTATGCACGAGCAACTTTTGCTACTGGCGAATGTTACGAAGCGGCGACAAAATTCAGCCGCTCCGACATTGACTATGATACCACAAAAGCCAATGGATTAACCTGTTACACTTGCAACATCAATAGCAATAAGTTGGAATTCTTTGTGCAGGATTATCCGTACGACTTGAACCCCATGCCGTATTACGGACGGTTCAAGGGCGTGGTTGTGGCGTTTCGTCGCAACGGACAGACATATTTGCAACTTAAAGCAACTTTTTACGATAAGAATTTTGACAAAATAATGCCAAAAGATACTAAATATAAGCATGTTACTTCGCGACAACTATCGCAACTGAAAAAGGAAAAGCTGATAATTACAACACGCATTTTCGACGATGTGCAACTTAGTTGGGGTAAGAAAAACGACCATATCGACGGCGACTATCGTAGCAACTTACCTTTCGACAGCGTGTTGCATTATGCTGGCGGAACACTAGCCTTGAAGCGCATTCGTCTGCCCAAACTGCCAAGCCATTACCAGACTTTCATCGAGTTGCACCAGCACAGCAATGGCGATGCATACGACCGCACTGGCTCCGTGTTTGTAATCCCTGGCGCAAGTCAGCAACTTTGTCCCAACTTTTTCGACGGCATAAACAACCATCCCGATTCGCTGCCGATATTCGTAGGCAAGGACGGTCAGACATATCAGGGAATAATGCCGGGAATAAGCAGTTTGGAACAATATAAAGTTTCGTCGATGGTTTACAATCCGCCGGTTGAACTGATGCGTTTCTTCACGCCTTTCGGGGTTGGGCATTTCAACGACCGCGTACAGATTGACGGTCTCGAGTGGGCCGACGAAACATATTACAAGCAGGATGTTACCGACCTTGCTTCGTTGCTTCGCGGCGAGGTGTGGATTGGCGTTTGGATTGGCAATTACGATGGTGGCGGTCACAAGGTTACGCTCGATTTGAAGTCTTATCCCGAAAGCGAATTCTGGGATGATGAGACGGATGGCAGCAGGTGCATACCGCTGTTCAACACCTGTAATGTGCTTGAGATGGCTGGGCAGAATTATGGAAAACTCTTTGCTACCGACAGCCTTACGGTTGATGTTTATATTCCCGAAGCAAAAAGTGTTCGTCTGCGCTACATCAGCACAGGACACGGCGGATGGGAGGGGGGCGACGAGTTTAATCCCAAGCCCAACACAATCCTAATAGATGGGAAACCAGCATATTCGCATACGCCGTGGCGCGAAGATTGCGGTTGCTACCGTAGGTTCAATCCTGTAAGCGGGAACTTCTGGAATGGAATGTCGAGCAGCGACTATTCTCGTAGTGGCTGGTGTCCTGGAACTGCAACCCAACCTGTCTATTTCGACCTGAGCCATTTGCCGGCAGGCAAGCATACCATTACAGTTGCTATTCCGATGGGCGAACCGCAGGCAGGCAGTTTCAGCCATTGGGCAGTAAGCGGAGTGCTGATAGTAGAATGATTTACGAATTGACTGCGTCAAGTTAAAGGTTGACTGACAAGATGCAAATTACAACACTATCGGTTCGCCAATGCCAGTCTGCCTATATATGTCAGTAAGATAACCCCCAATCTCTATCTGGAGAACATAGTGTCTGCATCTTCCAGCGACAAAGTATGTTCAGCCTCGTAGCAATCAATAAGGAATGCCAAACAAATTTCCCTTATTTCCTCAATGCCTTGAACTTTTCGGCACTGCTGCACAAATCTATATCAACATATGTTTCAATGCCTTCCAGCCTACCTTCCTCGCAGAACTGCCAGAACACCCATTCGGACGGTAATTTCTTGGGATTCTCCTTTTCGGAATAGTGCGCTATCCAGATGGGATATTTCTTGAAACGTTTGTCGTCGGTGATTACTTTCTCGTAAAAATTGCTGTAGGTGTATATTATCGGCACAACGCCATAATGCGCCTCGACAATCGAAAGCCAGTTGAGCAGTCCGTTCTTCAAACTCGTGATACTCTGCACCTTGCTGTACTTTTCAATGTCGAGCACTGGAACAAAATCTCCCTTTTCGATGACAACCGTCTTTATGAAAAGATTGGCCTGGTCGGTGCTGTTCTCGTTGGGACGATAATAGTGGTATGCTCCTCTCGGAACATTGTATTTCTTCAGTTGCCGCCAATTTTCCGAAAAATTTCTATCCTTGGTGTCGCTGCCAGCCGTAGCGCGGACAAATGCAAAATCAATCTTGTTCTTGTCAACCAAAGTTTCCCAATCGACATCGCCCTGATACTCCGACACGTCAATTCCAAACAAGTTGTACTGCGGATACATTTGGCGATAGGTCTGCATAGGCACTACGGCACCCATTTCGGTTTCCTCGCCGCTGCCGAAGAAACGCTTGTAGTATTTCTGCAAGTAAGGATACGAGAAATAACCTGCGACAAGCAATGCCACAGCAGCCACGAAAACCGCAACGACTTTCCACCTCCTACCCTTCTTGTGCCTCGATGCCATCTACTCTACTTAGCGATGAATTTATCCTTTACATACTGTGCAATCTGCACTGCATTAGTAGCAGCTCCCTTACGCAGATTGTCTGCTACAACCCACATATTTATGGCATTTTTGCACGAATAGTCGAGGCGAATACGACCTACAAAAGTTTCATTCCTATCCTTTGCATTTATAGCCATCGGGTAAAGATTGGTCTTGGGATCGTCCTGAACTACAAGCCCCGGAGCAGCCTTCAAGTCGGCCATTATCTTTTCCAAGTCGGGCTTCTGCTCGAACTCGACATTTACAGCTTCGCTATGTCCGCCAACTACCGGCACGCGCACAACGGTAGAAGTTACAAGCAAGTGCGGCAAACTCAATATCTTGCGGCTCTCGTTGACGAGTTTCATCTCTTCTTCGGTGTATCCATTTTCGAGGAATGCGCCGCCATGAGGAAGGCAATTCAAGTCAATCTGATGCGGATAAGCAGGTTTTTCTACGGGTTTGCCTTCGCGCTCGCACATTAGCTGGTTTACACCCTTGAAACCCGAACCGCTTACCGACTGATAGGTTGAAATTACAAGGCGCTTCAGTCCGTACTTCTTCAGCGGAGCAAGTGCAACCATAAGTTGTATTGTACTGCAATTAGGATTAGCAATAATGTGGTCGTCGGCAGTAAGTTCCGAAATGTTCACTTCGGGAACAATGAGTTTCTTGTCGGGGTACATACGCCAAGCCGACG
>Ga0310696_10001469_pt1 | contig 33963 bp, 26 predicted proteins | sample AusTroGonzalo_MG_4_FD_203885 | JGI IMG/M metagenome (GOLD analysis project Ga0310696, IMG submission 203885) | Bovine rumen microbial communities from tropical cattle in Woodstock, Queensland, Australia - Gonzalo_02 (v2) (version 2) | ecosystem: Host-associated > Mammals > Digestive system >... | reverse complement strand
CATCATACGAATACGAGGACCCGGCCACGCCCTGATCGGGTGTCGTCAGGTAAATCTGTTTTCCCGCTACGCCCGTCATCCGGAAATAATACCAGTTCGCACTGGGAGCCAGCGACGTATCGATTGGATTGGCAGGATCGAAGTGCCCGTCCAGCAGATAGGACAGATGGAGGACCGTATCGCCGGGCGACACCACGACCCACGCAGAATCGAGCAAAGTCACTTTTCCGAGCGAACCCGACTCGAAATCGGCATCGAAACGGACCTGGGCGCCCGCAGGACAAAGGGTCAACAGAGCCGCCGCGAAGAAAAAGAAGAAACGCTTCATGGGAAGATGTGTTAGGACGCCCGTTAGAGATTCGCGTCGAACTGGATGGTCTGGGTCGGGAGGATGTAGTCCGACTCGATGGTCAGGTCGTTGCCTTTCGTGACTTTGTCGATGTAGACCAACAGCGTGTCGCCGGGAAGGAGCCCCTTGAGGGAGGTACTGCTGCGGACGCCGCTGACGGCCAGGAAGGCGTCGCGGTAGATGGGAGCGATGCCGGTGTTGGTGATATAGGCGGCGGTTTTTGCGTCGTTGGCGTAGAGTCCGGTCAGCGCGAAATGATAGCCGCAGGCCCGGCTGGCCTCCTTGAAACGTTCGGCCGTGCCATACTGGCCGGAAGGAGCGTCGTTTGCGATCATGAACGTGATGTGGTACTTGGCCGAGGCCTGCTCCCAGGTAACGCCATACATGCCCGCCGGATTCAGGAAGTTCTTCTGGTCAGCGGAGGTATAGTAGCTGATCTCGCCGCCGCAGGCACCCGTTTTCCAACGAACGCCTTTCCCAATGGCGTTCCAGCAGTCTTCGTTGTAATCGCCCTCGTGATCCTTGTGCATGAAGCTGTCGTCGAACAGGCCGAAGGTGAGTGCCATCAGGGAAGCGTCGCCCACGACCGGCGAACTGTCGGCCGCATCAATCGAGATCAGCCAGGGTATTTCCAGCACTTCGTCCAGATAGCTCAGGAATTCTTTCTGATAGGCCGCCGAAGGGAAATTGACCCCGGACTTGAGCGGTGTGCCATAGATGTGGTACTCACTCCAGTGGCCGAACCCCACTTCGACGAAGGCAATGCGGGGATCATTTTTGTACACGGCGTTGAAATCGGCATAGAACTGCTTGGTGAACCATTGCAGCTCTGCGTTCGTCCAGTCGGCATACCAGGTCGGTCCGTCTTCGTTTTCGTAAAAGGTTTCCTTGTAATCGGGCAGCGCCTTGATATAGGCAGGTACGGCGGTGGTGCCGGGATTTCCGTCCACGCTCCGCTCGCCGGGATACTCGTAGCGGAAACGGACCACGGCCTGGTGCTTGCGCGAGGCCACATCCTTGAGCCAGCGGTTGAAGGAGCTCCAGTCATACACGACATTGCCATTCTCTTTGCCGGTAACCACCTGGCAGGGAAGGCAATATGCGTATTCCAGCGCAATGGACTTGCCGTAGGCGGCGTTTCGCTCACGGGCATTTTCGCTCCAGAGCACCAGTCCTGTGCCGGGTTGCACGGCGTCGGCCTGCGACTGGATGGCGACGGGCGCATAAGAATCGTCCAGTTCCGCCGGCAGCGGCCCGACGGCCGGCTCACAGGCCACCGCCACCACCACAAAAACAAAGAAATAGAAGAAGCGCTTCATGGTAAGATATGTTTCTACAAAGTTAGCGTTTTCATTTCTGTTTTGTTATCTTTGTAGAACCAATCTGAAAACCCATGAAAAAACTGCTGGCCACCCTGGCGATCATTCTCCTTGTTTCGGGCGTTCGCGCCCAGGACATACATGTCTATCTGACGGAACATGAACTTCCCAACCTGGTCAATTGCCTGCCGCCGCCTCCCGACACGGTCGGAGAGGCTTTCACGCACGACATCATGCGTTATATGTGGGGAAAGGCGCAACGACTTGACCCTGATCGGCTTGCCGTAGCGATGCGAGATGCTGTCTGGGACCTTGATACACTATGTGCCATCTACAGCGTGCCTTTTGGCCTGACGATCGACAAGGAAAAGACCCCCGAAATCTACCGTCTGTTCATGAACGGCATCTCTACCATCGAACAGATCCGCCTCCGGCCCAAGGCACATTATTTCCGGATGCGGCCCTACGCCCGTTTCCACGAAAGTTCCATCTTCCCGCAGGACGACGCGTGGCTTGCGACGGACGGATCGTACCCCTCCGGTCACACCATCCGCGCCTGGAGTGCAGCCCTCCTGCTCGCGGAAGTGAACCCGGCCGCAGCAGAGGCACTCTTCCACCGGGCCGTTGAAAGCGGAGAGAGCCGGGTCATTGCCGGCTGCCACTGGCAGAGCGACATTGATGCCAGCGCCTCCGCCGCCTGCATCGGCTACTCCGCGCTCCAGTCCAACCCGGAATACAGGGCCCAGGCAGAGCGCGCACGCGAAGAGTTCAGAAGGGTATCGGGTCTCCCGGATCTCAAACCGGAATTCGTCTGTGACTTCGCCGACTGGACGCCTGAAAGCGAAGAGGTTACGGGCTCGACGCAGGGCTTCGCCCTATACGACAAATATGCCTTTGTGCTGCATGACAAGGGGCGCCTCTGCATCTTCGACATGAACAAGAAGAAGATGGTGGCCAATTACATGATGGAAGGCAATACTTCGCACTGCAACAACGCATGCTTCGGTGTGGAAAAGGCCTCCCGCAAGTCTCCGTTCCCGCTGCTTTACGTCGCCTCCTGCGGCGGCGAGAACTGCTGCTATGTGACCGATGTCACGCTGAAGGGCAGCCAGGTCGTCCAGAAGATCTTCTATACCGGCACGGACTACGCCGGGACCATTGACTGGTGTCTCGACGCCGAGAACGGCTTTATCTACACCTATGGCGGCCGCAACGGTGACTACAAGCTGCTCAAAAAGTTCCGCCTGCCGAAGCTCTCCGACAGCGACGGGAACGGCGAAGTGCATCTGACCGATGCCGACGTGCTCGACGTGACGCGCCTCGACAAGGGCATCAACATCTGGCAGGGCAGTATCGTCCGCGACAATTATGCTTACCTGCCAGACGGCTATGCCCCGCACGAGCTGTTCGTCCATGTGGTGGACCTCGACCGGAAAAAGATCGTCCTGAGCAAGAACATCACCGACCTGGTCGACGAGCCGGAAGGCATCTGCCTGAAGGATGGCTACGTCTGGGTCGTCTTCAACACGGCCGACGGCCCCCGCCACTCCCGGCTCTGGCGGTTCAAATTATAAATGAATCATTAAAATCATACTGTCATGAAAAGAATCGTTCTTACCACTGTGTTGCTGCTGTCGGCGTTGACCGTTTTCGCCGCCAAACCCCTCAAAGTCACCAAAGGCAATCTCTCTGTGCTTAAGGAAGATGCCACTGCCACCTGGACCATCGACCTTTCGGATGCTGTCTTTGAAAAAGAAGGTAATTTCAAGGATTGGTGCGGAGAAGAGTACGATACCCGCGTGAAACTCATGAACGAAGCGTTCTACAACTCTTTCAACAGCAATTCCAACGGGCTCAAGCTGGTGAATGAAGGTGATGCCCCGTACCGTGTTGTCTTGAAAGTAAAGGAATTCGAGCGCAAGCAGGGCCCCGGCATGTGGGGCAGCTGCTTCATCCGGGTTTTCGGTACGCTGAGCGTTCTAGATACCGCTACCGGCGAAACGGCTCTTGAACTGGAGGTAGACGGCGTGAAGGGAGATACGGACTTCGTGGAGACCGACCGTTTCCCCAAGACCATGGACTGGCTCGCCCGCGACGTCTGCAAGCTGAAGAAATAAAACGCACGCTCTTTTGCCGCGAGAACACTGTGAGACCTGCCACGGTGTTCTCGCGGCCGCTTTTCGGCCGAATCGGCCCGTATCCTGGCCGCGACGGCATTGTGGGCATGCTCAGCGTGTCGTCGCGGCAAACAAAGATGGACGCTAAGCGGCAGGCGCGGGTGGTATCTCGTTCCGGGAGCATTTTTCTGCGAGCGGAACGAGATACCAGAGCGCCCCGCTTAATCACATGATGAAAAGTTTTCGTATATTTGTAGATTATGAGCAAAAAGGCCTTGTCGATCGGATGCCTGTGGCTGCTGGCGCTTGTCGCCGGCGTGCTGCAGGGCTGCTCCACGACCAAGGTACTCTCGCCCGACGAGGCGCGGCTGGTCGAGAACAAGATCGTCATCACAAACGACCCGTCGTACAACTCCTCAGGACTGGCCCCGTATATCAAACAGAAATCCAACCATTACGTCTTCGGCAAGTGGCACCCGGGGCTGTATATCTATAACTGGCAGAACGGAAAGGGGAAAGGTTGGGACCGCTTCTGCCAGAAAATCGGACAGGAACCCGTGGTATTCGACGAGAGCCTGATTGAAGACTCCGTTGAGAGCATCCTCGACCACCTGCGCTACCAGGGGTATTACTACTCGACCGTCGAGCCCAAGATCCGGGATACCAATCAGCTCGCCAGGGTGGAGTACGACGTCACCCTGGGCAAACAGTTTCCCATCCGCAGCATCGACTACCAGGTACGCGACACCATCCTGGCCGGACTGATGGCTTCCGACTCCGCCAACTTCACCGTCGTCCCCGGCGACTACCTCTCCGAGGAGAACCTGGAGCTGGAGAGCGAACGCCTTTCCTCCCATTTCCGCAACAACGGCTACTGGGGTTTTTCGAAGAACTATTTCTTCTTCTACGCCGATACGACCACCCATCCCGACCAGGCCGACCTGATCGTGAAGTTGGAAAACTACACGCGTAACGAAAGCGAAGATGCGGCCCGGGAACACCGTCGTTATACCATCGGCAACGTGGCGCTGATGCCACAGCCCGGCATGCGCGTGCGCGAGAAATTCCTGCAGAATCTCAACCAGCTGAAGCCCGGGGAACTCTATAGCGAAGAAAAGATCAATCAGGTCTATGCCCGCTATTCCAGCATTCCGCTTTTCAGCAGCGTCAACATGATGCTCCGCGAGTCAGACTATGACTCCACGGCCGTGGACTGCCGCATCCTCCTGCAACAGGCCCGCCTGCAATCCATCAAGCTCAACCTGGAAGGATCGTTCAATTCCACCGGCCTGTTCGGCGTGACCCCTTCGCTGTCGTACAGCCACAAGAACCTCTTCGGCGGTGGGGAAGTGCTCTCACTCGGTTTCCGCGGCAATTTCCAGTTCATGTTCAAGAATCCGACCCGGGCCACTGAACTGGCTGTCACCACGGGCCTGAAAATCCCCTGGTATCCCGACTTCATGAACAAGATGCCCTTCATCAACCTGCCGCAGATGGACATCAACTTTGCTTACAACTACCAGAACCGACCCGAATACACCCGCAACATCGTGACCGGCAAATTCGGATTCAACTGGAACATTGCCAAGAAGTTCTATTACCAGCTCTATCCCGTACAGCTGAGCGCCGTCAATGCGACCCGTCTCGATTCGACCTTCATCGCCAACCTCCGCGACCCTTACCTGAAAAACTCCTTCCGCAGCCATCTGGACCTGGGCGGTGGCGGTACGTTCTATTTCTCTACCAATACGAGCGTCAATCCCAAGGTTACCTATTTCTACACCCGCCTGCAGTATGATGTTTCCGGCAACCTGGCCACCCTGCTGGGAAAGACTGGCATCTTCAAGAAAGGCGAACACGGAGAAAACCTGATTGCGGGCATTCCCTATGCCCAGTACGTGCGCGCAGAGGTCCAGGCGGTGGGAACGTTCCGAATGGGGAATAGGGACCAGTATGCCTTGGCTGTCAGGGCCCTGGCCGGCGCGGGCTATGCCTACGGGAACTCTGTGGCCCTGCCGTTCGAAAAACTGTTCTATGCCGGGGGCGCGAGCAGCATGCGCGGCTGGCGGGCCCGGGCGGTGGGTCCGGGCATGGCGCCGCGCGACACCAGTTTCGCCATCGCCAACCAGTCTGGCGACATGCACCTGGAGGCGAATGTCGAGATGCGTTTCCCGCTGTTCTGGAAACTGGAGGGAGCTGTGTTCGCCGATATCGGCAACGTGTGGAATATCCGTGCGGATGACCTGGACGGCGCTTCACGCGATCCGCGCAGCATTTTTTCGTTCAAGAACCTGTTCCGCAGCACGGCCGCCGACGTGGGCCTGGGCGCACGTGTCGACCTGGGGATGGTGCTCATCCGCTTTGATCTGGGCATGAAAGTCTACGACCCGAGCGTTCAGGAGTGGATGGGCCTCAACGAGTGGTTCCATGGCAACTATGCCTTCCATTTCGGCATAGGTTATCCGTTCTAGTTTAATAGATAGGCAAAGGCGGTTACGGCGGCGACGTCTTTCTGGAAGTCGCCGGGATCGACGTTGTAGCGGTAGATCGAGGTCTTGAGCGGCCACGACGGATTGGGATAGATGCCCTGCTCGAACTGGTAGTCGCCCAGCGGTGCCATATAAGGCTGGATGATTTCGATCAGCTGCCTGGCGAAGTCGGGTTTCTCTTCAATCACGAAGGTTTTGGTGGGAACGGTTTCGCTGCCGGTCGTCAGCTCGATGTCGAACAGGATGAGCTCTTCAAAGGAGCGCAGTTCGTCGTTGACGGCTGCAAGCCCGTTCTGGCCGGTGGAATCGGGCGCCGGGGCATAGAATAGAGTCCGGATCGTGTTTTTGTGCTGGATCTTGAGCTGCTTGAACGCTTCCATGGCTTCCAGGACGGCGGAGCAGGCCTGGGGATCGTCGAGCGAAGCGGAAATCATCGTAAGGTCGCCTTTCTTGTCGCTGCCCGGGAATTCGGCCAGCATCGAAGACTGCCCGTCGGCCTCGACCACCCAGATGGTGGCGGCGTCCAGTTCTCCGTCGAGGATCAGGTTCAGGTAGTCCAGTTGCTTTTTGCCTTGATATTGCTGCAGCTTGGGTGTATGGACGTCTTCTTTTCCCTGGAAGAATCGGTTGATCTCAGCGATTCTCGTTTCCGGGGTGATTTTTTTGCAGGAGGCGGCCGCCAGGACGACGAGCGCAATGAGCAGGATGCGTTTCATAAAATTAATTCCGTTTACCAAAAATAGACGTTCCGATTCTTACAAGAGTCGTGCCTTCTTCGACCGCGATGGGCCAGTCGTGCGACATTCCCATGGAAATCTGGTCGCAGCCCGGGATGTCGGACAGGCGCTCCGAGAGGGCTTTCAGCGTGCGGAACTCGTGCCGCACCTGCTCGCGGTCGTCGGTGAAGGTGGCCATTCCCATCACGCCGCGCAGGCGGACGCCGGGATAGTCGCCGATGTGCCGGGCGAGGGCTTCGGCTTCTTCGGGCAGGAAGCCCTGCTTGGTGGTTTCCTGGGCGATATGGATTTCGAGCAGGCAGTCAATCTGCCGGCCCAGGGCCTGAGCGCCTTTGTCGATGGCAGAGAGCAGGCGTTCCGAGTCGACCGAATGGATCATCGTGACGTAGGGGAGGACCAGCTTGAGTTTGTTGGTCTGCAGGTGACCGATGAAATGCCAGCGGATGTCATCGGGCAGCAGCGGCGCCTTGGCGGCCATTTCCTGCGGACGGTTTTCCCCGAAATCGCGCTGTCCGGCCGCGTAGGCCTCCAGGATATCCTCCCGGGGCTTGAATTTGGAAACTGCCACCAACTGGACGGTTGATGGCAGTTCGTTTTTCAGTTGTTGGATGGCAGATGCGATCGACATGTCCTATCTGTTTTTGTTCTGCTGTTTCAGCTGTTCCTGCTGGGCCTTGTAGGCGGCATCCAGGCGCTGCTGGAACTTCGATTTCTTGGGCGGTTCCTTGGAATTGGCTTTCTTCTTCAGGTTCTCGTAGATCTTGTCTTCGTCCACGAACCATTTGCGGATCGCCCAGTTCTGACCGATGGTGATGAGGTTGGAGAGCAGGTAGTAGTAGCTCAGACCGGCCGACAGGTTGTTGCAGATGAACACCATCATGATCGGCATGAGCCATACCTGCATGAACTCCATGCCGGGCATGGTCTGGGTACTGGCCTGCTGCGACATCGTCATCTTCGAGTAGCCCCACATCGAAACGCCCATCAGCAGGGCGAAGAGCGAGACGTGGTCGCCGTAGAGCGGAATCTTGAAGCCCAGGTCGAGGATCGAGTCGTAGGCGCTCAGGTCGTGGCACCAGAGGAAGCCCTGCTGGCGCAGCTCGATGGAAGCCGGGAAGAAGCGGAACATGGCCCACAGGATCGGGAACTGGAGCAGGATGGGGAGGCATCCGCCCCACATGCTCACGCCGGCCCTTCGGTAGAGATCCATCGTGGCCTGCTGCTTCTTCATGGCGTCTTCCTGACGGGGATACTTCTCGTTGATCTTGTCGATCTCGGGCTTGAGCACCCGCATCTTGGCCGACGACATGTAGGACTTCCAGGTAAGCGGCGAGATCACGAGCTTGATCATGATGGTCAGGATCAGGATGATCAGGCCGTAGCTGCTGATGAACTTGCTCAGCCAGTTGAAGGTCGGGATGATCACATAGCGGCTGATGGTGCCGATGACTTTACCGCCCAGCGGGATGATTTTCTCGAAGTCTTCGCCGTAACTCTTCAGCGTATAGAAGTGGTTGGGCCCGAAATAGAACAGGAAGGGGATCGTGAAGTCTTCGCTGCGGGTATCCAGCGCTACGGTCATCTCGGCGCCCGACTGCATCAGATTTCTTTCCGCGTCGTTTTCAGGGTAGAAACGGTTTACCAGCGTGCCGGCGGGGAAACCGTTCTCGCCCACGAGGATGGCGGAGAAGAACTGCTGCTGGAAACCGAACCAGCGTATGGTGGAGTTGAAATGCTCCTCGGCGTGGTCGCGGCGTTTGCCAAGGGTCTTTACTTCGTTGTTGGCCAGGTATTTATAGGCCACACCGGAATAGTTGCGCTCGTTCTGGTAGCCCTTCTCGAGCCGGGGCACGTCGAGCACCCATTTGAGGGTCATCTGCCCGGTACGCCGGTCGAGCACCTTGTCCATGCCCACGAAGTGGAGATGGTAGCCCAGCGTATGGCTGTCGCTGGCCAGCGAATAGATGGCATCCACCCAGGCGTCTTCCTCGAACTGGAGGCGGAGGGTGAGGGTGCTGTCGGTGTTCTCGACGGCGCGGAAATGCAGGTCACTGGTGTTCAGCCACTGGTTGGTGTTGAGTTCCAGATCGAACAGGCTCTTGTCGGGGCGCACCAGGAAGAGGTCCAGGCTGTCGTAGGTGTAGTAGTTCTTGATGCGCACCTCGTAGGGCTGGGCACCCTTGGAACTGATCTTGACGGCGAGCTTGTCGTTCTCGAGCGTGTACCATTCGGTTTCGGCCAGGCTGGCTTCCCGGAGGAACTGGTCCTGATAGTCGTTCTCTTCCGGGATGTTCCGGGCTGCGTCGGCGGCATCGGCCGCCGGTTCCTCCGTTTCGGACGTGCTGCCCTCCAGGGCGGCCACGGTGGCGAGCGAATCGCGCACCATGTTTTCCTGCTGGAGTCTCTTTTCGGCTTGTTTGGAATTGTACCAGGTAAACAGCAACAAGATGATGCCGATCAGGGCAAAGCCGACAATGCTACTTCTCTTATCGTTCATCGTCTCAGATTATTCCTGCTCGTGCTGGCGGTCGAATTCTTTGATTTCCTCTTCAAGCTGGGCAAGTTCCTGCTTGGCGATGTCGATCTTCTTGTGGAGTTCCTCCAGCAGGGCGTCGGCATTCTTGGACGCGGCGAAGAAGCCCATGTTGTTCTCCCAGGTGGCGATCTCCTGTTCCTTCTTCATGAATTTCTGGACAAGGCGGTCGCGTTCGCTGCGGACGGCACGTTCGGCCTTGGCGGCGAAGCGGCTGCCGCCGTCGCGGAATTCACCGAATTTTTCGTTCATCGCCTTGCGGAAGGCATCCTGGACGCGGGCCTTCTCCTTGAAGGGCACGAAACCGATGGCGTTCCAACGCTCCTGGAAATCACGCATCGCTTCGCGGGCATCGTCCTTGTCTCCGGCTTCATAGGCACGGACTTCATCGATGATGGCGCGTTTCTTCTCGAGGTTCTCAGACTGCTCGGAATTGACGCTGCCGAAGTGCTTGTCGCGGTTCTCGAAGAAGGCGTCGCAGGCGGCACGGAAACGTTTCCACACCTGTTCGGATTTCTTGCGCGACACCGGGCCGATCTCTTTCCACTGTTTCTGCAGTTCGATATAATCGTCGGAGGTCTTCTTCCAGTCGGTGCTGTCCTTCAGGGCCTCTGCTTTCTCGCAGAGCTCGACCTTCCGGGCCAGGTTGTCCTGCATCTGGTTCTTGAAGCCGGCGTAGAATTCACGCTTCTTTGCGAAGAAATCGTCGCAGGCGGCACGGAAGCGGTCGTATACTTTCTGGTTCTCCTTCTTGGAGGCGAAGCCGATCTTCTTCCATTCTTTCTGGATGTTCTCGATCTCCTTGGTCAGGGCGTTCCAGTCAGTGGAATCCTTGATTTCGGTCTGGGCGATGGCCTCCACTTTTTCGCACAGGGCGCTCTTGGCCTCGAAATTCTCTTTCTGGTTGCCTTTCTGGCTCTCGAAGAAGGCCTGGTGTTTCTTGTTGATCACGGCCGTGGCGGCGCGGAAACGCTCCCAGATCGATTCCCGGAATTCCTTGCTCACGGGGCCCAGTTCCTTCCACTGTTCGTGCAGTTTCTGCAGGGTGCGGAAAGCTTCCACTACGTCTTCTTCCTGGTCGAGGTTTTCGGCTTTTTCGCAGAGGGTCTCTTTCGCTTCGAGGTTCTTCTTGAAGTCGAGGTCGCGGAATTCCTTGTTGATCTTCACGTAGTCGTAGAATTTCTCGACATAGTGCTGATAGGTGTCGTAGAGGTCCTTGACCTTGGCCTGCGGCACGGGGCCGATGGCGCGCCAGCGGTTCTGGATCTCGCGGAAGCGGGGAAAGGTCTGGTTGAGGTCTTCGCTGGCCTCGACCAGGGCCTTGAGGTCTTCGATCACGGCGAGCTTCTCCTGGTAGTTCTCTTCCTTGTTCTTCTCCATTTCCTGGGTGAAGGCCGCGCGTTTCACTTTATACTGGCTGTAAAGATCCTTGAACCCGCGTTCGATTTCTGCGAAGGGGTTGACGGAGACAGGCTCGTCGGCCGGGGCTTCTTCCGCTGCGCCTTCCACGGCTTCCACCGTTTCAGCGGGGGCGGCGGCCGTCTCGGCAGGCTGCTCAATGCCCGAGGCGATCTTCTCCTTGCGCAGGTTCTTGTAGAAAGCCGCTTTCAGTGCTTCGGCATTCTTGTAGAGCTGCTGCATGTTCTCGCCGTCGATCAACTCCTTGAAGGTGTCTACAATCTCCTTGAGACCCTTGTTCGAAAAATCCGTCCTGGTGTTCTCCGGCTCAGTGGTGGCCGGTTCTTGTGCTACAGGCTGTTCCTCCAGGGGAGCAACCGGGTTAAGATCTTCACTCATAGTTTTACTATATTAAATTGTAACTTGCAAATATAGTCTTTTTTTAGAAATATTCATTAATTTTGCAACCTGCGTATGAGAATCGATATTCTGACCGTCGTTCCGGAGCTGCTCGAGAGTCCGCTCGGCTATTCTATCGTGAAACGGGCCCGTGACAAGGGGCTCGTGGAAATCTTTGTCCACAACATCCGCGAATATGGCAAAGGACGCTGGCGTCAGGTCGACGACTACAGTTTCGGCGGCGACGCCGGCATGGTGATGATGATCGAACCCGTCTTCAAGCTGATGGAAAAACTCAAGTCGGAGCGTGACTACGACGAGATCATCTTCACTTCGCCCGACGGAGAGCCCTTTACGCAGACCATGGCCAACGAGCTGTCCATCAAGCAGAACCTGATGATCCTGTGCGGCCACTACAAAGGAGTGGACCATCGGATCCGCGAGCATCTGGTCACACGCGAGATCACGGTAGGCGATTATGTGCTGAGCGGGGGAGAGATCCCAGCTGCCATCATCACCGACGCTGTGGTCCGGCTCCTGCCCGGCGCCCTCGGCGACGAGACTTCCGCGCTTTCCGATTCTTTTCAGGACGGCCTGCTCGCGCCGCCCGTCTACACCCGTCCCGCCGAATTCAACGGCTGGAAGGTGCCAGACGTCCTCCTTTCCGGCGACCCGAAGAAGATTGCCGCCTGGCAGGACGAACAAGCGCTTGCGCGAACGCGGGCGCTCCGTCCCGAATTGCTCAAATAGATTTGCTTTCTTGGCCGCTCTGGGAATTGTTTCTCGGACCGACTCGCAAGCTCGTCTCCTTCCCAAAATTGCCAGGTCAATTTTGGGCCCCTCCCTCTATCAGCCGAGGGTGGCTAGGGTCCTCGAAACAATATCCCACCCGCGGCTGGCGAAAGCAGTATTATTTGCAAATGATGCGGTTGGCGGATTGTCCGTACATGGACGCGGGAATGACGCCGTGGAGTTTGTCGACGATATATTTCTCGAGCAATTCGATGTCGTCCATGCCGATGAGCTTGCCGCGGTCCTCGAGCATTTCGTAGCCGTCCCCCGCATCGTCAAGGAGGTAGGAGGGACCACCCACGGTGTAGGTGCGTTTCGGGTCGATGGGCTCGTACGTCCCCGTCTTCTGGTTCAGTACCTTGACGTCCGACACGCGGCGCGGACCGCCGTCAAACTTGGCGAAGGCCTTGTTCTCGTCGTAGACCACCGGACTTTCAACAGAGGGGTCGAAAGTGAAGGTCAGGCCCGAGACGTGGAGGAAACCACCGAAATCGTCGGGGTAGGCAGCCACGCCGAATTCCAGCGCATCGAGGATCTCCTGGCCGTTCAATTGGGCGATGCTGCACTTGCTGCCGAACGGAAAGACGTTGAATAGGTCATCGTAGGTGACTTCGCCGGCGGACAGGCTCTTGCGAAGCGCGCCGCCTCCCAGGAGGGCGATGTCCGTACCGAGCACGGCCCGGAATGCGTCGGCGCAGAAGTCGCCCAGCGAAGTCTCGCCGTTGCGGACGAGCCATTCGCCATTGGCGTCCGTGGCCGGCATCGTCACCTCACTGCGTCCGATCTTGCGGGCGCCCATGGCGGCGTATTCCTGCTTCAGGCTGTCGGTGACAAAGCGCACGCGGGCGTCTTCCTTCCTGTATTTCGCGGTCGGGATCAACTGAAGGGAAATCCGGCCCTTGGGCGAAATCGTCAGTACGCCCAGGTTGTCGAAGTGTGCGCCTGTCTGCGAATAGAGCACGGTCTGGCCCTGCTTGTTGGTGAGCTTGCGTTCCTCCGGTACCAGGCTGTGGGAATGACCGTCGAGGATCACGTCGATACCGTAGGTCTGGCGGGCCAGCTCCTGCGAGTTGATGGGGTCGGAAGTCACGTCGTCGCCCAGGTGCGTGAGTGCCACCACGTAATCGGCACCCTGGTTGCGGGCGTCGTTCACATAGTTCTGGAACATGTCGTAGAAGGTGTCGGTGCACAGCGAATAGATGTACTCGCCCTTGTCGTTCTGGAAAAAGGACGGCGTGGAGGAGTTGAAGCTATAGGGCGTCGCCGCGCCGATGATGGCGACCTTCGTGCCGCCGTAGTCCACGATCTCGTAGGCCTTGTACATGCGCTTGCCGGCCGTCAGGTCAATCAGGTTGCAGCAGAGCACGGTGGCCGTCAGGGCGTTGGTGAACTCCTTCAGCCGCGGGATGCCGTAGTCGAATTCATGGTTGCCCAGCGTTACGTAGTCGTAGCCCACGGCATTCATGATGGTGACGATGTAACCGCCCTTCGATGCGGCGCCCATGCTGCCGCCCTGCACGAAGTCGCCTGCGGAAACCATGGTCAGATAGGGCGTTTCTGCTTGCTTTTCAGCCTTGAGTGCCGCCATCTTGGCATAGCCGTCCACGGAGCAGTGGACATCGTTGTCGTAAAGGATGACAATATCGGAATTCCGCTGGCCGCCGGCCGGCGTCGTCTTCGGGCTGCAGGCGGTGGCTGCGGCAAGGACCAGGAGAAGGAGGTAGATTCGTTTCATGATGGCAAATTTACGAAATAGATTCTACGCTTCGTTCAGAATGACAAAAAAACTGCGCCCAAGTGTTATCCTGGGCGCAGCGAAGCATCTGTAATCGATGGATTACTTGTTGGCGGTGTAAACCAGCATGTCGAGCAGCTTGTTGGAATAACCCCACTCGTTGTCGTACCAGGAGATTACCTTCACGAAAGTGTCGGTGAGGTACACGCCGGCGTTGGCGTCGAAGATGGAAGTGCGGGCGTCGCCGAGGAAATCGCTCGAGACGACAGCGTCTTCCGTGTAACCCAGGATGCCCTTGAGTTCACCTTCCGAAGCCTCTTTCATGGCTTTGCAGATGTCCTCTTTCGTAGCGGGCTTGGCGAGGTTGACAGTCAGGTCGACCACCGAAACGTCGAGGGTAGGAACGCGCATCGAGATGCCGGTGAGCTTGCCGTTGAGTTCCGGAATCACTTTGCCCACAGCCTTGGCGGCGCCGGTGGACGAAGGGATGATGTTGCCGGAAGCGGCGCGGCCGCCACGCCAGTCCTTTGCGGACGGACCGTCGACGGTCTTCTGGGTAGCGGTGGTGGAGTGGACCGTCGTCATCAGGCCGTTGACCACACCGAACTTGTCGTGGAGCACCTTGGTGAGCGGTGCGAGGCAGTTGGTGGTGCAGGAGGCGTTGGAAATGATGGCCTGGCCTGCGTAGGTCTTGTGGTTCACACCATAGACGAACATCGGCGTGTCGTCTTTCGAAGGAGCGCTCATGATGACCTTCTTGGCACCGGCCTTGATGTGGGCCTCGGCTTTCTCCTTGGTGAGGAACAGACCGGTCGATTCGACGACGTACTCGGCGCCGACTTCGTTCCAGCGGAGGTTAGCAGGATCCTTTTCAGCGGTCACGCGGATGCAGTTGCCATTGACCACGAGGTTGCCGTCTTTCACTTCGACGCTGCCTTCGAATTTGCCGTGCATGGTGTCATACTTGAGCATGTAAGCCATGTAATCCACGTCGATGAGGTCATTGATGCCGACGACCACGATGTCGTCTCTCTGCTGTGCAGCTCTGAAAACCAAACGGCCGATACGTCCGAAACCGTTGATACCTACTTTAATTTTTTTCATTGTGATGATTGTATTTGAGTTGATTCTATCCTTGGGATTTTCAAGCGTGCAAATGTAGTAATAATTTTTGTTATTATTCTTATCTTTGTAGTTCGAATAAAAAATTAAACACAGCGTGAAAGATTCGAAACAAATGAAGGAGCTGCTGGTCGTCAACGACGACGGTTTCCGGTCGAAAGGCATCCAGGTCCTGGCGCAGATGCTGCGCGAGTTCGGGAACGTGACGGTCGTGGCGCCCACCACCGCGCAATCGGGGAAATCGGCCTCCATTACGCTCGACCTGCCCCTGATGATCGAAAAGATTCTGACCGAACCTGCCACGGAAACGCTGGGTTCGCTGCGCGTCTACACGCTGTCCGGCACGCCGGTGGACTGTGCGAAGATGGGCATCAACGGCTTCATCAACGAGGGACACATGCCCGACATCCTGGTCTCGGGCATCAACCACGGCTCGAATGCCTCTGCCGCCTCGATCTACAGCGGTACCCTTGGCGCCGCCATCGAAGGCACGATCTACGAAGTCCCCTCGGTGGGACTGTCGATATGCACCCACGATGAAAATCCCGACTTCAGCGCCGTGCTGCACTATTCCCGCCTGATTGTCCGGCGGGTACTCGAAGACGGCCTGCGGCGCACGATCTACCTGAACGTCAACTTCCCCGCCATCCCGATCGACCAGATCCGCGGCATCCGCATGGCCCGTCAGGGCCAGGGTCGCTGGGTCAAGGAGTTCGACCACCGCGTGACCCAGCGCGGCAAGCATTATTTCTGGATGGTGGGCGAGTTCGAAGACCAGGAGGCCGTCGGAGCGCCCGATGCCGACCACCATCTCGTGGATGCGGGCTATATTTCCATCGTGCCGCACAGCATCGATACCACCGCTTACGATGAGGTGGACCGCCTGCGCGAACTGTGGGATTTGGACAACAACATGGAAGCATCCCGGTGAGGACATGAAATACTACATCATAGCCGGTGAGGCCTCGGGCAACCTGCACGCAGCCAGTCTGATGCGCGCGCTCTTCGCGTGCGACCGCGCGTGCGAGGTCCGTTTCTGGGGCGGCGAAGCAATGGCTGCCGCAGGCGGGACGCAGGTGCGCGACTACCGGTCTACGGATGTGATGGGCATGATGGAAGTGCTGGCCAAGGCGCCGCGCATTCTCCGGCATCTGGCTTTTTGCAAACGGGACTTGCGTGCCTGGAAGCCCGATGTGGTGATTCTGGTCGATTATCCCGGTTTCAACATGAAGGTGGCCCGTTTCGCCCGCCGGAAGGGTTTTCACGTGGTGTGGTATATCGCCCCGAAACTGTGGGCACACCAGCCGCAGCGGGTGGATGCCCTCAAGCGGGACGTCGAGGTGCTCTACTGCATTTTCCCCTTCGAACTCGACTGGTTCCGTCAGCATGGCGTGGAACCGCGCTACTTTGGTAATCCCCTGGTGGGACAGGTCCAGCAGACGCCTTTCCGTCGGATGGGTGAGGGGCCGATCATCGCCCTGCTGGCCGGAAGCCGCGAGATGGAGATCAAATACCTCCTGCCGCGTTTTGCCCGGCTCGAGCAGCTGCTCGATGCCGATCCGCGGCTGGCGGGCTACCGGCTCGTGCTGGCGGCAGCCCCTTCGCTGACGCCCGAACAATACCGAAAATACATGCCCCGTACCTCGCGCATCGAGCTGGTATGGGATCATACCTACGATATCCTGCACCAGGCGGAAGCGGCCCTCGTATGCTCGGGAACGGCTTCGCTCGAGGCTGCCCTGCTGGGCACGCCGCAGGTCGTGTGCTATGCCCTCCATCCGCTGACCTATGCGGTGGCCCGGCGTTCTGTCCACGTGCCCTTCATCAGCCTGGTCAACCTGACGCTCGGCCGTGTCGCGGTACCCGAGCTGATCCAGGAGGAGGCTACGCCGGAACGGATGTTTTTGGAACTGGAACACCTTTTGCGGGATGAATCCGGCCGTGCGCAGATGGCGGCCGATTACCGGGAACTGAAAGAGATGCTCGGCGATGGGAAAGCATCGGCGCGCACGGCAAAAGACCTGTATGAGACCTTTGCACGTATATAAATACCAGGGTGCCGGCAACGATTTCGTGATTGTCGACAACCGACGCGGTGAGGCGGATTTTCTGACTCCTCACCTCATCAACCGTTTGTGCGACAGGCGCTTCGGCGTTGGCGCCGACGGGTTGATGACCTTGTGTCACAGCGACGAGGCCGATTTTGAGATGCACTACTACAACGCCGACGGGCCCGAAGGGACGATGTGCGGCAATGGCGGCCGCTGCCTGGTGGCCTTCGCCGCGCTGATGGGACTCCGGCGCTATGAGTTTATGGCATGCGACGGCCCGCACCGCGCCGACGTTCTGGAATTCACGCCTGACCGCTGCATCGTGCGGCTGAAGATGATCGACGTGGACCAGGTGCTGAAACTGGAAGACGGCTGGCTGCTGGAGACGGGCTCCACGCATTTCGTGCAATGGGTGAAAGACCTGAAAGATTACGACGTGGCCACGGAAGGAAAGCGGCTGCGCTGGGACATGCGTTTTGCCAACGGGGCCAACGTGAATTTCGTCGAGCCGGAGCCGGAAGGCCTCTTCGTGCGTACCTATGAACGGGGCGTGGAAGCGGAGACCTGGGCCTGCGGAACAGGTTCCACGGCGGCGGCCATCGCCTCGTGGCTGCGCGGTGTTCCGGGCTGCACCGTTGCCGATGAGAACGGGAAACGTCGGGTCCGCTATGACATCCGGACCCTCGGCGGCCAGTTGTCCGTGGATTTTCTGGCAGAGAAAGACGGCTCCTGCCACGATGTATACCTGACCGGCCCGGCCACCCGGGTGTTCGAGACCGATATCGATCCGGACCGTCTGTAAAAGATTGTTTGCGCTATGAAATGGAACCAGATTCTCAAGTTCAAGAAACCGGGCATCAAAAGGAAGGTGATGTACGGCTGCATCGTGATGGCCGTCATCCTTTTCTTTTCGAGCATCATCTCGGTCTATGAGTTTACGCGGATGAACCGCTATGTGTCGCGTCTGATCGCCGACAACATCAGCAGCATCAACGCGGCGCGGGAGCTGCTGTCCGTCTCGGAACAGTACAACGTGAGCCTGCTCGACGGCCTGGTGCTCTCCAACGCCGGCAGTCCGCAGGACGTGTCGCTGGTCCGGGAGGAAGACCTGGCAGCTTCATTCGAGAACCTGAGCGGCAGTTTCGCCACGCCGCAGGGACAGGCGGCGGCCGACTCCGTGCGTTATGCCTATGCCGCCTATATGCAGGTGGTGGCCGAAGCCGACCAGATGTGGCATCAGGGCTATGAGGAGCGGCAGCACTGGTATTTCAACCGCCTGCAGCCCGTCTACCTGAAATTCCGCGGTTATATGATGCAGCTTACCACCATTTGCCAGGACGCCCTGATCGACAATTCGCAGGACATCCGCGAAGGGACCTACCGCAGTCTGATGCCGGGCCTGGTGTCGGTGCTGGTGGGACTGATCATGGTGCTGCTGTTCAACTATTTCTTGAATTATTACCTCATCGATCCCCTGCTGAAGGTGACCAATGGCATCAAGGGATACCGCTACCACGGCCGCAACTATGCCGTGAAACTCGACAACGATGACGAACTCGAAGAGCTTAACGAAGCAGTCGGCGACATCATCGAACAGAATCAATCGTTTAAACGGGAGCTGGATCGATGAACTGGGGCGTGATATCGAGAAATGTGGGCATCGCACTCATCAGCTGTGCGGTGTTCATGTTCCTGTCGGCGCTCGTGGCGATGCTCGACGGCTTTGATTCATCATTCTCGCCGCTGTTTCTCAGCGCCATCCTGACGATGATGACCGGCATTTTCCCGCTCATCTTCGTCCGTCGCCACAAAGACATCAACATGCGGGAAGGTCTGGCCATCCTGCTCATCGCCTGGTTTTTGTGCTGTATCTTCTCGATGCTTCCCTTTGTGCTCTGGGGCGGGGAGTTCACGCTGGTGAACGCCTGGTTCGAGAGCGCTTCGGGAATCACCACCACGGGTGCCACCATCCTCAACGACATCGAGGCCCTGCCCAAGGGCCTGCTGTTCTGGCGTTCCTCGATGCATTATATCGGGGGCCTGGGCGTCGTGGTCTTCATCATGCTGATCCTCCCTTCCTTCGGTACCGTCCGCTTCAAGATGAGCAAGATGGACATGGAAGACATCTCCCGGCACAACTACCAGTACAAGTCGAACAAGTTCATCCGGGTGGTGGTCACCGTCTATGCGGGCATTACCGTCTGCTCTTTCGTATCCCTGCTGCTGGCCGGGATGCCGCTGTTCGATGCGGCCAACCACGCGCTGAGCGTGACGGCCACGGGCGGGTTCAGCATCAAGAACGCATCGATCGCCGCCTACGACTCGCCGCTGATCGAGTGGATCCTCATTTTCTTCATGATCGTGGCCAGTCTCCATTTCGGCCTGATCTACGCCTCGTTCGCCACCCGCACGTTCAAGGTGCTGAAAAACCCCATCACGAAATTCTACCTGGCGACGATTGCCGTCGCCGGCCTCCTGGTGGCCGCCAACCTGGTCAGCAGCGGCACCGTTCCCAATGTGTGGGAGGCCTTGCGACACAGCTATTTCACGGTCGTTTCGACCATCTCGACCACGGGTTTCGGCTCAACCGACACCAATGTCTGGCCGGTGTTCTCGATCCTGATCCTGCTCTACGTGGGCATCCAGTGCGGCTGTTCCGGTTCCACGACCTCGGGTCTGCGCTCCGACCGGGTGTACCTCACCTTCAAGGCGGCCCGGGCGCAGCTGGTCAAGATTGCCTGGCCCAATGCCGTGGTGCAGGTCAAGACGGGTGGCCAGGCCATCGACCGGGACATGATCACGAGCGTGGCGCTCTATGTGCTGCTCTATCTTATCCTCGTGCTGGTGATGTCCATCGTGTATGCGGCCTTCGGCCTCGACCTGCTCACCTCGGTGAGCGCGTCGGTGTCGATGATGAGCAACGTGGGCCCGTGTTTCGGTACCTTCGGCTCTTCAATGAGCAGTTTCGCGACGGCGCCCGAGGTGGTCAAGGTGCTGATGGGTATCCAGATGATCATCGGCCGTCTGGGAATCTATTCCATCCTGCTGGTCTTCGTCCTTTATAGAAAGCGTGCCTGATGGGAGTGGCCCAGTTTTTTTCGGACCGGCTCCGGCACTACCTGGGCTATCCGCCGACGCCCTGCCAGGAGCGGCTGTTCGATACCCTGGCGGAGTTTGCCGTGCAGTTCGATACCTGCGACCTGCTGCTGGTGAGCGGCTATGCAGGCACCGGAAAGACCTCTGCCATAGCAGCTTTCGTCAAGACACTCAAGGAATTGCACTATAACTACGTGCTGCTGGCACCGACGGGCCGCTCGGCCAAGGTGCTGTCGGGATTCACGGGCGAAAAGGCGTCTACCATCCACAAGCACATCTACCGGCAGAAAGCCATGCGCGACGGTGTCGGGGAGTTCCAGCTCGATTTCAACAAGGCCAAGGATACCTTTTTCATCGTCGACGAGGCTTCGCTCATTTCGATCGACACGAGCCAGGGCGGGGGACTGTTCGGTTCCGGCGACCTGCTCGACGACCTGGTGCGCTTCGTACGCAGCGGCGTGGATGACAAGCTCATCATCATCGGCGACCGGGGCCAGCTGCCGCCCATCGGACTGGACCGCAGCCCTGCGCTCGACGAGGAATACCTGGGCCGTTATGGGACGCTGATGACGGCCCATCTCGACACCGTGGTGCGCCAGGCGGCCGACTCGGGCATCCTGACCAACGCCACCATCATCCGGCACCTCATCGAGCAGCACCGCGTCGAAGTGCCCCGGCTCCGGCTCGATGGATTCAGCGACGTGGAACGCATCGACGGCAGCCAGCTCATCGAAAAGATCGGCGATGCGGTGGGTCGCTACGGGCTCGACGACATCGTGGTGCTCTGCCGTTCCAACAAGCGGGCGAACCGCTACAACGCCGGCATCCGCGCTTCGGTGCTCTACCGGGAGGAACGCCTCTCGAAAGGCGACAAGCTGATGGTGGTGAAGAACTGCTACCAGTTCCTGGAGAACGTTCCGGAGCTCGATTTCATCGCCAACGGCGACGTGGCGCAGCTGGTGAAGCTGTCGCGCCATGAGGAGCGCTACGGCCTGCACTTCGCCCAGGCGGTGCTCTCTTTCCCCGACTACAACGACGTGGAGGTAACAGCCAAGGTGGTACTCGACACCCTGGAGTCGGAGCAGCCCTCGCTGGGGGCGGAGCAGCAGCGCGCGCTCTGGGCCGGGGTCAACGAAGACTACGCCGACGAGCGCAATGCGCGCAAACGCTACCAGAAAGTGCGCGAAGACCCGTACTACAACGCCCTGCAGATCAAATATGCCACCGCCATCACCGGCCACAAGTCGCAGGGCGGACAATGGCCCTGTGTCTTCATCGACAATCCTTTCTGGAAGGAGCTCACCCTCGACGACCTGAAATGGCTCTATACTGCGGTGACGCGGGGGGTGGAGAAAGTATTTTTTGTTAACTTTAAGGACGAATTTTTCGAATCAAAGTAAGCATAGATATGTATTGGATCATGTTCATCGGAGTGGCTGTGCTGAGCTATATCGTGCAGTACTCGTTTCAGAAGAAGTTTACCAAGGCCTCGCAGACCCCGCTGCTGAATGGGATGTCCGGCCGTGACGTGGCGGTGCGCATGCTGTCCGACCACGGCATCCACGACGTAAAGGTCATCTCGACGGAAGGACAGCTGACCGACCATTTCAATCCGACCGACAAGACGGTCAACCTCAGCGAGGCGGTCTACGCCCAAAGCCACGTGGCCGCTGCCGCCGTCGCCGCGCATGAGTGCGGGCACGCCGTCCAGCACGCCACGGGCTATTTTCCTGTCAAGGTCCGTTCCGCCCTCGTTCCGGTGGTCTCGTTCAGTTCGAAACTCGTACCGATCGTTCTGCTGGCTGGCATGCTGCTGATCAACGTGTTCCCGTCGCTGATCTGGGTGGGTATCGGCCTGTTCGCCCTCACCACGCTCTTTACTTTCGTAACCCTGCCGGTCGAGATTGATGCCAGCCGCCGTGCCCTGGCCTGGCTGGAGCGGGCCGACATCATCGACCCTTCGAACGAGGAGGAGGCGCGCGAAGCCCTGAGGGCGGCCGCCTACACCTATGTGGTCTCGGCCCTCAGCTCCCTGGCTACGCTCATTTACTATCTGTCCATTGCTTCGGGAAGGAGGAACTGACCATGAAACGCATGCTTTTCACCATATTGACCCTCGCCCTGGCCTTCCCGCTGGCAGGCCAGCAAGCCCTCCCCGGCAAACACCTCACCGATGATCAGATCCTGGGCAAGCTGCCCGATGGCATCGTGAACCCCACCCCCTGGGTCCTGGGTTTCGACGGCCAGACCTTCCGCTATCGTGTCGGCAGTGAAAACTATGCCTATTCGCTCAAGGATGGCAGCCGTACCCTTGTCGCGCCCGAACCGCGGCGCTCCGTCCAGGCGGGCGAGGAGCTGGTGCCCGGCTGGGTCAATCCCACCTGGTCGCCCGATTCCACGAAAATCGCTTTCACCCTCCGCAACGACCTCTATTCGATCGACGTCCATTCGAAACACGTGACCCGCCATACCTGGGACGGCAGCGAGCTGATCCTGAACGGTTATGCCTCCTGGGTGTACTACGAGGAAATCTTCGGCCGTCCGTCGCGCTACCGTGCCTTCTGGTGGTCGCCCGACAGCCGGGTCATCGCCTACTACCGTTTCGACAACAGCCAGGTACCGATGTTCCCCATCTATTCCGCCAGGGGACAGCACGGTTCGCTCAACCAGACCCGCTATCCCAAGACCGGCGACCCGAACCCCGAAGTGAAGCTGGGTTTCGTATCCGTCAGCGGGGGAGAGACCGTCTGGGCCGATTTCGACCCGAAGGAAGACCAGTATTTCGGCACGCCCTTCTGGAGCGGAGACGGCACGAGGCTGATGGTCAGCTGGATGGACCGTTCCCAGGACAACTTCCGGCTCTATGCCGTCACGCCGTCCACCGGCAGCAAGGTGCTGGTCTACAAGGAGCACCAGGACAGCTGGATCGACTGGATGGACGGGATGCTCTTTACGAAGGAAGGCATCTACATCGTGCGCGATTTCACCGGCTGGCAGCAGATCTATTTCCTGTCGTACGACGGCAAGAAGTTCGAGCAGTTCACCACCGGCGACAACTGGGGCATCAACCTGCTCCGGGTCGACAAGAAGTATCTCTGGTTCACCGCCCGGCGCGAAGCGTCCACCCGCGTGGACATCTACCGGGTGAACCTCAAGAGCAAGGCCCTGCAGCGGCTGTCCTATGGCCCCTACAACTTTGCCAACGTTGAGATTTCCGACGACGGGAAATACGTGGCGGCCACGGCTTCCAACTACCGGACGCCTACGCAGCTGGTGCTGATCACCGTTCCGGCTTCGGGCAATGTCGATCCGGCCCGGCAGGTGAAGGTGCTTGCCGATGCGAAAGGGGAACGGTTCGACGACTATGCTATCGCCCTGCCCGAACTGGTCTATGTCACCACGCGGGACGGCTACCGGCTGCCGGCCGCCGTCACCTGGCCGGTCGATTTCGACGCGCACAAGCGCTATCCGGTGAAAGTCAACATCTATGGGGGCCCCGACAATCCGCAGGTGCGGGAATCATGGCGGGGTGTAACCCTGTCCAACCAGTGGTGGGCCAACCACGGCGTGATCCAGGTGACGCTCGACAACCGGGCCGGCGGCCACTTCGGCAAGAAAGGACTCGAGGAAGTGTACTGCAACCTGGGCGTCCTGGAGCTGGATGATTTCTGCGACGGCATCGACTACTTCCGCCAGATGCCGTTCGTGGCGGAAGACAAGATCGGCGTGGAGGGCTTCTCTTTCGGCGGCACGATGACGACGCTCTGCGTCACAGAAGGCAACGAGCACTTTCAGTACGGCATTGCCGGCGGCGGTGTCTACGACTGGAGTCTCTACGACACGCACTATGCTGAGCGCTACATGGACCGTCCCCAGGACAATCCGAAGGGTTACCAGCGTTCCCGCGTGATGGGCCGGGTAGGGAATTACCGGGGCGACGACAGCAACATGCTCCGCATCACGCACGGCACGGGCGACGACAATGTCCATTTCCAGAACACTTTGCAGCTGATCGATCAGCTGCAGCGCGACCACAAGGATTTCGAGCTGATGATCTACCCCGACGGCATGCACGGCTACCGCGGCGACCAGGGCATGCATTCCTCGATGCAGGACTACAAGTTCTGGTACCGCTACCTTCTTGAGCAGCCTCTCCCGGAGGTGCTCGTCGAGTATTTCAAAAAGAAGTAAGTACGTCATGCCGGGCTTGACCCGGCATCTCAACGCTTCGCCGGCGGGCTCTTCCTGAGGCGTGTTCAGAACCCTCGTTGCGCCGAGGGCGTCTGCAACGAGGAACACTGAACACTCCACCAGGCCGACGCGCAGCCCGCCTGCTACGCTTCGGAGCCACCGATGGTCCGGGCGATCTTCTGGATGTTGAGGCTGCGGGCCGAGGCGTCGATGATGTCCTTGTAGACGCCGCCCATCTTGTATACTTCGTCGGGATGGCCGGATTCTTCCACGCGGCCCGACTTCAGGGCGTAGACCATCTCACTGTCGATGATCTGGGAGATACTGTGCGAGATGATGATGACGGTGCGGTCTTTCTTGATGGCGTCGATGCTGTTCTTGATCTGTTCGGTGGCGACGGCGTCGAGGCTGGCCGTAGGCTCGTCGAGGAAGATGATGGGCGGGTTCTTGAGGAACATCCGCGCGATGGCCACGCGCTGCTGCTGGCCGCCCGACAGGTCGGAGGCCTTGTTGTCGAAGCCTTTGGGCAGTTCCAGGATCTGTTCGAGGAGGTGCGATTTGCGGGCGGCTTCCACCACTTCCTCGTCCGTGGCGTCGGGTTTGCCGTAGCGGATGTTTTCGGCAATGGTCCCGTCGAAGATGTGGTTCTTCTGCAGCACCAGGCCGATGTGCTCGCGCAGGTATTTCGTATCGTATTCGCGCAGGTCCACGCCGTCGAGCAACACCTGGCCGTGCTGCGGCTCGTAGAACTTGTCGAGCAGGTTGACGATGGTGCTCTTGCCGGCGCCCGACAGGCCTACCAGGGCCGTGATCTTGCCCGGCTCGATGGCCATGTTCACGTCGTCCAGGTGAACGATACCATCAAGGCCATCAAGCCCTGGGTCCGACCCAACGTAATTGACGATGAAAGAAAGGATACTGATGATCGAGACCAGCACCGAGTGCTGTTCCGTGGCGCTCAGCGAAGGAGCGCAGATCGTAGCGCAGCGGATCGACGAAACGCCCCGTAGGCAGTCGGCGATGCTGGCCCCCTATATTGTGGAAGTGCTGGAGGAAGCTGGCCTGAAAGCCCGGGATCTCGACGCCGTGGCCGTGAGCGAAGGGCCCGGCTCATATACCGGCCTCCGGGTGGGTGTTTCGACGGCAAAGGGTATTTGTTTCGGCGCCGGCCTCCCGCTCATCGGGGTGGACACCCTGCAGATCCTCGCCTGCCAGGCTGCGACCCGGCCCAATCGGATCATCTCCATGCTGGATGCCCGACGGATGGAAGTCTATGCCGCCCCTTTCGACGCGGAGGGGAACAAATGTGGCGACACCGCCGCCGTTATCCTCGATGCCGCCAGCTACAGTCAGGAACTGTCGGCCGGCAGCGTCCTTTTCATCGGCACGGGCGTCGAAAAATTCCAAAACATCTGCACGCATCCCAACGCCGCGTTCCAACCCTGCTTCCCGCTTGCACCGGCGATGCTGCGACCTGCCCTGACGGCACTGCACAAAAAAGAGTTCAAAGACGTTGCGTACTTTGAACCCTTCTATCTGAAAGAATTCGTGGCCGGCGTGACCAAGCACGCCGTGCTGTAGCCTACAGGTTTTTCCGGATCACGCTTTCGAGTGCGTCTTTCTCAAAAACGTCGCTGGCAACGATGTCGCCCTTGCGGTCGATGACGTACAGGGTCGGAATCTTGACGATGTTGTAGGCCGCCACGGAAGGCGACTCCACGCCATAGCCATCGTTGACGCTGATCCAGGGAAGGCCCTGGCTGCGGACGGTAGCGGCCCAGCTGGGCTTGTCGATGTCGAGGCTCACCTGATAGATTTCCAGTCCCTGGTCGTGATATTTCCGGTAAAGATCCATCAGGTCGACATTGAGCATCTTGTGCTCGGTCTGGCCCACGCTCCAGAAAGAGACAAGGATCACCTTCCCGTTCAGGTCGGACAGCATCCGGGTATTGCCATCAACATCGGGCAACACCAGGTCGGGGAAACCGATCTCATAGGCCTCTCCCAGCCGGTTGGACAACTCCAGGCTCTTGCGGCGGGCATCGACTTCATCGCGCAGGGCTAGCACATATTCCGACTTGGGATAGACCTTCGACAGGGAGTCGAGCGTCGACTGGAAGATCACGGCATCGCTCTCCTGGCCGAAGACCGGCAGGTCGTCGGAAAACTTCTGGAAGAGGACCACGGCCGACGTGATGGAACGCGGATGCGTGATCACATGTTTGATGGCCTCGCGCTTGTAGTCGATGTAGCGCTTGCTGATGCGGCTGTTGGCCGCCTTGATCTCCGCCTCTGAAGATTGTTCGTCGACCGAAGAACTCAGCGCCGAAAGATCGGCCGCGGCCGCAGCAAAATCGTTGTTGACCTGCTGGAAAAGCGTCGATTCTTCCGATCCTTCCACGACGAAGGGGCCGGAAGCCGGCACGGTGAGCGTCACCTTGTCGGACGGACGGAGGATCAGCGATGCCACCGGATTGCCGCCGAGGTAGAAATAATAGAAATAGGGATCGTTGCCCGTGAGCTTGATCTTGCGGTGGATGCGTCCCGCCGCATCGGTCTTGATGGTGTCGACCGGGACCAGGCGGTTGTAATTGAGTTTCTGCAGCACCACCGTCGAATCCTTGGCATTCTCGAAGGTTGCACTGACCTGCGCTACAGGGGTCTTGTCACAAGCGGCCAGCAGACTGAATGCGGCCAGCCAGATCATCACACGTTTCATTCCTGTTCGTTGTTGAAGGCGGTGGCGATGGCCCCGGCGATTTCGGCGAAACGCTCGGGCGTGAGTTGTTTCTTCTCTTTGCGGAAATCGAGGTCTCCTTCGGTCTGGAGGGGAACCAGGTGGATATGCGCGTGGGGCACTTCCATGCCCAGGACGGCTACGCCGACCCGCTTGCAGGGGATGGCGGTGCGGACGGCCCTGGCCACACGGGCGGCAAACTGCCAGAGCCCGGCATAGGTGTCCGCGTCGAGGTCGAAGATGTAGTCGACTTCTTTCTTGGGAATGACCAGCGTATGGCCTTCCGCCAGGGGATTGATGTCGAGGAAGGCGTAGTAACGTTCGTCTTCCGCCACCTTCCAGGACGGAATCTCGCCTGTTGCGATTCTGCTGAAAATCGATGCCATGGCCTAGATGGTAATGTCGAGGATTTCAAACTTGATGACACCCGAGGGAACGGTCACTTCGACCACGTCGCCCTTGCGGTGGCCCATCAGGGACTTGCCGATGGGGGTGGTCATGGCGAGCTTGCCCTCCAGGATGTTGGCTTCGCTCTCGCCCACGAAGGTATAGGAAACGGTGGCGCCGTTCCCCAGGTTCTTGAGCTTGACCGTGGTCAGCATCTGGACGGTATCCGTATTGATCTTCGACTCGTCGATCACCTTGGCATTGGCGATCAGGTCCTGCAGTTTGTTGATCTTGAGTTCGAGCATGCCCTGCGCTTCACGTGCGGCATCGTATTCAGCATTCTCCGACAGGTCACCCTTGTCACGCGCCTCGGCGATGGCTTTCGAAATGACAGGACGCTGGGCGATCAAAGCTGACAGTTCCTCACGGAGTTTGTCGAGCCCTTCCAGCGTTACATAATGTGATTCTCCCATATTATCAAAGTTAAAAAGAAAAGAATCCCACACGGGCGGGACCCTTTCTGCGTTCATTATTTTGTGCAAATATACAAATAATTCTATTATGCAACAATTATTTCCCGGGCCTTTTCCCGATCGAGATGCAGTTGCGCCTTCAGCGCTTCAAGCGAATCGAAGCGCCGCTCGTCGCGGAGCCGGGCGCAGAAAGCGATCTGCAGGTCGAGCCCGTAGATCTCCTGGTCGAAATCGAGAATGTGCGTTTCGATGGTCCGGGCGTCCGAAAGCCCCACCGTGGGCCTCCGGCCGATGTTGCAAACACCCTTGTAGCGCTGTCCCAGCACGGTCGCCTCCACGGCATAGACCCCGTCAGCCGGCACCAGCTTGAGGGGCTCGTAGAGCTGCATGTTGGCCGTCGGGAACCCGAGTGTCCGGCCGATCCGGTTGCCCGCCACCACCACGCCGAGCATCGCATAGCGGTAACCCAGCATCTTTTCGGCCAGCTGTACGTCGCCGGAAGCCAGCGCCTTGCGCACCTGCGTCGAACTGATGACCACGTCGCTGCCCTCGGAGAAGGCTTCCACCCGGACGGGCGTCACACCACAGTGCGACACCATCTCCATCATCTGCGCCGTCGATTCAAAGCTGTCATGGCCCAAGCGGTGATCGTAGCCCAACACCAGCGCCGTCACGCCCAGCCGTTCCACCAGGTATTCCCGGATAAAGGATTCGGCCGAAAGCTGGCTGAAGGCCCGGTTGAAGGGCAGGACCTCGAAACGGTCCACCCCATAGTCCAGGCAGCGCTGCCGTTTCTCCTGCAGGGTCGAGAGCAGGCGCAGGCGGTCGGCATCCTGCTGCAGGACGCTGCGCGGATGCGGCCAGAAAGTGACCAGCACGCTCTCCTCGCCCCGCTCACGGGCGACGGCGCACAACTGGTCGATCACTTGCTTGTGCCCCAGATGTACGCCGTCGAAAAAACCGGTCGCTGCTACAGCCATTTTACCAATTCAAAGTCCTGGCGATGCGGCAGGTCGGGATTCTTGGCGAAGATACGGGCCGCCGTTTCATAGGTACCCGAAACTTCAGGCATGACCTCGGCGCCGTAGGAAGCCACCCCCACGTCGGAGCTCTTGAGTTGGAACGGATAGACACCCACGATGTGGTGTTCGCCCTTGGCATTCACCTCGGTGAGCAGGATCTCGGCGCCGATGTCCTCCGGATCGAGATCCCCGATTGAGAGCACGAGTTCGGCCGAATACGACTGGCCCAGCGTAATCGAAGAATGGGCGATGGACGGACGCGTGAATGAGACGACCTCGATATGCGGCCATTCGCGACGGACCCGCTTCTTCCAGAAGGCGATTTCACGGGCGAGGGCGAAGTCGTCGGCCAGCAACCGGTCGGCACGCTCCTTCAGCGGCTCGTAATACTTCACGCAGTAATCTGTCAACATGCGGTTGGTGGTGAAGTTGCAGGCCACCAGCGCCACGGTGTTCTTGATGGTCTGGATCCAGGTCTTCGAGAGGCCGTGGGCGTCCTTGGCATAGAAACTCGGCACGATCTCGGTCTCCAGGATGTTGTAGATGGTCGAGGAGTCGAGGTCATCCTGGAAGGATTGGTTGTCGTAAGTACGCTCCATCCTGAGCGCCCAGCCTGCACCCGGCTTGTAACCCTCTACCCACCAGCCGTCGAGCACCGAGAAGTGCATGACGCCGTTCATCACGGCTTTCTCGCCGCTGGTGCCGGAGGCTTCCTGCGGACGGGTCGGGTTGTTCATCCACACGTCTACGCCCTGCACGAGCAGCTTGGCGATGGTGATGTCGTAGTTTGGCACAAACACAATCTTGCCCAGGAACTGCGGCATCTTCGAGATGTCGATGATGCGCTTGATCAGGTCCTGGCCGGCCTTGTCGGCGGGGTGCGCCTTGCCGGCGAAGAGGAACTGCACGGGATGCTTCTCGTTGTTGACGATATCGTTCAGGCGCTCGAGGTTGCTGAACAGCAGCGTGGCCCGTTTGTAGGTGGCGAAACGGCGCGCGAAACCGATGGTCAACACGTCGTCTCGCAGGGTCTTGCGGATCTTGACGATCTCGTGGGGCGAATAATGGTTAGTCAGCGTGGTGTCGGCGATCATCTCCTTGACCCGGTCGATCAGACGCTTGCGCAGCGTCTGGCGGATCCGCCAGATCTTCTCGTCAGGGACTTCGTAGATGCCCTCGAAGCAACGTTTGTCGTAGTGATGGGTCTTGAATTCCTTGCCGAATACGCTTTCGTGGACCTCTTTCCATTCAGGTGCCGTCCAGGTGGGATAGTGCACGCCGTTGGTAACAGAGCTCACGTTGAGCTCTTCCGTCAGGTAGCCGGGCCACATCGGAGCGAAAATCTGCTGGCTCACACGGCCGTGCAGCCAGCTTACACCGTTGATTTCCTGCGAGAGGTTGGCGGCCAGAAAACTCATCGAGAACTTTTCGCCCGGGTCGTCAACATGAATCTTGCCCAGGCTCATAAAGGTCCGCCAGTCGATCTTCATGCGGTCCGGATAGTGGGAGATATACACGCGGAGCAGGTCTTCCGTGAAGGCGTCGTGGCCGGCGGGCACCGGCGTGTGCGTTGTAAAGAGCGAAGAGGCACGCACCACTTCCAGCGCTTCCGGATATGAGAGGTTGTCATTCTGGATGTATTCGCGCAGACGCTCGAAACCGTTGAAGGCAGCGTGGCCTTCGTTGCAATGGTACACGTCGGCATGGATGCCCAGGGCCCGAAGGGCACGGACACCACCCACACCCAGCAGGAGCTCCTGCTTGAGGCGGTTCTCCCAGTCGCCGCCATAGAGCTGGTGCGTCACCTGGCGGTCTTCGGGCAGGTTGTCCTCGTAGTCGGTGTCGAGCAGGAAGAGATCGGTGCGACCCACCTCCACCCGCCAGATGCGGGCATTGAGGTTACGGCCCGGGAAGGCAACCCGGATTGTCAGCCAGTTGCCGTCCTCGTCGCGCACGGGCGAGGCAGGAATCTTGGTGAAGTCCTGCGGCGTATAATCAGCGATCTGGTCGCCATAGGCGGAAAGGCGCTGGGTGAAATAGCCGTGCCGGTACAGCAGGCCGATGGCAGTCATGTGGACCTTCATGTCGGAAGCTTCCTTCAGGTAGTCGCCGGCCAGGATGCCGAGGCCGCCCGAGTAGATCTTCAGGGAGGTGTCGATGCCGTATTCCATGCAGAAATAGGCCACGTGTGCGCCGGAACGGGAATCTTTCTCGGCCATATAGGCGCTGAATTCCGCGTAGACCTTGTCGAGCCGGTCGAGGAACACGGGATCCTGTTCCAGCTTGCGGTATTGCTTGAGCGGAATCTTGTCGAGGAGCAGGAGCGGATTGCCACCCACCTGCTTCCAGAGCTCGGGATCGATGTCGCGGAACAGCGAGATGGCCGACTCGTTCCAGCACCACCACAGGTTCTTGGCCAGGGCGTCGAGGTGTTTCAGGCGCTCAGGCAGCTCGCGGCTGACGAACACGCTGTTCCATACCGGCCGATTGGCGGCGTAGAGGTCGAACACGTGGGGTTCGTCGGGAACTTCGGTAAACTCGCCGCGGATGGACTGTACCTTATCGATGGCAGCGGTATAGGCTTCCTGATAATAGACGATGTTGTTGCGCCACAGGGCGATTTCCGACACCTTCTTGGCGTTTGCGCGGTAAGCGATGCGCTCGTCGGCCGAGAGTCCGGCGGCCTCGCGGATGCGGTCCACCACACGGTCGACCACTTCGCTGTAGTTGGAATCGTTGCGCGGGATGACCAGGATGCCCGGATGCGGTTCCTCGCAATGGTCTTCCACCCATTGTCCGAAGCCGGCCAGCGACGTGGTGGTGGTAGGCACGCTGAAAGCCAGCGATTCGAGCGGGGTGTAGCCCCACGGCTCGTAATACGAAGGGAAGACCGTCAGGTCCATGCCGACCAGCAGGTCGTAGTAACGCATGTTGAACACGCCGTCGTCGCCGTTCAGGTACGTGGGCACGAAGAAAACGTCCACTTTCGCCCCCACGTGGTTGTTCAGGTTGCGGCTGCGAAGGCTACGCATCACGATGTCGTAGTCGTCCATCAGATAGTGGCTGGTCTGGGTCGTATAGTCTCCCCCGCCGCCCGCCAGCTTGGCGAGCAGATCCTTGTCGGGACCGTTGTTGCCCGAAGGCACCATGATGAAGGCCAGGATGCGGCGTCCGGCATAATCGCTGGTGTCAAGCCGGCCCAGCGCGTCGACGAACACGTCGATGCCCTTGTTGCTGTATTCATAGCGGCCGCCGATGGCCACCAGGATGCTGTCGGCCGGAAGTTCCTCGCCCGACATGGCCGAAGCCACCTCCAGCAGTTTCGTCCGGGCTTCCTTGCGGCATTCATCGTAGTGCTCCGCATCGGGCGTGAAGCTGTTCTCGAAACCGTTCGGGGTGATCACGTCGCATTCGCGTCCCAGGAACTGGCGGCATTCGCGCGCCGTGATGGAACTCACCGTCGTGAAGACGTCCGCGGCCAGGGCCGTGGCCTTCTCGAGCGAGTGCCGCGACACGACACCGTACTCGTGGGAAAGACGGTCGGCCTCCAGGTTCTGCAGCCCGTCGTAAAGCGGGATGTTTTTGCCGGCGACGCAGCGTCCGATCACCGTTGCGTGGGTGGTGAAGATCGTGCCGATCGGCAGGTTCGACATCTTGACGTAGAGCAGGCCCGCTCCGGTCATCCACTCGTGGAACTGGGCGACGACCTTCTCGTGGGGTTTCACGTAATAGCGCATGAAACTCTCGATGACCTTGCCGGCCGCATAGCCGAACAGGGCCGACTCCACATAATCCCAGTTGCCGCTGAGGGAGTCTACGCCGAAACGCTTCCAGAGATCGGTGAGGATATCGTCCTTATGGCCGATGAAGGTCGTGAAGTCGACCAGGATCGCCACCGGACTGCCGGCGACGTTCCAGTGACCGATCCGCAGACGAAGTCCTTCCTTGGCTGCTGCCTGCCGCCAGGAGCGGAACAGCGAAGGGTCTTCCTTGAATTCGGGGTTCTGGGCGACATCGCGCCAGACGTCAGGGCCGATATGGATATGATGGTTCTTCTTAAAAGAAGTACTGAGATACAGGGCTTTGGTGGCAATAACGGTATGGATGCCGCCTACCTTGTTGCAAACTTCCCAACTGGACTCGAACAGGTAGTCGGGCATCGTGAATTTGTCTTCCATCTTTGCTTATTTGGTTTTCTTGGCTTTGAGTCTCTCCTTGACCCGCAGTTCAAAGTCTGCGAGCACGTTCATGAAGTTGATGAACGCTTCGTACGGGGTGTCGTAAGGATTGAAATAGCTATGGACACTGCCGTCGGAGAAGAACTTGGTACACATATAGTAGAAATGGTCGCTCTCCTGCAGTTTGCGGAAGATGCTGACCAGGTTGTCATCTTTCGTCTTGTAGACGTCGCCTTCCATCGCATAGAGCTTGTTGAAGGCTTCTTCCTGGAGCTCGTTGCCGAGCCAGGCGCTGGTGTCACGTTCCTCGTCGGCCCAGGAGATGGGATACGGCACGTGGAGCGGAGCCACCGGCTGGTATTTGTGCGCCGCCTCGGACGGCGTGCAGAATTCGATGTCGCGCGCAAGGATGGCGGCGGGCAGGGCATTCATAAAGTCGAAAATGCCACTGGCACTGCGCTGGTGCTCGCCGAAGGTCTCGTAATCCATGAAGAGGTTGAGCACGTCGCTCTTCTCAAGCTCGGCCACCACCCAGTCAGCAAACTTGTCGGCGGTCAGCGGCCAGCTGCTCCAACCCTTGTCGGAGAAGCGGAAAGCGATGTCGTCGCTCAGGGTGAAGTTGCGGAGCAACAGCTTCAGACGCGGATTGACGGCGTTGGCATACACGAAGTCCGGGCTCTTCCAACCCAGGATATGCTTGGCGCCCTCGGTCAGCATCACATCGTAGCCCATGCCGGCCACCGTCTCGCCGATGGCATCGGAATAGATGAGCTCGGTATTGCGGAACACCGTGGGCTTGACGCCGAAGAGGCGTTTCATCAGGTCGGCGTGTTGTTTC
>Ga0310696_10001468_pt1 | contig 33967 bp, 32 predicted proteins | sample AusTroGonzalo_MG_4_FD_203885 | JGI IMG/M metagenome (GOLD analysis project Ga0310696, IMG submission 203885) | Bovine rumen microbial communities from tropical cattle in Woodstock, Queensland, Australia - Gonzalo_02 (v2) (version 2) | ecosystem: Host-associated > Mammals > Digestive system >... | reverse complement strand
GTCAGGATAAAGCCTTCGGAGAACTGTTCGCCGCCCATGGAGAAGGTGATATAGTCGGATTCGCCGTCGAAAATGGTGTGCTCAAAACCCGCAATACCCTGCACGGAATAAGGCCGGATGTTCGACATGAGCTTGCACATATCGGGAAGCTTGGCCAGTTTGCCTTGGGAGGCATTGATGACGCCGGCCTGGGGCACCTGCGCGAGGTCGTAGCCTTTGGGGTAGGCGAAGATGTTCACCACCCCGAATGTGATGCCGCCGAGGATGCGGCTTGCCTCGTCAATGCTGTGAAACGACAACTGGTTCACGCCCTTTACGTCGAGCACCACCTGCTCGGCCAAATCCTGCTGCGTCACCTGCTTTTCGTAGATAATCTTGCCGTCGGCCTTCACAGTCAGCCAACCGGTGGCGGCAGTGGATTGGTTGTCGCGCGGCCCGATGATGAACGACACCTTGTCGTACTTTTTCTGCAGCCAGAAATAGGCCCATGCCTCGTTGTTACCCGCAAGAGCCTGATCGGCAGTGAATTGCAGACCAGTCTTGTATTCCACACGGTTGATGCTGATACTCGTCTCCTTGCGGATTCCCTTCACCTCTTGCGACGTGATGGGGGCCACCCAGCCGGAATGGCGGATAAAGTGGGGATAGAGCTGACCCACGAGCTGCACGCGGTCCGTCAGGGGGATACTGCGCAGCGGATCGCCGGAGGGCTTGAACGTCTGCCCGGATTTCCACAGTTTCACCGCCCCGAAAGCCAAGTTCGCCTCGCCTTTCGGAATATCGAACCGCAGCTGTCGGGCCCCTTTCAAATCCACCGTGTACTCCTGCGGCGCGTCGTGCTCCCAAATCACCTTGTCAAGCACGCGGTTGCCATCTGCCTTCACGGTGAGAATGGCATTGTACTTGTCGGAGGCGCTGTTCGGACTGTCGGGACCTACCACGAAACTCAGCTTGTCGTAGCCGGCAGGCAAGTCAAACACCACATATCCCGGCGTGTTGCTGCTTATCAGCCCGCCACGACCGGAACCCAACGTGAAACCGCCCTTGTACTTATAGACCGCTATCAGCATCACCTCATCGCCAGTAGTGGGATAAGCCTTGTAATGCTGCGATTCCGTGGGTTTATAGACATCGGTCAGGTAGGTCTGCGCCCAAACGCCGTGCGCCACCATGAGCAGCAGCAGCCAAAGAAGTGTTTTTGTTATGACATTCTTCATTTGCATACTTTCTTGTAAAATATTTGCGACCGCAAAGATAGTAAAAAAATGTATCTTTGCCCCAAAATAAATCAGCGGAAAATATACTTATGATGGATGAACCGAGAAAAATTGTAAAGTTGCAATACCGTGGCGAGACCGATGAGAACGGATTGCCGCATGGCGAGGGTGAACTGCGCTATGTGGTGGAACCTGATTTGGAAAAAGAGGCCAAAGACCCGATATACAAAGGCTTGGGCGACCTGCGCTACAAAGGACACTTCGAGCACGGGCTACGGCATGGCGAAGGCGACCTCCACGCGTTAGGCCTGGCCTATAATCCTGTCAGCCAGTATGAATGGTACTCGGAGGGGGATTACGACGGTTGCGGACGTCTGATTCGTCCATCCAACCCGCCCGGCTCATGGAAATCACATGTACAGTGCTGGTACCCCTACTTTGAAGGCACGTGGGAAAACGATATGCCTCTGAAATCCCGTTGGGGCGCCAAAATCACTAAAAGCGGCATGTACTATATCCAAGCCACGCGCCTCAAAGATCTCGAAAAGACCATTCCCTTAACCTTTAACCCTTAATCCTACAATAAAACAAGGTATTCCCACACGATTCTTTGAACATCGAGTTGGTAATCCGCCGAATATCGTCCTCGGTGACGGCGAAATAACCCGTTCGTTCGTCGGCGAAATCCTCCGCACAACTGTAAAATTCGCCTGTGGCGAGGGTGTTGGCTTTGTCCTCCACCTTCAGATTTCGCTCCAAAATAATGGATTCGGCGTTGTTCTTGACCTTCTGCAAGTCGTAAGACAACTTGTCATCAAACTGGAAATCATACAGATACTTGGACAAGATCTCATCCGCCTTTTCGATGTCGACACCTTCGGCAGGACGGCCGTTGACAAAGAACAGCCCGGGATCCGCACTGCCGGCCACGGAAGCGGAAATGTCCGTGAAAAGGCGCTCTTCCACCACGAACTTGCGGTAAAGGTAGGAGCTCTGACCCGTGCCGAGAATGTCGGAAAGCAGGTCGTGGGCGCAGTAGTCGGGGGCGGTTCGGGCCGGCATCAACCAGCTTTTGAAGAGCATGTCGTCGGGCACCGGTTTCCGAACCTTTATCTGCCGGTTATAACTGGAACGATGCTCCTTCGGGTATTGTTGCGGATTGCGCGTGCCGGAGGGGATGTCGCCGAACCACTTTTCCGCCATCGCGAAGACCTCCTCGGCGCGCACATTGCCCGCCACCACGAGGATAGCGTTGGCTGGACAGTAGAACCTGTTATGGAAATCGCGCATAATAGCCATGTCAACCTGCTTGATATGAGACAATTCCTTGCCGATAGGAAGCCACTGGTAGGGATGTTCCCGGTAGCTGAGCCCGTAAATGTGCATCATCAAATCGCCGTAAGGCTGGTTGAGGGAGGTCTCCTTAAATTCCTCCATCACCACCTGCTTCTGCACATCAAGTCCCTGCTGGCTAAACGAAAGCGCGGCCATGCGGTCGGCCTCCAACCAAAGGGCCGTCTCGATATTGTTGGCCGGCAATATAATATAATAGCAGGTGAGATCCTGCGAGGTGTAGGCGTTGTTAATCGCCCCCACCTTCTGAAGGGCAAGGTCGAAATCAGGCGCATGATCGGAGCCGCTGAACATAAAATGCTCCATTAAGTGGGCGAGACCCGTGCATGCGGGATTCTCGTCACGCGAGCCCACGCGATAGACGATGGTACTGGCGGCTAACGGCGTGGTGCGGTCCTCATGCACCAACACATGCAGCCCGTTGGGAAGAATGGTTCTTGAAAAGGGGATGGCCATATATTCATCGAATTTTGCGGCAAAAGTACGATTTTTTGGAGAAAAGAAAGGATGAAAAGAATATAACGACCTTGTTTATGATATATAACTGCAACAATAAAAAACAGAATATCAGTCTATTACAATAATTTCAAAAAAAAATTATATTCCATGATGATTGATAGAAAAAAAGTGTATTTTTGCGCCATCAAAAAGGAACGCTTCCTTAGCTCAGTTGGTTAGAGCATCTGACTGTTAATCAGAGGGTCCAAGGTTCAAGTCCTTGAGGGAGCGCAAAGAAAAAAAAGCACTTACAAAGCAATTTGTGAGTGCTTTTTTTGATGGACTAACAAATGGACTAACATTTTTGCCCCGTAAATGCCCATTTATCCATTCAATCACGTCTGGCTCATAGTACATTTGGCGACATTTGTACCTTCCTTGGCAGGAAATCCGTTTTCCAGCCGCCATTTGCGCGATACTATCCCAAATCTGTCAACTAATTTTAGTGAAAGTCAGAGCGAGAAAAAGGATAGCCATCTTATTTACCATTGTTGAATAAAAATCAATAATTTTGTTTGATATAATTGAATAAAAGTGTATTTTTGCCGAAAAAATTAAGTCATGGCTGTCACAAGAGAAACATTCCGTACTCTAATCAAGGAAGGACAAGAAACACTAAAAGAGGTTGAACTCTATGACCGTCCGTTTGAATTTGAAGAAAACGGCAGGTACGTGCTGGTAGGCATACGTCAGGCAGGAAAATCCTACATGCTATACAAACGCGCCAAACATTTGATAGACGAAAGTCATCCGTTGGAAGAAATCGTCTATATTGATTTTGATGACGAGCGTCTTCTGGGTATGACCGCCAACGAATTCGACTTGATACTTCAGGCTTACGCATCCGCATACGCCCATAAACCGATTCTCTTCTTTGATGAAATTCAGAATGTGGAAGGTTGGGAACACTTTGCGCGACGTTTGGCCAACCAGAAGTATCAGGTCTTTATTACAGGCAGTAATGCCAAAATGCTCAGCCGGGACATCCAAACCACACTTGGAGGGCGATTTGCAGGAGCAACGATTTATCCGTACTCATTTTTGGAGTTCTTGGAAGCGCAGAACATCCATCTGGAAAAAGAATGGCAATATGGAAAGACTAAATCTGTTGTGCAACAACAATTCACCCAATACCTGAAATGGGGAGGCTTCCCCGAACTTCTGCTATATCGCAACAAACGGCATTGGTTGAATGACCTTTACGAAAAAATCGTGCTTGGTGACATTATCCTGCGCAACAAAGTGAAAAACGAAATGGCGTTGCGGCTTGCCATCAAACGATTGGCAGACAATATTTCACAACCCATATCATATAACCGAATTGCGAACTTGGTGAAAGGGACGGGAGTCAACACGTCTGTGGCATCCGTAATTGATTACATCCGTTATGCCCAAGAGGCTTGCTTGGTCTTCTCCATATCCAATTTTTCATCAAAATTTGTTGAGCGAGAGACGGTTAAGAAGCATTATTTCACAGATAACGGATTACTCAGTATATTCTTGACAGAAGATTTTTCGTCGCTTTTGGAGAATCTATGCGCCATTCATCTGTATAAACAATATGAGAGAGAGTTGTATTACTACAACAAACGCATTGAAGTGGATTTTTACATTCCAGAAAAGCATTATGCGGTACAGGTGTCTTTCTCCATTGCAGAAGAAAGCACCCGTCATCGTGAAATCGAAGCACTAAAAAAGCTCAACGCCTCGGAAAAACTGGAACGATTGGTGATTGTCACATACGATGAGGAAGACACAATAAATTTGGAAGACAATCAAAAAATAGAGGTGATTCCTGTTTGGAAATGGCTGTTGGAATAGAGTCGGACATTGACCAATTGAACGGACAGACCAAGCAGGCATTCCTTATGCGGGAGTGAGTGGGTGTTTTTGCTATTAGCAGAATCTCCAGCAGCACAAAAAGATTTTCTATTTTTGCCGTGTAAATCCTGTTGATATGAAACAAAAACACGAAAAAGAAGAATCCCATTCTTTGGAAGAAGAGATGGATGAACGGATGAGGGATATCCGGCAAGCAACCATATCCCCGTTCTACGACGACGGTACACCCTTTGATGGCGTATTTTACATTGATGGTGATGACGAACCTCTTGCCATTGATCTTAAAACCGCAACAATGGGGGACTTGGAACGTTTGATGGATGAAAGAGAGGATAAGAATACGATGACGGAGGCGTTGCTGGAGTGGATAGGTGAACTAACCGATGGGGACAGCAATATGGCTGTTACTGTGATGCAAAAAGCCATCAAAAGGTTGACCAACAAGACCAAACTGAAGACCTTATGCCGGATTATCGTGCAAGAGGACGGCCTCTATGTGGAACATCCTGACGATACTTTGGAAAAGGTGATTTTCGGGCGGGGAAACCTGTCCAAGACACTGTATATCTTCTTCCTTCGCCAAATCATGAGAAACGCGAAAGACAACTCGATTCCGAGCTGTCTTTCGCAATTTGAGTTAAAGGATTACAAGGATGAACTGATAAAAATATACGAAAACATTAGCGGCAAGCAGGGGGATGCTATGGATGTGGAATCGTGGTTAGAAAAAGGAACCATTTCCAACAACTTTGCAAATGCAACCGCTTCCATCAGAAGGTATTTCGACAAGATGTTTGATAATAATGTCATCAAGTATAGATGGAAAAAATGTTACAGTATTGAGATTATGGATGAGGACCGGCGCGGCAATCCGCGTTATGGCATAAAACTCTCCCCAGACGATTTCGTGCTGAAGTGGCCGTTTGAAGTCTGCTGACCGAGAATGCTAATAGCAGAATTCGACACCGTGTTCATCGCCGTTGTATTTTTGCCGCGTAAAAAAACAAACGACGATGAACATTTTATATTTGCACGGTTACGGCTCCACAGGGCAGAGCAATACCGTGGAATACTTGAAAAAAGCCCTGCCCGATTACTACAACATAGAAGCTCCCGACATTCCCGTGGATCCGGCGGAGGCGTTGCCCTTCCTCCGTGAACTATGCGAGAAAGAGCATTTCAGCATCATCATCGGGACCAGTATGGGGGCCATGTATGCCCAGCAGCTGCCCGTCGACTTTGTGCGCATCTGTGTCAATCCGGCATTGCATCTCTCGCAGATCACCGACATCCTGAAACCCGGCACCTTCGACTTCTTCCAACCACGCAAAGACGGGCAGACGCAATTCACTATCACGGAGGAGATTATCCAACACTTCCGCGAAATGGAGGAACACCAGTTCGACAACTGGAAAGCCGATGCCCCCGAGAATCTTCTCTGCATAGGGTTGTTCGGCAACAAAGACACCACGGTGAACTGCCGTGAGGAGTTCCAACGCTACTACCCTAACGTGCTGTCGTTTGAGGGAGAACACAGAATGAACCAAAAAGTACTCAAGAATGTGGTGTTGCCCATCATCAAGCGGCTGGAAGAGTACCGCCGTGAAGCCGGACTGATCGGTCAATTGGAAAACTGTGCCCGTTTCTGTCCCGAAGACCGCGACACCTGTCTGTTCTGCCAAAACTACGGGGGACATACGCTGTGCGGTGACAAGCCTCTTCGTTTTATGAAACGGTATTTTATTGAAAAAGAGTGGCAACGTCTTCTGCAAGAAGGACTTGTCTCACAACCCGAAGAGAAAGAGCCTGCGATTCATCTCGGCGATAAAGTTTATGGATTCACTCCCAATTACAGAAAACCCTATAAAGGCAAAATCACGGAAATTGTGAGCTATACCGACAAAAACCACTACGAAGCCAACATCTCCATGCGGCCGTTTTATGGACTACCGGTCGAGACCCGCATCGTGATGGATGGTCTTTTTGACACGCCACGGGTGTGTTTAGGAATCAAATCCCTTCAATTTGCAGAAGGCAAAACCGCAGAACAGCCCGTTGATATGAAAATAGAAAAACTTCCTCCACACGTTCCTATTGCCCCGAAGGTGTTTTTGGACAAAGAGAGTGCCAAGAAAACCGCACGGGATTATCTTGAGCACCAGAAAGAATTGGAAGACAAGGCGATAGAGGATTTGAACAGTGATTATTTCTGGAACAACGCTTTATAAAATTAGCGGCCGCCCAATCCGCATCATTATCTCCCTTATAATTGCGATGTGAAAAAACAACCATCATGAAAAAAAACGACAACAACAGTTCACACATAAGAAAGACAACAAAAGCCGAGCATGAGGAACTGATGAATATCATGCGTGAGATAGCACAAAAAGAAAGAGAAGCGCAGCAGGCAGAATACCAGCGGATTATCAACGAACCTGATGCGGGACACAACCCCGCCACTTTTGACCAGATGTTGCCATTGGCCGAAGAGGGGCTGCCTGAAGCGCAACTCTTTGTAGGAGAATACTATATGTATTACAACCGTGAAGCCGGTTATAAAGAGCAAGTTGAATACTGGCTGCGGCTGTCGGCGGAGCAGTGTTATCCGCCTGCCGAACTTGCCTTGGGAGAATGGCTCTACTACGGACGCAACACTTTTAAAACCGATCCTGAGTGCGAGCAATGGTTGCTTCAGGCTGCCGAACATCGGGAAGCACGTGCCTGCTATTATCTTGGGAAACTGGCGAAAGATAAGGGGGATATGGCAGAAGCGTGCCGATGGTGGCGGAAGGGAGCCGAAGGCGACGACGAATGGTCGCAATGCGAACTGGCCTTCTGTCACGAAACCGCCCAAGGGGTTCCTTACGACCTCGATGCGGCTATAGCGTGGTACAAGCGGGCTGCTCTGCGCGAGTACATTATCGGCAACGCCGACGCTTGCTACCAGATCGCCGTGCTCAAAAAGTACGCGATGGAAAAGTTTGCCGATCTTAGCGACCGGGCATCGGACCGCTTTTGGGAGGGAGAAAAAGAGATGCTGCGCGGAAATCTGGCCAAAGCTGTAAGTTTATGGCGCTGGATTCCCGACCCGCGTGCGATGGTGATGGAAGCATGGCAGATGCTGCATGTGGTGGAGGGTGTTGTGGAAAAGGAGGGGGAAGAGTATTTCGATGACGAGTTGTTTTTTGAAGAAGAGGAAGAAGCCATCGAGGCGGTGGCCAAATTCTTCTCCAAACGGAAACACCCTGCCGCCTACTACCTGATGGGTTACCTGTACGAGCACAACATCTGCTATATCAAAAAAAATATGACCAGAGCCAGGCACTGGTACGGGAAAGCGGCAGCGGCTGGCGACGAGGTGGCGGCGTGGAAACTGAAGCAGTTGGAGGAAGAGGAATCCGAAGAAGACAATAACGGCAAAGAATCGTAAAAAATGGAAAAAATCAACAACATTAATTATATGCTTGTCCATGAAGCATTTGAGCGAGACGGATGGACCATGTACCACTATCTGATGAGAGGTAACAAATGGGTGAAAGGCAACGACACCGTCACCTGCTTCCGTGGTGGTTATAAATTGAACGGCGAACCTCTTAGCAATGAGCGTCTGGCTGAGATGCTGCATATCGACCGGCGCGCAATAGCAGTGTGCGAGGCGATTGCGCCACACGAGGTACACGGCGCATACGGAAGAGCTTTCCTTGATGGCGTTCGCTGGGCGGACGCGCATCCGGCCAAGAAAGAAAAGCAATAAACCCTAAACGGCGGGATAGAGACGGGGCGCACCCCCGCCTCTACAAATCCCCCTTGAATTTCTGCACCGGATTTCCCCGTTCGAGCGTATTGTGATTCATCCATACAGAACGGTCGTGTGCCGCTTTCCGCTGCTCGGCTTCGGCAGACAGGCGTGCCAGCAACCGTTCCTTGGCTAACTGCTTGTTGCGCAACTGTGACCGCTCATCGGAGGCGGTCACACTGATTCCTGTGGGAAGATAAGTGGCTCGTACCGCCGTTTCCACTTTGTTGACATTCTGGCCTCCCGGCCCCGATGCGCGGAGCGTGTCATACACGATTTGCCGTTCATCTACCTGCTGCGTCTGCAAAGGAGGGAAGAAATGCACTCCCACGAACCAGTTTTTCCTTCGGTGAAAAGGACGGAAGGGGTTCTTCTGTGCCACCCATAGCACAGACCCCTCCCATTCCGACTGCAACGCCTTCAGCGAAAGTTCCTCGCCTTCTGCCTGTAATGTGGCGGAAAAAAGGCATCCGTCGCGGAGTCCGGGTTCATAATCAATCAGTTTGCAAATGATGTTCCGGTCATTGGCATGACGGATGAGTTTCTCCATCACCAAGACCACCACGCGGCAGCATTCTTCGGGGCCGCGACCCGATGTTATCTGAATGTAAGTCTTTTGCATAATTCTCTATTCTTTGTTCATTCTGACTATGCGAGGACGTATTGTCCCCACGATTTCCACCAATGGTTGAGCCGCTGCCATCACCTCGCGCATCGACTTGTAGGCACCCGGGGCTTCCTCGGTGGTGCCACCCAAGAGTGTCACGCCGGACTCCTCAAGTTGTTTCCGCAGCGCGTGACGACTGATGCTGTTGCGGGCATCCAGACGCGACAGCGCACGTCCGGCACCATGGTTGGCGGAGAACAAGGCTTCCGCGCAGCCCTTCCCCTTGACAATATAGCCCGCCTCGCACATGCTTCCGGGGATGATGCCCAGTTCGTCCTTGTGAGCAGGTGTAGCACCCTTCCTGTGGACGATGGCCGTGCTGCCGTCAGGCAAGGTCTCCTTCCATGCGAAGTTGTGATGGTGGCTGATTGTACACAGCGGTTTGAGACGCAAACCTTGCGCCACGTAGCGGTGAATCACTTCGTGGCAAGCGGCGGCATACTCGCCGGCAATCTCCATGCAGCGCCAGTACATTTCACCCTCTTCTGTGTTCAAGTCCAGCCAGGCGAAGGGTCCAGCCTCACGCGGCAACCGGCACTTTTCCTTGGCGATAGCGGTGAAATGTTCGGCGATAGCGGCACCGAGACCGCGACTGCCCGAATGGGAGAGGATGGCGGTATAGTCGCCCTCCGCCAGACCGAGCGTGTTGGAAGCAGGAATTTGCACCGAGCAGATATCCACAAAATGGTTTCCACCGCCACTGCTGCCCAACTGCCGTTTCGCCTTGTCCCGCAACTTCTTCAGGACAGGGATACTCTGAAACTCCTTTCGGTCGAGAACGGGATGATATACGCTGAACGGCAGCACGCCTTCCATACCGAAGTCGGTGTTGTCCCAAAGTGCTTGCGCCATCCGTTCACGGTGGATGTCGATGAGGCTGGCCGAGCCGTCGAGAATCGTGAGGCTCATCCTGCAACCGATGTCCAACCCCACGGCGTATGGAAGCACCACCCCTTTTGTGGCCAGCACGCCGCCCACGGGGAGTCCGTAGCCAGCGTGAGCGTCAGGCATCAAGGCACCGCCCACCGTCACTGGCAACCGCATGGCGGTGTCCATCTGTCGGACGGCCAGAGAATCGATGCTGTCACGTCCGAACACAGCGTAGGGGAGCGGAGAGTCCAGCAACCCGTATTGTTGCACAGTTTCTTCCGTTGGAGACAACAGTTCCGCCAGTCCTTGCCAGCGGGGATTCTTGTGGTTTTTATAATTTTCGGGATGTTCCGCAATGTCCTGCAGCAACTGTACTATCTGCGATTCGTTCCAATGCTTGCACTCGAACTTCACAAACTCCAATATACGGCTTCTGACAACATTGTCGGTAAATCCCATCTTGGTCAGTTCTTTTTTGAAATTGCCCATAATGGTAAATTTTTGACACGGGAACGACAATTGCCCGCATCGGTTAAACAAAAACAATGCAACTTAGCAGACATCGTGGATGTCCGCTCGCCTATCTGTAACCGTCTGGTACAGAGTCTTTCTTATTGGATATTATTCGAGTTACTTTTCATAAGTGCCCCCTTCCTTTTTGTATATGAGGCGCAAAATTTCTGGCCGCAAAAATAACATTTTATTGATATGGTGCATGATATGTTCCCAAAAAGTTCAGATAATCGGTAAGCCTGCCGACATGCTAATAGCAGAATTTTCACTCATATTCATCGCTGTTGTATTTTCGCCGCGTAAAAATCAAACAACGAAAATAGCAGTTAAATATTCAATAATATGAGACTCAAAAGAGCAAAAGAACTTTCAGCGGAACAAACGCTAATGTATGCTTTTGAAAAATGTTCCCCAAAACACTTTCGCGAAATTAAGCACTTTCACCCAGAAGGTAAAAGTATGCCTAATGGAGTGGCATTCCAGCGTGGTGGATACATACAAGAATGCTTGGAGAACGCACAATCGTTTGTATTTGACGAGGGTGTCCACGACAAACAATATGAATTGAAAGATCACCGCGGCGGCATCATTGTGTTTCCTACAGATGTAAATGTTTTGAACGGGGAGGAAGGGCCTGAAAAATATAAGAAAACACTCAGCAACTTGTTCAACAACAATCATGGCAAGCAATTCTATTCGTATAGCGTTGGGCACGCTTTTCGTGGGAAATATCAAAGCGATGATGGTAAATTGTTTGATAGAAAGAGTGTTACCTTTGAAATAAACGGCACATCATGCAAATCTTTGTTGAAACTTGCTGAACTTGTTGCCAAAATTTTTGACCAAAAGACCGTTCTTGTTAAAGATTTGAACAACAATAAAATATATATCGCTGATGCAATTCCTGTGGATATCGGTAGCGACGACGCAGGCGCCGTTTCTTATGAAAACCAACGGATTTATGTCGCTCCGTTGGTGAAAGTGAAGGATATAGGTCCCCGGTTTCGCCGACATCATCCCAATGGATACATCATCCTAAACAGAGGCACTGGGGCTTCAAAATTGAGAGACCAGCTGAAAACCGATGGATACACATTCTCCTTAATAGCAAGAGGATACGTTGAAAACAGGAGGCTCATCCTCGAACATTCATTTGTTGTATTTGTTGATAAAATTGATATGTCACAACGTGGGAAAGTCAATGCAAAAGAGCATCAGTACAAGTGCTCGTTTGAGGAATTGCTTGAGTACGGAAAGCGGTTGTGTGCAAAAGAGGAGTTCGACCAAGAGGTTTTTTCTGCAAAGTTCCCCAATGATGGCGACGCTGTATGGATGGACCCAAAAGGAGAAATCGTGATGAAATTCGAAGATGCGAACGATTTGCGTTTCTTCGCGCCATCTAGTCCGCAACGGATTTCGTCTGAAGTGTCTTTTTACAAGTACGAATTCCCGTGTTGCAGAGAATACCGATTCATTGCCGAAATGGATGGCGTTGTCGGATGGTAATATGCTACAGGGCTCTTCGAGGCACGAAGGGTATCGGTAGGGCTACTCGTGATAGAAGAACTAACATTGTCCGATGGGGAGTCCGAATCAGATGGCCCGCTCCCCAAATGAGGACAATTTTTCAAAAAGCCGTTCCCGCAAGAAGGTTTATTTGGTGAAAGACCCATCCTTATACAGTTTGCGGGAACGGCTTTTCTATTAAATGCTAATAGCAGAATTTTGACTCATGTTCATCGCCGTTGTATTTTTGCCGCGTAAAAAACAAACAACGATTGGAGCCGGTTACCGAGACCGTTCCTGACCTCTTTTTTGATATAAACACGGATTATGAAGCAAAACAATGTAACGAAAACTGTGGCTGAGCGTGTTGCGGAACTCCTCAACAAGGCATACAGCGAGCCGAAACTGCTGTTCCACACCGGCGGCACCAAAATGTTTCTGAAAGACGGGAAACTGCCGGAAGAATCGGATGAATCATTAGAACAGGTGATTACGAGATATGTGGAGGGGTGCGACGCCTTTCGCAAATTGAGATGTGAAATGCATGAGGCCAGTCAGCCTTACCTGCGACAAAAAATGGAAAACGGGAAACTGGTCAGATACATCGACTACGATGAATGGGAACGGCAGGACAGCGAAGAATGTTTGTGGTTAGCTATAGCCGAACAAAACAGTTTCCATGCTTTGGATAGCATAGAACGGTCTGTTGACTTGAAAATCGCACAATTATACGCCAAAAAGGGTGTGGAAATACCCCCTGAGCCGGAAACTGATCCGATTCTAAAGAAAAGGTACCTAATAAAGAAAACACAATAAAAACACTGTCGATTATGGGCTTGGATGTATATTCAAGAAGAAAGTACAAGCAGGGAGAATTCGTCTATCTGCTTGATGATGAGGAGAAAACGGCGTGGATTGCGAAAGGGCACATCGGACGCTGCAAACGTTACCGTCTCCCTGACCACGTAATGGTTGACGGGGAACGCTATACCGTTGAAAGCGTTGAAATGGGTGCCTTCAATCACCCGCGCACACTTCGTCATTTGGTGATTCCCGACACCTTTGTTTTTGTGGATTGTGACACCTTGTACGGCTTGGGGAATCTGCGTTCCGTCTACATTGGAAAGCGAGTGGAACAATTGAACAGCTTTAACTTCCGCCTCTGTCCCAAACTGAAAATCATCCGTATTGACAAAGACAATCCGCATTTGGAACAGTATCTACAAGATAAGGAATGGAGCATATTTGCACACATCGTGCCGATAAATGACAAACATTAAAGCAATTAACAATATGAATCACTATACAGGAAACATCACCCCGGGAAAGGACATCATTTTTGTGTTCGGGAGCAATCCGGAAGGAAAGCATGGGGCAGGTTCGGCCAAGGTCGCCCTCCAGAAGTTCGGTGCCAAGTACGGTAAAGGCGACGGCCTTCACGGACAATCGTACGCGCTGATAACCACAGAAATGCGCAAAGGCCGACCCCGTATCACGTTGGAACAGATCACCGATAATGTGCGTCGTCTTTATGAAGTGGCGAGAAAGATGCCGGAAAAGCAGTTTATGGTGGCCTACCGAAACCTGCCGAATGTGAAGACACTCTGCGGTTACACGGGTGCGCAGATGATGCAGTGCTTCCTTTCCGCAGGCGAAATCCCCGAAAACATCTGGTTCAGCGAGGAATGGTACAACGCCATGCAAGCATAATAGCCATTTAGCAGTTTTAACCACAAGATCAAGTAATGCAAATGAAAGAAAAAACTTCTTACGCAAGCGTGTATGAGAACATGCAGGACATATTGGAGAAGCCAGAACTCTATGATGAGGTAATAACAGAATTCTCGGCAGGTGGTTTGGGAGGTTGCGCCATGCAACACAAAATCACTATCGCCGAACTGGTGAGGTGCTGGCAGCATCCGGAATACCACACTCTCTGTCACTCGTGCGGGAAAATAGCATATATCACCAAATGGGCAGGTCATGTCAATGGTGGCGGTTATTGGGAGATACAAGCCTATTGCCCACATTGCAGAAAGAATAATCATTATCACAGAAACATAATGCCAGTGGCTAATCATTTCGTACACTGGACGAAAATGAGGGACATCGAAATGGAGGAAAAAGATTTCATTAAAAGATTGCTGCAAAATTCACAAATAAAAGAAGTCACTGTGGACAACAGCATCACGAACAATAACGACAACACCAACAATAGCCAAACCCATTGAAAACTATGGAATACAAAAACAGGCCGTCCTCAGTCAGATGGTGGTGGTGGCGCAGTGCCCGAGGAAAAGCGGCACTCTCTATACAGTGGACTTTGCCCGCAAGTACGGAAAAGAGGTCCTTGCCGCAGAGTTCAAGTACCACAACGAGTTTGCCGGTGGCAACGACTACTTGTTGAGTGAGGGCATCGCGAAAAGGATTTGAAGGGTAGAACACGCAAAACTGCGCTGACCTATTTCTGCAGAAATCTGAGAAATCTGCGGGAGAAATAACGCTAAAAGGGTTCTTCGAGGCACGAACTGTATCGGTAGGGCTACTCGTGATAGAAGAACTAACATTGTCCGATGGGGAGTCCGAATCAGATGGCCCGCTCCACAGATGAGGACAATTTTTCAAGAAGCCGTTCCTGCGAGAAGGTATATTGGATGAAAGACTCCTCCTTAGAAGTTTGCGGGAACGGCTTTTCTATTACTTGCTAATAGCAGAATTTTCACTCATATTCATCGCTGTTGTATTTTTGCCGCGTTTTATGATAACCTTTTAACAGTAAGCATTATGAGGTACAAAAAGAACGACATTTTGATTTTCATGACCAAAGAACCGCGTACACATGTCGTAGAAATGTTTGGCGGCGGTAACGTGGAAAAACACAACATTGAGCAGGAGCCCTATTACGGATTTGTGAAATCGGTGATTTCTGCCGACAAGGGCATCTACCTGATGCTAACCATAAAGCCTATGAAAGGGTTTTACTGCATTGCTGAAACCAAAGACATCGTTCGCTGGGTTGATGAGGACGAATTGCCTGAAAACGAGCGTAAACTGGAGATTAGTGAATTCCTAGAAGCCCCTAAAGTTTATTTACCCGAACATAATACGGATTACGCAACGCTTACGGAGCAGGAACGTTGTATTGCCCTGATCAAAGATGCCATGCAGAACTTGTTCCCCGATATGCCTGTTGTGGAGTTTGAATTTAATTATGACTGGTTCTCCAAAGCCGAATTCCGTTCCACATTGGACTTTTTCGATCCTTATTTGGAGCAAGTGAATGATTCTATCAAAAAGAAGGAACTTCTCCAGTTGAAAAATGAAATCCTCAAACAGGTTGATACCGCACGGTTCAAAGAATATTTCACGGTGAATGTCGGAACACCAATCGAGGAGGAGTATGAAGGAAGAACCGTAGAGGGAACGTCCTATTTTATCGCGGCGGTCAGCAAGGAGTTTGATGAAGTGTACATTTTAAGCGACATCAACGAACGGAGCGGCTTCTTCAGAAGTCTTGGCCCTGAATTCAACGAGTTGCAAGATGCTGTGGGGTATTATAGGGATAAAGTGATGGGAACGGTATAATTGCATTTTCATATAATCATTTTCCCTATTTTTGCAACGCAAATTAAAACAAACGATCATGTACGATGATAAATTTCAACAGAGGAAGCAGTATTTAATGTCCGTACACGATGACACGATGTATCGGATTAACAACGACCCTGAATTTCAACAGGCGGTTGCAGATAGCATTGAAAATCAGGTTTTCATACCCCACAACAAAGAGCTTGCCCTGCCAAAAGAAACGGGTGGAGAAGACCTTGAAGTGCGTGTGAGCGGTTTGCGAACTATGGAGGCGGCTGCACGGTACGCCCGAAATGGGATGTACGTTGCCGTACTCAATTTCGCATCGGCGACAACACCTGGCGGTGGTGTCAAAAAGGGTTCATCGGCTCAGGAGGAGTGTTTGTGCCGGGTGTCTACCTTGTTGCCGTGCCTTGATTCGGAAATGCCGCACAGGCTGTTCTACAACCCGCATCGGAAAACGAAGAACCCCTTGCACAACGATGACATCATCTATACGCGGGATGTCCTTGTAATAAAGGACGATGACTACAACCTTCTTGAAGAACCGTTTTATGTGGATGTCATTACCTGTGCTGCTCCAAACCTGCGCGACAACCCCTCCAACAGCTTGAACCCTGATGAAGGCGAAACAGCCAAGGTTGGAAATGCCGAGCTTCTCCAACTCCATAAATCACGCGCCCGCAAAATTCTTGCCGCTGCCGCCGACAATGGGGTGGATGTTGTCATACTTGGTGCTTTCGGGTGCGGGGTGTTCCGTAACCCGCCGGAGATTGTTGCCTCGGCGTACAAGGCGGTAGTCAATGAATTTCGTGGCTGTTTCGATACCGTTGAGTTCGCCGTGTACTGCCGCCCTAACGACAAAAGGAATTATGAGGTGTTCAAAAGAACATTCAGCAAATAGATTACCATCGGCTGCTACAATCATTATGGAATTCAAAACAATTTTCAAACTGACTCGGTACGACACACGCAAAAGCAAAGGCCGACGTTACCCGACCTTCCGGGTGGAGGCGGATGCCAGAAGTACGTATTTTACCACTCGGGAGGAAGCCGAAGAGAGGCTGAGATCCCTGACACGTTATGACTGCTATGCTTATTGCTGGGTGTTGAGCGAGATACCGTTGGAAATCAATCATCTTTCTTACGAAAGTTTCTCCGAAAGGGTTTACCTTCCCGACGGGCAACTGTGGGGCGAGCGTCCGTATGCCGATATGATGCCCGACGATATTCCTCCACAGTACGGCGAGATTGAGTTTGATAATTACATCTATGGCCGTAATTACTTCGCGGGGCGAAGACCCGAAGAAATCCTCTTCCAGCCCGGTGACATCATAGAGGTGTTCTGCTATGACGGAAACCGCCATTGGAGTGCTGGCCATGGGGAACTTGCCATTGTGTTGGAAGCACCGCCAACGATTGAAGTAATATCCGAACTTTCCGAACGCTATTTGAAAAAAGGACGTTATCTGACCAATGATCGTGGCTTTGATCTTGGCACGCGCATCAACGCCTGGTACGATGCCTATACCATTGTCCCCGCTTACGAATCGCTGAACACAGAGAACAACCCGATAGACTACTGCCCGACCCATTGCGCCATGCGACTGACAGGAGAGGTTTCGGCAAAGATGCGGAACAAGTTGGAGGCTCTGCGGGCAAAGGTTATGGGCAATGAGGAATGGCAGAAGAAACTTATCTCGAAAAGGTTAATCTCGGAGTTATGAAAACTGTATTTGCACTAGAAAGATGCTATTTGAAAAAGGGCCAGATGCGGGAACATGGATTTATAAAACCGGCGGGGTTCGACCATATAGGCTATTACTCCACACGGAAGAAAGCGGAGAAGTTCATGCAGCAATGTGTCGCCGATTCCTTCTATAGCGACACGTATGCCTTCTTCATCACGGAGAGGGTGGTGGACGGCGTGCGATTTACCACCCGTTTCGCCTGCAAGTCGTACTTTTCCTATACGGCGGACGGCACCCTGAACGACTACTCCGACGTGGGCAGCATGGCTCGGTACTATGGGCGCACCCCCGATCGCATCCGTTTTCAAGCGGGTGACATCGTGGAGATGGTGGCATACGGCGAAATCTGGCTCTGCATTGTGGCAGGCACTCCACGCACCGTGGAGGAGTGTCAGAAATATCAGGAATTATGCGCGGAAAGATTACGGAAGTATCTCCACCGGGAACCCACAAAACGCGAAATTGCCTTCGACTACCCATTGGACAACACCGATGACACTTATGGTGTGTTATTACATTACGGTGACGGTGCCCACGATCATCCCTCTCCAGTTTCCTTGTTCAAACCCACCCGAAAAATCACCAAGGCGCAGCGAGAACTCCTGCTGTCGCTCATACAAAAATAATTCAATCGATATGATGAAAACCATTTTTGAATTGACCAAAATCATCACTAACAGCAAGGCGCGCTACCCGATTCGCAAAACCAAAACAGACGAGTTGGGACTATTCACCACTTTGGAAAAAGCCCGGAAACAGATGCTCAAAGACGTTAAGGAAAGCCAGGAGTATGAGCAGCAACGCCTGAAGGAGATCGCCGAGGGCGAGGAGTATCGCGAGGATGAAAAACGCTACGGACATGATGTTGTTTTGGCCTACAGCATAACGGAACACCAATTGGATATGGACAGCCATTGGGAAGACATCCAGTCGGTGCGCACCTACACTGCCGACGGGAAACCCAATGACGAGAATCTGCTGGATCGTCAGTGCAAAGGGCATTACAAAGGTCGCACCACCGACCAAATCCGATTCAAGCCAGGCGACATCGTGGAGGTGATCACCGACTGGCAGGCGGAACTGTGCGTGGTTGAGCACGCCCAGCCTTCCGTGGAAGACTACGCACGTTATTGGCAACGCTGTTTGGAAGAATACCGGAAAATGTGCAAAGAAAAAGGGGTGGAATGCAAGGAGGAGGAATACACCGACAAGCAAGTTCCCTTCCACTTGGACTATAGCGACGACTGCTATGTAATGCTCTCGTTGGGCGAGGGCGACACTCACTTTCACCCCGAATCAACCGAGGTGTTCCGGCCAACAAAGCCCGTGCCGAAGTCACTTAGAGACAAGTTGAGAGCGAAATATGGGGAGATGGGATTGTAAATACAAGGCATACTTATCATTGAATATGCCAGCTTAGGTGAGTCGATTAGAGATGGTTAGCGGGTTGGGGGTGGCGTCTCTTTCTTTCGCAACTTACATATCATCAAGATTCACATTCAACACAGAATGTTCAAGAAGGTACTCTACCTTTCTAAATGATTCCTTAACGTTATTCAGCGAGAACTTCTTTCATAGTTTTTTTAACTTTATTGAAAGTAGTGTCATACACCATCGTAAGAGTGTCTTCGTTCTTTGCCACTACGCCATACCAATACTTGCCAACTGTTCTGTTCTTGTATCTGTCCTTGCACCCAGCAAGCAGTACGTCACCAACCTTCACAACGGCGACATTGAAGTATTCATCGCTCTCCCTGCTTTGTTCCAACCAGTCGAAACTGCAGTTGCCGTCAGTGTCTCGTGTTACCACAGCAAGGTAATTATGGTAACGTTTGGGGTTTGAATAGCACCACTCGTCCAAGCCTTCCGTCATGATGTTGTCACATAACGCAATTTGCAGCGTCTCAATCGTTTTTGTGTCTTTCATTTTTTTAAAAATTAAGGGTTAAAAATTAATGTTTATATCAGTATATAATAAAAAGCAGAAATAAGTGTAAATAAAAAATCCAATTTTTTCATTTTGATATTTTGTGATGTTTGTTGCAAAAAAATGGTGAGATCTGTACTGCACCTGAAAGTGTATTCAAATAAATCTATTTACCTGCAATACACAACCCTTAAAATCGTACTATGAAAAATCTTTGATTTATTAGAATATAATGTCAATATATTTTGTATCTTCGCGGCGTAAAATATCAAGGTATGAAGAAAGCCGTAATCTACGCTCGCGTGAGCAGTACAACCGACCGACAAAGCACCGACCGCCAAGTGATAGACTTGACCGACTTCGCTGCCAAGAACAATTACGAGGTGGTGAAGGTGTTCGAGGAGCATATCAGCGGGGCAACGAAGAACACAGAACGCCCTGTGCTAATGGAATGCTTGGACTATGCCGATAGCAACGCCATAAACATTATCCTATGTAGTGAGTTGTCCAGACTTGGGCGAAACTGTGATGAGGTGTTAAAGAATGTCCTCCGCTGTAAGGACACTCATATTAACCTATATTTTCAAAAGGAGAACCTTTCTCTGTTCAACGCAGACGGCAGCGAGAACCCCTATGTCAATATTATGATTGCCGTGCTTGGAACAGCGGCGCAGTTGGAGCGTGACAACATTAAGTTCCGACTTAATAGCGGGCGGGCGAAATACATTGCCGAGGGCGGCGTGCTGGGCAGACCGAAGGGGACAAAGAAATCAGCAGAACAGTTGCGGACAGAGTACCCGAATGTGGTCAAGGAGTTGAGGCGTGGGACGAGCGTGCGACGGACGGCGAAGTTGTGTGATGTATCCAACTCTACCGTTCAACGAGTGAAAAAAGCACTCGGTATGTGAAAGAAAATGTGTATTTTTGCCGAAAAATTGGAAAGGCGACTCTACGGAGCGGTAAGGGTTGGGGCGGATTGCTGAAGGTGTGGGTGAAAACCATTCAACCTGCCATTCAAGAAGGGAAATATGAAATTGTAAGATGTTGATTATCAAAATGAGATATAGCGTGCGCAATTTTCGTTTTCCGCTCTTCTGTAGAGACGCAAAATTTTGCGTCTCTATTTGTTTTAAAACAATAAAAATCAGCAAATTATAAACGTGGTTTGCTGATTTTTGCGTTAAAACTGAGACAGAATTGAGACAAACCGATTTTTTGGTATTCGCAGCCGAAAACCAAAAAAAATGTCAGAAATTTCGAACAGGTTAGCCGTATCTTCGGCGTATGCAGCGGCAAACTATCTGCCGGCAGGCAACATTGAAAATTATCCGAATATCTGCAAGGTCTATCTCAAGAGGAAGATACCCTTATTGATACTTTGAGAATTTTCAGACCGTACTTTGAGAATTTTCATGGTAAAGATTGAGAATTTTCGTATCTTTGCCGCGTTTTAATTTCAGCATTATGTTCAAACGTCAACATGCGACCGTTTTGAAGTCACGTATAGACGAACCGCGCCGTTTCATCCAAGTCATCGCAGGTGCCCGACAGGTCGGCAAATCCACCATGGTAAAGCAGGTGGTACAAGAGTTGGAGATTCCTTATCTGCTCACCACAGCAGAAGAGGCGCCGGACAACAATCCATCATGGATCAGTTATTTGTGGCAGCAAGCACGCCAGGCCATGCGGCTTGACAATCATTCAGAATACTTGTTGGTTATAGATGAAATTCACAAGTTGGACAATTGGAGCGAGACTGTTAAGGCGGAATGGGATGCGGATACCATGCGCGATGTGAACATAAAGGTTGTCCTGCTCGGTTCGTCTCGCCTGCTCATCAAAGACGGACTGACCGAATCACTGGCAGGACGTTACGAAATCATTGAAATGGAGCATTGGTCGTTCAACGAAATGCGGGAAGCCTTCGGCATGAATGTGGAACAGTACATCTACTATGGTGGCTATCCAGGAGCCGTTCCGCTCATAAACAATGAGAAACGTTGGCGCAAATACATGAAAGACTCCATTATCGAACCCGCCATCACGAAAGATGTGCTGACCACCAAGCGGGTGCTCAAACCCGCACTTCTGCGACAGTTGTTCGTGCTGGGTTGCTCCTATTCGGCAGAACTGCTCTCATTCAACAAAATTTTAGGACAACTCCAAGATGCCGGCAACACTTCCACATTGGCAAACTATTTGCAACTGTTGGACGAGAGCAAACTGTTGGCCGGATTACAGCAATATGCTGCTGATGATGCACGAAAATACAAGTCAGTTCCCAAGTATCAAGTTTACAATTCTGGTCTATTAAGTGCGAACAACCAGTTGAGTTTTAAGGATGCCTACCTTTCCCCAAAGGATTGGGGCAAATGGGTGGAGACCGCTGTCGGTGCTTATCTGATTAATCATGCGGATCGGTTGGAATATAAAGTCTATTATTGGCGACATGACAACAACGAGGTGGATTTCATTGTGCAGCACTCGCGCCGTTTGATTGCCATCGAGGTCAAGAGTGGTAGAAGACAAAAGAACGAGGGAATGTCCGTCTTCCACAACCAATTCCATCCAGATGTTGAATTGGTTGTCGGAGGAGAGGCATTCCCTATTGACAAATTTCTTTCGCTCGATCTTGAACGGCTGCTGTATTAGGGACGAGACCGTCTCCCACAACTTCCTTCCTAGCCCCAACTTCCGCCGGTTCCGCCCGATATACACGAAATAGAGAATAAGGTCTGTGGCCACCAACGAACCGTTGAGCACATAGAGTCAGATGACAATGTTTGGGCCACAAATTGGAGAACGTTTTTTTTTGAGTAGCTACGCCGTGGCGGAGAGGTCTTTGCCGGCAAATAGAAAATGGGGAGGTGGACTTCGTTGTATTGTATGCGCGCAGTTAATAAAACAGATGTTGCTTGGCTTTGTTCTTCCAGCCCGCTTCGCTTTTATATTCGGTGAAATAGACTTTGATGTCCGCTTCGGAAGAATAATCCGTAAAATAGATGACCTTTTTGGCCTCACTCTTGTATTGAGTGAAATACCAAATGCCCTTGTTATCAGAGGCTTCGCTTTTATAGTTGGTCTTATAGACAATAAGGTCAGCTTCAGACCGGTATTTGGTCACATATACCTTCACTTTCGCCTCGGAACGATAATTGGTGGAATAGACGCATTGGGCAAAAAGCGCTCCGGAACCGAATAGGAAAAACAATAAAAAGAACAAACCTTTTCTCATAGTCGTAATCATAAATTTTGTGCGGCAAAGATAAAAAATACGATTACATAGACAAGCAGTAAAATCAAAAATCGTACCTTTGCGCCCTCAAAATAACAGAATATGTGGAAGCGTGTTTTAACAATTATTCTGCTGGCTCTTGCTTTGAACGGGTGGCCGCAACCCCTGTACCTCAAAACGGCACCTGTTCCGGAAGTCGCTGCCCCGACACTTCGCGCGGACGGGTTGCTTTCCTCGCACTGGACACAGAACTATCCATACAATGCTTTTTGCCCGAGGGATCCGGTGAATGACTATTCCGCCAGTTATGCTGGGTGTCCGGCTGTCGCCATGGCGCAGATTCTCAATTATTGGCGAACCACCCAGGGCACGCGCTTTTCGGATGATGACGACTATGTCCATAACTATGCCGGACGCCATTATTTTATTGATGATGATTGGGAACAATTGCAGTTTCCTTCATTTCCGGCGTTGAACGAATTGTTGGATTCGGTGGATGCCGTTTTCCTGCGCGGCGAGGAACTCCCCGACCTGTTGGCCGCGGCCTTGATCTTTGCCAGCGGCACGGCCCTCACGCAAGTTTACTCTTCGGAGGGGTCCGGCACCTTTGCCGTGAACCAGGCTTATGAGGCATACCAACGGTTTGGTTTTACGGGCTGCCAACTGTTTTGCGAACCCGATTCCGTCATGTATGCCACCTTGATCTCCAATTTGCAAGCCGGCTATCCCGCACACCTGGCCGTTGAAAATCCCCAAGGGACTGCCGGGCACAATGTCGTGGTTGATGGCTATCGCGCCTCGGACGGCAAGTTTCACATCAATTTTGGTTACGGAGGCTACTTGGATGACTGGTACGACATCCCAGACCCCAATTTTTATTATGGTTTGACCAAATTGGAGGGCATTGTTTTGAATATTATTCCAGAGCCTTCGTCTGTTCACGCGTTTTCCCGCCCACGGCCTATAGAGGTTTACCCCAATCCGGTTTCCGATGTCCTCTATATGAAAAACCTTCCTTGCGAGAGGGTGGAGTATTCCATTTTTAATGTGTTGGGACAAGAAGTGGATGCCGGTTCCTCTTGTGGGACGATTTTTGTTGCAAAAATGGAGCCAGGACTCTATTTTTTGCAGATTAAGGGCGAAAATTTCAGAGAAACGGCAAGATTTATCGTAAAATAGGGGTCTACACCAGTTCCCTTACCCATTTGTCTGCATCGCCGGGGAGCAGTTGCACGGGCGGGATTTCAATCATCGTGTAAGCGCCGAAACGTTGCTCGGCCTTCATGCGGGCGGCTGCGCGGGCGCATGCCACGAGCACCTGTCCGGTGAGTGCAGGATTGTTGATCGACATGTTGAACTCGAACCGCTGGTTGTGGGTGTCTCCGCTCACGCCGTAGCGTTCCAGTTTTACGCCGTGCCCCACGTTATTGAGCGCGTCAACCGAAGAGACTGGTATCACATGGGTTTCGTCATGGGCGAAATAGTCGTCCTGCAGCAGAAGTTTCTCCACTGTGGCGAAATCAGCGCCGTCTTCCAATTCAATATAAACCATGCGGCGGTGGATACCTGTCCCCAGCGGGATGGTCATCGAAAGGGCGTCTTTCACGCCAGGGATAGCCTTGGCGGCCACCGTGTGTCCCATGCTTCTCCCAGGGCCGAAGTTGGTGTAGGTGAGTCCTTTGGGAGCGATGGCGGTCAGCAGGGCGCGCACCACGGAGTCGGAACCGGGATCCCAGCCGGCGGCGATGATGCCCACAGCGCCGTTCTCCTGCGCTACAGGGGTCAGCCGCGCACGCAGGTCGCCAATCTGTCCGTGAATGTCGAAACTGTCGACGGTGCAGATTCCCTTCCGCAGCAACTTCTCAGCGAAGCAGGGCACTTCGCGCGTGGGGGTGCAGAGCGCGACCACATCCGCTTCAATGGCGTCCAGGTTGTCGTTATGGTGGAAGATGCCGGCCAGTTGCATGTCTTCGGCGCGCAGTGCAGCCTGCTCCACGGCCTTGCCAATATTGCCGTAACCAATGATTGCGATTCTTGTTTGCATAATGTTTTGGATTTTAAAGGCGCAAAGATACATTTTTTGGAAAATAATGGGCCGTGTGCGGAAAAATTGTGACAAAATGCTGAGATTAGTCTCTGTTTATAGTTCGTCAGACGGTTTGTCTTGTCGCGATTCCCAGAAATCGGCGCCTTCGATATGCAGTTTTGTGGGATTGAAGTGGGGTTCTTCCCCGTTTTTCTTGGCTTGTTCATAATCACGGAGCGCATTTAACGCTTTGGGTGAGAGTAGCAAAATGGCAATCAGGTTGATCCAGGCCATGGCTCCCACACCGATGTCGCCGAGTGTCCATGTGACGCCGCTGGTGGTCAGAGAACCTATAAAAACGGTCGCGATAGTTAAGATGCGCAGTATCCAGATTGCGATTTTCTCACTGCGGTCATCGCCGAATGTTTGCTCGGCACGCTCAAGGGCCTCTTTTGCCAGTTCGAGGGTTTCGGGGTTGCTTGTCTTTGTCTGCAGTCGTTGCAACTGCTTCCGGCGGAATCGGCTGAAGAGATAGACAAGATTGGTTTCCGCATAGTAATAGTATGCCATAATGGTGGTGAACGCAAAGAAAAACAGGGCGATGGAGACGATGGCTGTGGCGGCATTGTCGCCTATCAGGGTGCTGATGGCGCCGATAGTGTAAAACACGCCGGGTTCGCCGGGAGGTGCATCGGGATTCTGTTGCAAGTAGGTGACGGTCGCCTCACCGTCTGCCGTCATCTGTACGTTGTCGAGGATGTTGTAGGTTTGGCAGGCAAGAATCATCATAGCGGTGGCGGTGCACACCAGCAAGGTGTCAATGTAGACGGAAAAGGCCTGTACAAGTCCTTGCTTGACAGGATGGCTCACCTTGGCGGCTGCGGCCACAATGGGTCCCGTACCCTGTCCCGCCTCGTTGGAGTAGATGCCCCGTTTCACTCCCCAGGAGACGGTGGTGCCAAGTATGGCGGCACCCACCTGGCTCATCCCGACGGCGCCGCGAAGCATCTCGACGAAGACCCCTGGCACCTGTTCGTAATGTGCGACGAGCACCACGATGGAGAGCAGAATGTAGAATATGGCCATAAACGGGGCAATGATCTGAGCCACGTTGGCGATACGTTTTACCCCGCCAATGATGACCAAGGCGATGAGCAAAGCCACAGCAAGACCTACAATCCAAGTCTCGATGCCGAAAGCACGTGACATGGAAAGGGCGATACCGTTGCACTGCACCGGAGGCATGAAGAAACCGCATGCGATGGCCGTGATGACCGCAAACACGCAGCCGAAAAAGGTGCTGTGCAACCCCTTCTCGATATAGTAGGCGGGTCCGCCACGGAACTGCCCGTGGTGGTTCTCTTTGAAAATCTGCGCCAAAGTGGCCTCTACGAAGGCACTGCCTGCACCGAAAAAGGCGATCACCCACATCCAGACAATCGCGCCGGGACCGCCGAAACCGATGGCTGTGGCCACACCCACAATGTTGCCGGTGCCCACGCGCCCTGACAATGCCATCGCAAATGCCTGAAAAGAGGTGATTCCTGTTTTTTGTGTCTTGTCCGTGCTGAACAACAGCCGGCACATCTCGCCGAACCGCCGCACCTGCACAAATCGCGTGCGGAGGGAGAAGTAGAGCGCGGTCAGCAGACACAAACCTACCAATGCAGGGCTCCATATCCAACTGTATAGGGTCTCGATGATGGATGCCAAACGGGCGGTGTCTAATAATACCATGGTGATCTTTTCTTTCGAATTTTTTGCAGCCGCAAAGATAATCATTTCATGCACAACTGATGCAAGGAATAAGAAGAATGTGTATTTTTGCACATAATTTTTTGAGCAATGAAATATATAACCCTAGCCCTTTTGCCGCTTTTGATAAGCATTCTTTTCGGTTATTCATGCAAACCGTCCGGAAATGAAATCCAGACTTCACTTGAGGAAGCCATATACAGCGAGAAAACAGACGAAACCGTCAAAAAGGAAACCGTCAAAATCTCTTACTGCCGTTATTCAAATTCAGGTTTGGCGATCAGCACTTGGGTGGAGATTTATAAAGACTCTTTGATTTGGGATTATTCTGAACATCGAAATGATTGTCATTTGCGGGATGTGGTTAAATATGACAGCACTGAGTTTAAGAACTTGATAGATGCCCTTTCTCAGTTTTCTTTTTCTGTCGAAAGAGGGATACCTACCTGCGGGGGCGAGGGTGAATCATATTCTTTTTCAACGAATTCAGGACGTTATCTGGAAATTGATGATGATTGTGTGATTGAAGGTGATTTTGAAAAAGTCAGTGAATTAATCCGTCAATTTATCCAATCCCACCCGACGGACGGGGAGAAAGAGTTTAAAAGACTTTCTCGTTTGCCTCATGAGCGGGCGGCGTTTGGCCAGTTTGAAGTATTGCCTGAGGAACTTGAAATCTATAGGGTAAAGAGATAATTTCCTGAAAATGCACCATTCAACCATTACCTCTCGCTGTTTTAATGAAAATTATACATTTGCCGCCTCAAAACAGCCATAACCCATGCGCCTTCGTATCCCTATTTTATCGTTGTTCTGCTGCCTGTCTTGCACAGGTTTGTCCGCCCAAACATTCTCCCTGCGGCAGATAAACGATACGTGCAGCGTGCTGGTGCTGACCACGGATTCCATGTCGGACGAGTGGATGCTGCCCCATCCGGTCTATCAGTTCCGCGTAGGCGACGTGGATGGCGACGGCGTGGAGGAGGCCTTGGTGGGCGTGGTGAAGTCCACGCGGTTTTATCCCGAGCAGGGGAACCGGCTGTTTGTTTTCAAGAACCGCGACGGCAGGGTTCGCCCGCTGTGGATGGGTTCGCGTTTGGGTGAGGAACTGGTGGATTTCTGCGTGGTGGACGGCAAACTGCTCAGCATCGAGAAATGCCGGAACGGACGATATAACCTTGACGAATGGGAATGGTCGAGGTTCGGTCCCCGGTTCTCGAAATACATTCTGACAAATGCAACATTATTAGAAGAAGTAAATCAAACATTCAATCAATATGAAAAAAATACTGGTGACAGTCCTACTGTCGATGCTCGTCCTCATGGGATGGAGCCAAAAAACTGAAAAGGAACACTACATCCTTCCCGGCAACGGAAAGATCGATGTGGAGATGCTGAACAAGAAGATAGACCTCAATATTGATGTCTCCAATCTCAGTATCAATGAGTTGCGGGTGCTACGCAATGCGTTCTACGCCCGCCAGGGATATGCGTTCATGATGTCGGACTTGCGGTCGGTGTTTGACCAAACTACGTGGTACTATGATACGATGATGGGCAGATGGGATCTTGAAATGAGTGCGGAGTACGAAGGGAGAAAGGTACCGGGGTATCAGTTCACCAAGGATGAGGAGGCCTTTATGGCCAAGCTCAAGGCCAGAGAGGATGAACTAAAAAAACAAAACTTTGCCGACGGTAAACCGGTGATTGACAATCTCATAAACCGCTTCCAGTTGGAGAATCCCGACCCGAAGCTCACGAATATGCTCGCGAAACAGGGCTTCGCCATCGTGCCCGATACCTACGACCAGCTGTTCCAGGTGTATGAGAACAACGACTATCACGATTTCCCCAACTTCGTCACCACCGACCTCTATCTGCAGCTCTACCACATGTACTTCGACTGTATGTTGCGAAGAGCCGAGGAGGACAAACTGTTCGATGCCCTGCTGGACTTCTGTCGCAAGGGTTATAGCGAGTGTACGAGTGCCATCGCCAAACCTGTCAACAAGCAGGAAAAGTCACTTGCCGAGTTCAGCCAGGCCTATTTCGCCATTGCGTTGCGGCTGCTTAACCCCAAGGAGGTCTGCATCGTTGCCCCGCAATATCAGGCCATGGTGGAGGATGAGGTGACAAAGTGCACGGCCGCGAGCACCGCTTTCTCACCGTTCATGGAATATACGAAGGTGATGTTCCCCTACGCGCTGTTCCAACCCCGTGGGCATTACACCCGCACGGAGCGACTGCAGCGTTATTTCCGCGGCATGATGTGGGTGCAGACGGCCGCTTTCGACACCGACAAGCCCTCCATGATGCGCAGAGCAGCCTTCTTGGCGAAGACCATCTGCGGAAATGCCGAATTGAACGCCGCCTTCAAGACCCTCTTCGATCCCATGACGTTCATTATGGGCCAACCGGACAATATCACCTTGATGCAGGTGTATGAGATTTTGAAACATTACGACTATGCCAAACTGATTGGAAATGACAAAATGTTGCAGAAATTTGTTGAGGAGGTGGATGTCTTGGCGGAGCGGCAGACGAGAATACGTCCGAAAACTCAACTTTCGGGCCGTAACAAGGTTAACGTGATGCCCCAACGCTATCAGCCCGATGCAGAGGTGTTGCAGGAAATGTACGACTGGAAAAGCGATGTATCGCAGCGTTTCTGTCCGAAAGGCATCGACTTCTTTGCTGCGGGAGGCAGTCCGCTCGCCCTCCAGTTGGACAAGGAAGGGGAGACTTGGACGGAGTTTGACGCGAACATGAGCCGCATGCAGAAGCGGATGGGCGAAATCGACTGGAGTGAGAACATCGCTGTGCGTTGGCAGCGGGTGCTTCTCGAACTCTCCAAAAGCCAACACCCGTCGGGTGCCCCCTATTTTATGACCGGTTCCGCGTGGGGGAAGAAAGATCTGAATGCGGCCTTGGCCTCCTACGCCGAACTGAAACATGACGCCATTCTCTACGCCAAGCAGCCTAATGCGGCTGAATGTGGCGATGGCGGTCCGGATGCCCCCATCGTGAAAGGGTATGTGGAGCCCAATATCGAATTTTGGACGGCGGTGATTGAACTGCTGAATACCACGAAGGAGGCCTTTGGCGCTTTCGGAATCATGACCGACGAGATGATCGCATTGACCGATGATATGGCCGAAGAGGCGCAGTTTCTCCTGAATTGCAGTAAAAAAGAGCTTGCCGGCGAGAAACTGGGCGAGCAGGAATACCGTGAGTTGGAAATCGTGGGTGCCGTGTTCGAGAACATGACGCTGAATATGATGCGTGGCAAGGACGAATATTTTGAATGGGAAGATATAGAGAGTGCCGACCGTAGAGTGTCGGTGATTGCCGACATCTATACGGCCAACGGCGAAAATGTCCCTTTGGAGAAAAGATCCGTCCTCTACAATGCGGTGGGTCCCGCCGATGTCATCTATGTTATCGTGGAGATTGACGGCTACCTCTACCTCACGCGCGGCGCGGTTTTCTCCTATCGGGAGTTCCACGACGCCTTAAACGTGCCCCGCCACACCGACGAGGAGTGGCAGGAAATGTTGAAGACCAAGCCCCGCCTCGGTGTTCCCAAATGGATGGAGAGCATCATCGCGCCCGTCAAGGTGCAGAAGGATGACGATTTGATTTATTACAGTTCGGGGTGTTAATGGTTATTGGTTATGGGTTATTGGTTATTGAGGGGTTAGAGTTTAATGTTTAATGGTTTATGTTGTGGTGTAATGGTTTTTGGGGGATTGTGTGGGCATTGCTGCTCTCTTTTCAGGGTGGTCAGGTGACACCTACGCGGCCGTCGGGCGGGGATACGCTGACGATTGCCTTCACAGGCGACATTCTTCTTGATAGGGGCGTGCGGCAACAAATAGCGCGTGACGGCATTGAGAGCATTTTCGATGCGAGGGCGGATTCCGTGTTCCGCTGCTCCGACCTTGTGGTGGGGAATCTGGAATGTCCGGCCACCATGCTGAATACTCCGATGATGAAGAAGTTCGTGTTTCGTGCTGAGCCGGAATGGTTGGAGGCGTTGCGCGCCCACGGCTTCACCCATCTCAATTTAGCCAACAACCACACGGTAGACCAGGGCCGGCGCGGTTTAGTGGACACGTGGCACAATGTGGAGCGCTATGGCATGACGGCCGTTGGGGTGGGCAACACGATGGCGGAGGCCACACAGCCCGTCCTGCTCTCGGAGTATCCCCGGAAAGTTTGGCTGATTGCTTCCCTGCAAATGCCGTTGGAGCATTTCCCGTATCTTCCAGAGTCGCCCTCCGTCAATCAAGAAACCATCGATTCGATGATAGTCCGCATCCATGCGCTGAGAGAGGAGGATAGCACCGCCGTCATCATCGTGTCGTTGCATTGGGGGCAGGAGCACACTTTGCAGCCGACGCCGTTGCAGCGAAGCATCGCCCGCCGCATAATCGATGCCGGTGCCGATGCGCTGATTTGCCATCACACCCACACCCTGCAGACCATCGAAGAATATCATGGGAAATACATCTATTACAGCCTTGGCAACTTCATCTTCGACCAAGACCGGGACATTAACCGACGCACCTGCATTCCCCAACTCAAAATCACGCGGGACACCCTTCAGGTGACGAATCACTTCATTACGATTTGACAATCTTCCACTCCCCTGGCTGAAGTGATCCCAGACTAAGCTCGCCGATTTGGACGCGGATAAGCCGCAAGGTGGGGAAGCCGACCGCAGCGGTTATATGGCGCACTTGGCGGTTTTTGCCTTCGGTAAGGGTCAAGCGAACCCAACTGGTAGGGATGTTGGCGCGGTAACGGATGGGCGGCACGCGCTCCCAGAGGTTTTCCGGCGGTAGCGCCCTCTCCGCCTTGCAGGGGCGGGTGCGGTAACCTTTGATGACAACGCCCTTTCTCAGCTTTTGCAGTGCCTCATCGGTGATCTCCCCATCCACTTGCGCGAGATAGGTGCGCGGATGGGCGTTCTTCGGGTCTAACAGCCGCTTGATCAGCCGTCCGTCGTCGGTAAGCAGCAGGGCACCCTCACTGTCGTGGTCCAACCGTCCCGCGGCATAGACTCCGGGCGGGAATCCGAACTCGTTGAGGGCCCGATGCCCTGCCTCAGGGGTGAACTGGCTCAGCACGCCGTAAGGTTTGTTGAAGAGGATGACCATTTTTGTAGGGATTCTTTTGAGGGGGCAAAGATAGGATTTTTAGGCAAAAGGCAACAAGCAATAGGTAACAGGGAACAGGGAAAATAAAGTAGAGACGCACGGCCGTGCGTCTCTACAGGGTTTTAACGAGCGGAATGGTGCGCCGTGGCGCGTGCCCTTAGCCGAGGGCGAGGGTGGTCAGATACTGCGAGCGACCGTACTGGAAGCTCCCTTCGTCGGAGCGCATCATCAGCGTGTAGGCATAGCCGTTGTCGGAGGAGTTCTCCGCCCCGTCGGAGCCGCCGGTAAGGCTGAGACCCGTCGATGTGAGCGACATCGGCACGGCATAGATGTGCGCCACATTGCCACTCTCGGTAGTCTTGGTATCAAGGCTGATGGCGGTCTCCCCGGCGGGCAGCACCTCATAAACGGTACGCGTGTAGAGGCCCACCGTGGTGTCGTAAACCACTGCGATCATCATCACGGCGTCCACATTTTCCGGCAAGGCACCCAACGTTCCGCCCACCAAGCCGTCATGGGCGGCCATCCCGCTCACTGTGACGGGTGCGGCGACTCCTTGCGAGAACACCAGGTCGTTGGCGTCGAGCGTGGCTGTGACTGACCCGCTGGCAGTGCTCACGCTCGCATGGCGAATGATATTGCTGCTGAAGAGCGGACGGCGACTCCTGCGGTCAGGGCTCATGCCCACAAGCACCTCCTTGGGCACAATCTTGTTAATCATGCTCGCGAGGGCGAATTTGGCGCGGTTCGACATCTGCGCCTTGGTGCGGGGGTTGAAGACTTCTTTTTTGTAAGGCATGATGACTTGTTTGCCATTCACGACCTTGAACACTAAACCGCCAATGCGGCTGGTCCATTGACTGAGACTATTAAAATCGGTTTTTCCCATGATGTTAAAATTTTAAGGGTTAATGAATAAGGTTTACGGTTTACAGTTTACGGTTTACGGTTTACGGTTTACGGTTTACAGTTTACGGTTTATGGTTTATGGTTGAAGGTGGGGGCATTGAGTAGAGTCTTCATTAAGAAGTAGGAAGAAATCGCTCGTCCACAGGAATGGCCATTATTACAATTACTAAACAATATGTCAAAGAACGTCTGAAGCAGTTCGCGAACTGATTTCAACGGCAAAGATACAACCGGGGGAGAGGTTGAGGGAAAGAAAGAAACTTTGTGAAAGTCTCTTTCAAACCCTCAGTCTGATAGACAGCAAGTTACGGATAAAAAAAGAAAGTTTGTAAGGTTAACCATACAAACCCTCAGTCGTTGAACCTTTGATTTTTGAACAAGGGGCGACAGGCCACCGCCCCTGTCTTCCTCTGGTCTTCCTCTGGTGTAACTCTGGTGTAAGTCTGGTGTACTCTGGTACAGTCTTGTTCCAAACAATAAATATAAACCATCCCACGTTACACTCACATTGTCATTTTAGTCTCGACCTTTTTATGTCGCCACACATTTTCAAAAGAAAAATAAAAGCATCGAACCTGTGGATCATCATTGGGTTCATACTCCTCTCGCTCTTGCTCGCCTTCATACTCTATATGGCCAGTATATTCAATGCCGAGTGCGACACCAGTTATTACAAACCAATCACCTTGCCGCACGACACCTCCACGGCCACTCCTGTGAAGGTGCCGGAGATGGACTGGTCCCGAGCCACCTTCAACGGTCCGGTGCAGAAGGTCCAGCAGTTCCGCTATGCTGCGAAGATGATCAAGCGGTCCAAACAGATTACCAAAGGTAAACTATTGGAAACCGTCACGGAGCAATACGACAAACAGGGGCGTCTGTTGGAGAAATGCACCCGCGACATCACCCGTTTCTACGGAGAAAGCTTTACGGAATATTACGACGAGCAAGGAAATCGCGTGGAAGATCATCGCAGTTGGTGTAAGGATTACCTCCCCTACCTGCGGCGCTACATTCAGGTGTATGACCAAAACCACGACCTGATTTACAATGTGATATTGGACGAAAATGGGGACACCATAGAGGCTTATCACAGAACTTTTCAGTATGACAAGGTGGGGAATCTCATCACTGCCACAGTTTACGATGCCGAAGACACCGTCGTGTACACCCACGAATACTTTTATATGGGTGACAGCATCGTGATACGCGATTACCGGGATGGCATCTTGACAGGCAGGGATGTGCTGGACAGAAACATGCGCTACACGACCAGCTATTTTCATCTGAGCGGGACAGATTTCCTAGATTTACTGACAGCAGGTATCATGACTTTCCACTATGATGCGGAC
>Ga0310696_10001467_pt1 | contig 33975 bp, 57 predicted proteins | sample AusTroGonzalo_MG_4_FD_203885 | JGI IMG/M metagenome (GOLD analysis project Ga0310696, IMG submission 203885) | Bovine rumen microbial communities from tropical cattle in Woodstock, Queensland, Australia - Gonzalo_02 (v2) (version 2) | ecosystem: Host-associated > Mammals > Digestive system >... | reverse complement strand
GGCAAGAATTAAAATTTCAAGGAAAATCAGCACTATTAAATTATTTAAAAGATGATGTTAAACTGTTTGATGATATATATAAACAAGTAAACGAAAGGTTAAAAAATTAGTATGAATCAAGATAGTACAAGATATGTAAGTGGTAAACAAGAAAAGAAGATAGCAAAAACGATAAATGGTAGGTTACAACCAAACTCTGGAGCAACATTGTTCAAAAAACGGAGATGTTCAAAATGAAAAATGGCTATTTGAAGCTAAAACTTGTATGAAAGAACAGGATAGTTTCTCAATCAAAAAAGAATGGCTAATAAAATTAAAGCAGGAAACTTATTCTATGAATAAAGAATTTTCTGCTTTAATTTTTAATTTTGGTAAACAAAACGAAGAAAATTTCTATATATTAAATGAAAGGGATTTTATTCAAATTATAAATCTACTTAACGAAATGGAGTAATTGCTCATGAGTACAGATGACAATACTTTAATTTTAGATAACATAAATTTGGCATATGATGTAGCTTGGAAATACTATAATAAATTTCAGCATAAAATACCAATAGATGAGCTACAATCTATATGTTTATTAGGATTAACTAAAGCAGGAAAAACTTATAATTCACAATTAACTTTCACTTTTAGCACCTATGCTTATAAATGTATGATAAATGAAATATTATTATATTATAGACAAAATAAAAAGTATTTCATGGATATTTCATTATATACAGATGTAAATGAAGATATACAAATAATTGATATGATTTCAGATGATTTAATTATAGAAGAAGAAATAGAACAAAACTTAAATCTAAAAAAATTGAAAGAATATATTAATTGTTTAGATAATAGATTACAAATTATTATGAATAAAAAATTGCAAGGATTAACAATGCAACAAATTGCGGATGAGTTAAGTATAAGTCAGCCTCAAGTAAGTAGAGATTATAATAAAGCAATTAATTTATTAAGAAATAAATTATTATAGAAAGGAGATGTATCGATGCAAAATTTAGCTTTAACGCAAACACAAGCACCTAAAGAAACAGAACCTAAAAAATATAATGTATTAGCTTGCAATAACTGTCATAAATCAAATGTAACGCTAATTAAAGCGACAGATAGCTATTATTGTAAATTTTGTTTTCAGAAATTAGGTAAAAAGAAATTTGAAAAGAAAGGAAGAAAGAAAAATGAAGATACTGTTGATAATTGAAGTAATAATATTTGTAATGAAAACTGTGTTAAAAAATTATATACAAAATGATATAAAAGAACAGTTTAAAACATTATGCAATAGGTCGACTATAGCTAATATTTATTATGTGTTACATATTATTTTTAATATAATATTAGTTATAATTATCATAAAAGCTATATTAATGATATTTTAGTGGAGGTATATAGTAAATGAGTAAACAGACGCTTGCTGTAAAGTATCGTCCAAAAGATTGGCGGTGACCTTTGCGAACAAGAATACATAAAAACAATATTAGAAAATCAAATAGAAACTAATTCAGTTAAGAATGCATATCTTTTTACAGGACCAGCTGGATGTCGGAAAAACAACATCAGCAAGAATATTTGCAAATAAAATAAATGACGGACAAGGAAATCCAATAGAAGTAGACGCAGCGAGTAATAATGGAGTGGAGCAGATAAGAGTTATAATAGATGATGCAAAATTCAAACCATTAGATTCAAAATACAAAATATATATTCTAGACGAATGTCATATGTTATCTACTGGAGCTTGGAATGCAATGTTAAAACTATTAGAAGAACCTCCCAAAACCACAATATTTATTTTATGTACAACAGACCCTCAAAAAATACCAAAGACAATTTTATCAAGAGTACAAAGATATGATTTTAATAAAATCAGTTTTGATGGAATAGTAAACAGGCTAGATTATATAATGCGACAAGAAACTTATGATAATGGTCCAGCAAGTTGGGAAAAGAAAGCATTACAATATATAGCAAAAGTAAGCGAGGGTGGAATGCGAGATGCTATATCAATGTTAGATAAATGTATTTCTTACTCAAAAGATATAACTGTAGAAAATGTAGTAAAAGCATTAGGTATAAGTGATTATGAAAGTTTAAATAAATTATTAGAATATATATTATGCGAAAACGGTAAAGGTTGTATATATGTGGTAGAAGAAATTTATAAGCAAGGAAAAGATTTAAAGTTATTTATAAAACAATTTATTCAATTTATATTGGATGTATGTAAATATAGTATATATAATGATTATGAGTATATACAAATACCTAATACAATAGATTTAAAATATTTTTTAGATTTTAAATATGAAAGACTATTAACTATATTGAATGCTATAATAGAATTAAGTAATCAAATAAAATATGAACAAAACCCGAAAGTGCTTATTGAAAGTAAAATTTTGATATTATGTAAAGGAGATGAATAATATGCAAACAGTGCAGCGATACAAAAGAGGTCAAATCTGGTGGCTATTAGATAGTAACCCAGATTATAAATCCTATGAACAATCTGGCTCTAGACCAGTTATAATTATTTCAAATGATACAGCAAATAGATTTTCGAAAATATTAACAGTTATTCCATGTACAACTGCAGAAAAGAAGGATTTACCAGTTCATGTAAAATTAGAGATAAATGGACCATCAACTGCGTTGGTAGAACAAATAAAAACTATAGACAATTCTAAATTAGGAGCATATATAGGAACTTGTGATGATGTTCTCATTAATCAATTAAATGAAGCAATTAAAATTGCGCTAGGGTTAGTAAAATTAGACTACACTTCAAAAATAAAAGAAGATAAACTAGATGAAACAGTTGAAACTGTTGGACTTATTAAAGAGAATGGTAAACTAACACCTTATGGTAAAGTAGAACCTTGTCAAGAAAATCCTTTTAGTACAAAAGGTAGGAAACCAGTACCTTTAGAAGACAAAATCAGATTTATAAATGATTATGAAAATCATGATATTGAATTTATGCTTAAAAAATATAATTGCAAAAGTAAAGTTAATATACAGAAACGTGTTTATCTATATAGAAAAGCAATTAAGGAGGCTTCTTAATATATGATAGGGCAAAGAGAAGTATTAAAACAAATAGATAATCTAATAGAAAAAGGATTTCCTAGATTTATAGCAATAATAGGTCAAAAAGGTCAAGGTAAAACAACATTAGCTAAAGAGATAAGTAATCGATTAAAAATACCGATATGCGAATTTAGTACTAAAATAGATGATATACGAGAAATGATAGCTATGTCATATAAACAAACAGAACCTATTATATATTTAATACAAAATGCAGATAAAATGAGTATAGGAGCTAAAAATAGTTTGTTAAAAGTAATTGAAGAACCACCAAATAGTGCATTTTTCATAATGGAGTTGCAACAAATAGAAAATACATTAGAAACTATAAAAAGTAGATGCCAGCAAATACATTTAGAGGATTATAATTCTTTGGAAATCAACGAAATGCAAGCAGAAATAAATTCTAATCTAGAATCAGCAGATAAAGCAATTATAGAAGATATTCCAAAAAATTATTATCAATTAAAATTATTAAATCAATACAAACCTTTAGAATTTTATAATTATGTTGACAAAGTAGTAAATAATATTTATAAAGTACAAAGTGCAAATGCCTTTAAAATAGGAGAAAAGCTAGATTTAAAAGACAATAATGAAGGATATGATTTAGACTTGTTTTTTGAAACTTTCAAAACTATTTGTATGGATAATTTAATTGTTAATATAGATAAAGATGATGAATTTGGATTATATAAGAATTATAATAAAATGATAGATATCACTTCGAAATATCAGCAAAAATTAAAAATGAACCGGTATTAATAAACAATCACTTTTTGATTGTTGGGTGTTAGATATTAGAAAGGTGTGGTTACAATAAATATACAAGAATTACAAAAACAGATAATAGATAAAGAATTAAATCATTTATATATTTTTTTAGGGGAAGAGATAGCAATACAAAAGATATACATAAACAAAATAGCAGAAATACAGAATCTAGAAATACAATATATTGAAAATTATAAACAAATACATAATAGTTTACAAGTAAATGATTTATTCGACACTAAAAAATTATATGTGATATTAGATGATTCAGACATATTAATACATGAAGAGGTATGGAAAGATATACAATCAAATGGAAATGTTATTATATTCAAATATAATAATTTAGATAAAAGAAATAAATTTTATAAACAATTTGAAAATAGAATTGTTGAATTTAATAAATTATCTGATGAAGTATTGACAAAATATATACAAAAAGAATTACCATTAAATGATATAAGTTGTAAAAAACTTATTAATATATGCAATAGTAATTATAATCAAATATTATTAGAAATAGATAAAATTAAAAATTATACGCAAAATTTTGAAAGACATAATGAAACTAGATACCCTACAGATATATTTATTCCTAGTGATTGTGTATTTAATGAATTAGAAAAGCAAGGTGCATTCCATAAAGAAATATCAGATATAACATTTACATTTATAGAAAAAGTAATAACAAGAGATATAAAAGCGGTATATGAATTACAAAAACAATTAAAACAAATACGGGGAAAGTAATATAAAATTATTGAGTTTGTTATACAATAATTTTAGAATAATACTATTGATTCAAAGTTGCAAATCAAATGATATAGAAAAAACGACAGGATTAAAAAGCAACGAACTTTATTTTAATAAAAATAAAACAGGATATTATAAAATTGTGGAATTAGTAAATACATTGAGAATAATACAAAAAACAGAAGAAAGAATTAAAACTGGGTTAATAGAAGAAGAAATATCTATTGATTATGTTTTATGTAATATACTATAAGGAGTAAATTATTATGAGTAACAAAGTTGGACCTCTAGGTATGTTTACCACAAAACATTGCAAAATTTGTGATAAAACCATTGTAACATTGAATCCTAAAGGATGGAGCTATAAACTACTAAATAGCAATAGTCATTCATATGAATGGTATTGTAGTTATACTTGTTATAGAAAGGCGGTTAAGAAATATGAATCAACCAGAAAATATAAATCAAAACGAAAAAAAGATTTGTAAACGCTGTCATAGAGAGTTGAAAGATACTAAATCTAAAATATTAGGTTTTGGTCCTATTTGTTATAAAAAATACTTGCAAACACAGAAGAATTATTTATTTGAGATGGAGGTAGATAATGAGATTATTAAGTAATAAAGATTGCAAAATAGTGGATAATCTATTAAGAGCTTATAATACGAATATACCAAAAACAGAAAACTACAGCAAAGCAATGGAAGAAATAATAGCATTTTTTGATATAGAAATTTATAAACAATTTCTAGATGTGTATTATTTTAATCGATTCAAATATAAAAATAGATGCCCTGACAATAGGTCATTATTTGCTTATTTAATGACATTATTGTATCTACAAGAACCTACATTATTTGCAATCAGGAAAGAGATAAGGTATAAATCAGCAATGATATTTTATAAGTATGGATTGATAGACTAGGGGGTATATATGTATAAAATAACAGAAAATGATGTAAGAATATTTTATGAATTACATTCAAGATTTGATTTAAAATCTCCATATATAGCAGTAATAGGAAATAAAGAACGATTCGAGAGGTATACTAAAGAAATATTAAAACAATTTGAAGGTAAACGAGTTAGAGTGTTAAAAAGTTTGGATAAATTAAGAATATTAACCCATGATGGTATAGAAACTTCGTTCATGCGAGTAGAAACTTTAGAAGATTTGCGAGGAATGTATTTTAGAAAATTTGTATAATTATACTAAATTATTTTCTATATAATAATTATATAGAAAGAGGTGTGTAAAATGGGGAATCCAACAGGCTGGTTTACAATGAATGGAGTACATATTCCAATAATGGAAGGACAAAGTAAAGCTGAAGCAGCTAAAAAATATATGAATAGTAAATATGGTAAAACAGTTGCTAAATTATCAACTAAATCTAGTAATAATAAAAATAAATCCTATAATAAATATACAGATGCTAAAGGAAATACAATAGATATAAAACAAAGTGAACCAAAAGAATTTAAAGATACTTTGGATAAAGCAAAATCAACAAATCCGTCTACTGATGCTTGGAGAGTTGATAATTATAGTCATACAATGGCTGATTATTCAAAAGATAAATTATTTATTACAAAAAGAGGCTCATGTGTAGCAGTTACTCCAGATGGAGATATTATAAGTGTATGTGCTAAAAGAACTGGCGATAGAAACAAAGAAGATAGAGGAAGAACTATAATGGAATATGCTGTTAAAAATGGCGGAAAGAAATTAGATAGTTTTTCAGGAAATCATGGTTTTTATGTAAAATGTGGATTTGAACCAGTTAGCTGGTGTAAGTTTGACGAGCAATACGCACCTCCTGGATGGAGAAAAGGAATTGATAAACCAGAACCAATAATATTTTATAAATATACTGGAAATACAAATATTTCCACAGATTATAAAGTAGCTTTAAAAAATATAAAAATGTCTAACGACTATGATACCGCGATGAATATAAGAGATAAGGAGGTAAAATAGTATGAATAAATATCCGTATTCTTATGAAGAATATAAAGCAGAAGTAAAAAAACAATATTTAAAAGATTATTGTAAAAATAATATCAATTATATGAATAGTATGTTTAAATCAGAAAATTTAGATTCTATTATAAAAACAAGTTATTCAAGTAGTAAATCAAGTTATGAAAGTGGCGATAGGGAATTATTAAAAAATTTATCGTTGGAAGTTAGAGATACTGTAGCTTGTTTAGGGATGTTTTAAAAAAATTTTCAAAAAAGTATTGACAAATTTATTATACTATAGTATAATTAAATTGTAAGAGATAAAGAGCTTACAAAACTAGGAAAAGGAAGGTAAAGGATTATGGGAAACAGAGCAGTAATAACTACAAAAGCTAAAAAGATAGGAGTATATTTACATTGGAATGGAGGTCGTGATAGTGTGGAAGCATTTTTAAAATATTGTGAGCTACAAGGTTACAGATGTCCTGAAGATGATTGTTATGGATGGGCAAGATTATGCCAAATAATTAGTAACTTTTTTACATCAGATAAAAGAGATGGATTATCCATTGGAATAGATGAATATAGTAAATTAGATACTGATAATTACGATAATGGAGTTTATATAATTGAGAATTGGAAAATAGTTGATAGATTATTTTTACATAATTCAGAACAAAAGAATCATGATTTGAAAGAAATGTTGAAATCTATAGATGAGCATCAACCAGAACAAATGAGATTATTTAAAGATATTGATGCTGGAAATATAGATTTACTATTATATGATACATTAAAAGATTAAACATTAAAGGAGAAATTTTTAAATGTCAGAAATACAGTGGATTACAGTAAATGGTGTGCATATACCGATAATGAATCGGTCAAAGCAAAGCAGCAGCGATTAAAAGTTATTTTAATAGTAAGCATGGAAAAGAAGTTGCTAATTTAACAAGTAAATCTAGAGCTGGTAAAAAATCTAAAGAACAAAAAGAGATTGAAGAAAAAGAAAATTTTGTTAAAAACTCTATGTCAAACACAGCAAAGCCTTTTCAAAAAGAATCAAATATTGATTTAGAAGAGGTTAAGAAACGTGGCGGAGTTGATAATGAAGAAGCTAAAATAGCAGTAAGTTTTGCTAATAAAGTATATTCTAAAGCAGCAAAAGAAGAACCTAAAATAACTGATGATATTATTTCTAGTGCTAAAGAATCAAAAGGAACAATGTATGGATTAGATTTTAGAATGAAACAGCCTACATCTATGGCTGGTAAAATTGCTTCAGATTCTAAAATTGATAACATATCTTTTGAAAAAGCTAGTTCTGGAATAAAAGATGCTATTCGTTATACAACTATATTAGATGAAGGTAATTTTACTTCTGGATATAATTCTATGAAAAAATCATTAGAATCAAAAGGTTATACAGAGTTACGCTGCAAGAATTTTTATACCGCTTATAAAGATGGAAAATCTCAACAAAAAGCGATTCAATGTGTATATAAAAATCAAAACGGACAAACTTTTGAATTACAATTTCATACAGTAAAATCTCAAGGAGTTAAAGAACTATTACATCCATTATATGAAGAATATAGAAAAAGTTCAACAGCTGATTCTAGAAAAAGTGAATTAGATAAACAAATGAAAAATTTAAGCAAGAATGTAACCGACCCAACAGGCGTTTATAATATCAATAGTTATAGTTAGGAGGTAGAATTATGAAAGATTTATATTTTGTATATAAAGAAAAGAATATACCAAAACGAGTTGCAAAAAAGATTGACTCTATTTGGTATGGTTTTGAAAAGGATAAATGGGTAAAAATGCCTCAATTAGCAAAAATTGAATGGGAAGATACAGATTATAAAGAAATATCAAAAGTAGAAGCAGAAAAGCTTATAAATTGGCAAAAAGCTAATTGGGATAAGGTTGTACGATAACTAAAAATAATTTTAAATTTTTTTCAAAAAAGTATTGACAAATTTATTATACTATAGTATAATAAATATAGAAAGAGAAAAGAAATATATTTTTTGAAAAGGAGAAAAGTTATGGAAAGGTTATTAAAAGTAAGCAAAAAAGCAAAAGGAACTTATTTAGAAGATTTAATTAAAGAGTATAATTTAAAAATACTTACAAATACAAGTGATTATACTACATTAAAATCATTAAGAAAAGAAATTGCAGATAGAAGAAAATTTTTATAGTAAAGGTAGGAAAAGGATATGAAAAAAGTAGAGAATCAAGAATTAAAATTAAATTTATTAAATCAAACTTATTATGATAATTATTTATTTAAGTTAGAACAAAGAGACCCAAAGTATTTTAAAGAAGTAATGGATAACTATATAATTTTTCAAACAGATGATAATTATTATATTGTAATCAATATACAGAAGCCATCTATTCACAAAGATTTATGGTTTGACGATGAGCAACCAATCCCAGAAAAATCAGAAGAATTATTTATACAATATAATTTGCAAATAAATGGTTCTAGATTAAACTTAGGAGAAGATATATACATATATAATGGATATAGAGTTTCAACAAAAGACAATTTAGTATCAATTGGAGATAGTTGGAAATCAGATAAAATTAGAAATCTAACTTATAAAAGAGATTTAACGGAAGCAGAGAAAGCGGAAATAAAATCAATTTTTGATATATTATTAGATTCCTATATAGAAAGATTGAAAAAATATTATAAAAGATATTCAGACAAAGTACATTGTAGAGGATACTGGGTAAATAGATAATCAAAAATTTATATAATAAAATTTATAAAAATACTATATAATAATATTATATAGTATTTTTTTGTTTTGGAGAAGTAATGAGTTCAAATAAATCAGCAAAACAAAGATTAATTGAATTATATGGGCCTGAATGTTTCATTGATAAACTTGGTTTTAGAAAATTTGAAAAACCTGTCCACTATACATCTACTGGGCAACGAAAAAGAATGGAGATGTTAACTTATCATCATATAGTTCCAAAATCAAAAGGCGGTAAAGCAACTGAAGAAAATGGAGCGTTACTTTCAGCAAGAAATCATGACTGGTTTAATCATCAATCTAAAGAAAATCAAGATAGAATGAATCAAGCATTTCAAGAATACAAAAAGGCATATAAAAAATGTGATATACAATTAGTAGATGAACTTCCAAAAAGTCCAATAGAAATTGAATTAGTAGAATTAGTAACTACAGATAACAATATTAAATTATCAAGACCAGAAATTGCACGAAATAAAATAAGACGTAAAGAAAAGACAGAATTTCAAAAATTAAAAAAAGAATATGAGGATAGATAGTATGGAAATAAGTTATTGTTCTTTATGCGGAAAATCAATTCAAAGATATAAACCAACAAGATTATATAAATATGAATACCAAACATCTCATTATAAGCAATACAGCCCGACAGAGCATTGGAATTTTTGTACTCTGTGTTATAGAAAATTTGAAAAATGGTTAGAAAAGAATGGAGTTGGTAATGATGAAAAAGTTAGATGATGTAGAATTAGATAGACTAGTAGATAAATTTTTAGCAGAATTAGAAAAAGATAAAGCAGCGAAAACAGAAATAATGAAAGAAGTCATAATATGTCAAAGAGGTAATTAAATAATGCAAAAAATATTAACATTTAAAATAAATGATACTCAATATACAATATATCAAGTAGAACAAATTCCAGATGAAGATACAACAGCAGTAGGCATAACATTGTATCAAGAACGCAAGATATATATAAAACAATTATCTTTTGATTTCATGAAAAGGACCTTAAAGCATGAGCTAATGCATATATGGTTATGGGAATATGGGCATAATCAAGATGATGAAAACAAAACTTTTAATCATGAAGATATATGTGAAATAGTAGCATGCAGCAATGATTTTATAAATGATATAGTAGAAAAATGGGAAAAGATAGTTTATAAAAATAAACTATTAGATATAATAGAAGATAATGAAGAAAGGAGTTAAAAAATGGCATATAATAAAGACAATTATGAGAATCAAAGATTAACTCCAAAACAAGAAAAATTTGTAGAAGAAATATTAAAAGGAAAAACACAATATGAAGCATATATAATAGCATATGAAAGAGCAAAAAATTGGGAAAGAAATGCAGTAGATAGTAATGCAAGTCAATTAATGGAAAATCCAAAAATAAAACAAAAATTAGAAGAATTTGGTTACAAAGAAAAAACAAAGATAAGGTGGACAAGACAGAAAGCATTAGAAACAATAAATTACGTAATGGATATGAATAAAAAAGATATGGAAAGAATAGAGCAAGCATATCAAACAGAAATAGATATACTGAATAGTCAATTATTAGAATATTCAAACATATTAAAAGAAGAAACAAATCCAAGAAAAGCATATGAAATAAGTAAAGAAATGCAAAGCATAGTAGCAGAAATAGCATTAAGAAACAAGCAAAAAAGAACAAACAGCACAAATGCAAGACGGAATATATGAAGGAGCTAAAATACTAAATAGAATGTTTGGATACGATATAACAAAAGTAGAGATTAAGCAAGAAGATGAAGAAAGAAATGAAATGGATAAATTATCTGTAGAGGAATTAAGACAATTAATAAATATTAATAATAAAAAGGAGAATAATTAAATGGAAGAAAAGATACTAAAAGTAAAAGAAGCTGTAAAAGATTTATTAGAAAATTATCCAGATATCTCTGGAGTTTCTGTATTTATTTCAGATGATAGAAAAGATGTTACAATAGCAGTAGATGTATTAGCAAAATTAAATGATATTGTTTAAGGTGATTAAATGGTAAAAACATTAACCGAAAATCAAATAAATAAAATAAAAATGGTACTAGCTTCAAAGTCATTATTTGATTATTGTAAGATAAGAGATAGCGAAACATTTTATGATGAAAAAACAGCCCCATATCTAAAAGAAGTCTGCGATGGAATAGAAGAATTTGAAAATGATGATAATGAATTTCTATTTATAAATATGCCACCTAGACATCGGTAAATCAAGAACAGCAGTAAATGCTGCAAGTTGGCTATTAGGTAGAAATCCTCATTATAAGATAATGACAGGAACTTACAATAATGATTTATCAACAAAGTTTTCAAAGCAAGTTAGAAACATAATAGCCCAACAACCAAGAAAACGGCAGAATCTGTTTTAATGAAGTTTTTCCAACTGTTAAACTAAAATATCGGTAGTACATCAGCAGGTATGTGGGGATTAGATGGAAATGAAGAAGAAAACTATTTAGCTACATCTCCAAATGGAAGTGCAACAGGTATTGGTTGCGATTTCTTAATTATAGATGACGTTATCAAGAAAAAACTAGAGGCATATAATATAAAATATTTAAACAGCATTTTTGAGGATTGGTTTACTGATACATTATATTCAAGACTTGAAGGCAAAAGAAAAGTTTTAATTTTTATGACAAGATGGGCAACAAAAGATTTATGTGGTAGATTAATACAAATGCTAACTGAACAAGGACGTAAATTTAGAATCATTAGCAAAAAAGCATATAATCCAGAAACAGATACAATGCTAAATCCTAATATTTTAAATAAATTTCAATACGAATTATTGAAGCAGACAATAGGCCCAGAGATAGTATTAGCAAACTATGACCAAGAACCAGTCGATATCAAAGGTAAATTATATTCAAGTTTTCAAACATATAATAGAAACAATATTAAATCAAAAGATAATCCAGATGGAACAATAGTGTTTAAAGAAGTAAGAGCTATTGCTGATACAGCAGATGAAGGTGAAGATTATTTATGTATGATTACTTATGGAGTAACTCATGATAACAAAGCTTATGTTTTAGATATTTATTATACACAAGACCCAATGGAGATTACAGAAAAGGAAGCAGCTAAAAGATTAATACAATATCAACCAAATAGATTTAGACCGGAATCAAATAATGGCCGGTAGAGGTTGGAGTAGAGCAGTAGAAAAAGAATATCAAGCTTTAGGTGGTAATAGAACAATATTCAAACCTTATAAACAAACTGCTAATAAAGAAGCTAGAATATTAAGTAACAGTTATCAAGTACAAACAATGATATATTTTCCATTAGATTGGCAAACTTCTTATAGAGAATATTACGATAGTATGAATGAATATCAAAGACAAGGCAAAAATGAACATGATGATGCCGAAGATTGTACAACTGCAATAGCAGAAGAATTACAAAAAGGTTCAAATTATAATTTTGGATAGGAGATATAACATGGGACAAATTAGTCAAATGGATTTAATCAAAGCAAACATTGAATACAATGGACAAGGAGCAAGCAACAAACAGATAACAAAAAACATTTTAAATGAGTGGCGAGGTTGTGATGCTATAAGAGATATGCAAGAAGCAGATGCTTACTATAAAGTCAAGAACACAGCTATTGATGCTAAAACAAGAGATTACCGAGATGAATCTGGAAATATAGTAGCAAATAAAGGTAATTTATCAAATGTAAAAAGCAAAACAGCAAGATACAGAAAATCAGTTAATCAAAAATTAAACTTTTCATTAAGCAAACCTTTTGTTATTAGTTGCGATAATGATAAATACAGAGAAGAATGGGAAAACTTCTTAAATTCAAAAATCAGAAAAGTAATTGTAAATACAGGAAAAGATGCAATCAATAAAGGTATTGGTTGGATGTATCCTTGGATAAATGAAAAAGGAGAATTAGAAGTTATAAATGTAAATCCTGAAACTATTTATCCAGCTTGGAGTGATACAGCTCATACAGATTTAGATTTCGTAGTTAGAGATTATATGCAGTTATTTTATAATCAATTCGGAACGCAAGAAAAAATACAAAAAGTAGAATTTTGGGATAAAAAGATAGTGGAGAAATATATTGATTACTCTGAAGGCTATCCAGGTTCAACAGGAGATTTAATAGCTGATGATGAAAATGGAAAGTACGAATTAAGTGGAGAAAATACAACTATACAAAATACTCATATGGCCAAAGGTAATGGGGAAGGCGTAAGTTGGGATAAAGTTCCATTTATACCTTTTAAAGGAAATGATGAAGAGCTTCCATTATTAAATGAATGCAAAACCGATATTGATGGATATGATATGTTAAAATCAAAGTCAATAGATAGTTTAATAGATGATATAGACCCTGTAATCATTATCAAAGATATATCAGCAGATATGGGAGAATTGGCAAGAGCAAGAGATATTATTAGAAATGCTAGAATAATGACAGTAGAAAGTACTGGTGGAGCAGAAGCATTAAAAGTAAATACTGATATTAGTCAAGTAGCAAATGAGCTTGAAATAATTAAGAAAGATATTCAAGATAATACAAGCACTGTAGATTTAACAACTATTCAATTAGGTACAAATCCATCAGGAAATGCAATGAAATCATTCTTTGAAGCTTTAAATACATGGTGTAACGGCTATGAAAGCGAATTTGAAGTAATGATGGAGAATCTTAAATATTTCTTTGATAAATGGTTAGCTTGGAAAGGCGGGTTAGGAACTTTTGAAAAGTTACAAGAAATAGAAATAACATTCACATTAGATAGAGATATGATGATAAACGAAACTGAAATTATAGATAATGTTGTCAAACTAAAAGATGTGATTTCACAAGAAACATTAGACGAAATGAATCCTTGGATAGATGACCCAGAAAAAGAAAAGAAAAGACGTGAAGATGACGAAAAAGCTGAACAAGAAAAAATGGAATTATATCAATTCGATAAAACAGTAAATGAAAAAGAGGAAGATGAAGATGAGTCTGGACAAGGCGATAGCAAGTGGAAAAGAACACAGAAAGAGTTGGCGAAAGATTAATTTTGCTAAATATATAGATAAATCTTGTAGAAATCATGGCGAATGTCCTTATTGTAAAGGAAATAGATTATATAATAGCAAAAAACGACTTCAAAAAGCAAATTATCAAGAAAATGACTTGTGAGATTAAGTTATAACAAGTTTTTAGAAAAAAGTAATAAAAGTATATTAGTAAGGAGTTAAAATGGCTGAAACAGCATTTAAACGTAAATTAAACGAATATTGGCAAAACAGAGCAGAAAATAACTTCCTAGCTGGTGAAAAAGATGCTTTACAAGTAGCAAAAGAATTAAAAACAAATTATGATAGTGCATATAGAGAAATTGAGAATCAAATTAATATTTTCTATGGTAAATATGCAACAGAAACTGGATTAGATTTAGAAGCTGCAAAACAATTATTAGATAAAAATGAATTAAAAGATTTTAAATCTTATATTAAAGCTATGCTTAAAATGGGAGATAAAAATAATTTTAGTTCTGCAGAAATGTTTGAATTTAAAAGATTATATAACAAAGCAAAGATAACAAGATTAGAAGAATTGCAAGCAAATATAAGAGGAGAACTAGATAAATTAGCGCATACAACAGAATTACAAGTTGGAGATTTATTAGAAGAACAATATGAAGATAACTATTATAAAACAATATATGACACTCAAATGCAATTAGGAACAGATAGAGCTTTTAGTTCATTAAATAAACAAGCTGTAGAAAAAGCTGTTAAAGAAAAATATTTACAAGGAAATTATAGTTCAAGAATTTGGGCTAATACTTCTAATGTGTTAAATAAATTAGTTACTCAAGATATACCAAGAGGAATAGCTTTAGGGTATAATCCAAGAAAACTAGCAAGAGAAACAGTAAAGAAAAGAATGGATAAGCAACTTTATAATAATACTGTTAGACTTATAAGAACAGAATATTCTCATATATTGAATCAAGCAACATTAGATGGATATAGTCAAGCTGGAATCAGCCAGTATAAGATATTAACGACATTAGATAGTAGAAGATGTGATGATTGCGGAGAATTTGAAGGCAAAATAGTAGATATAGATAAAGCAATAGAAGGAATAGATTTACCGCCTTTTCATCCAAATTGTAGATGTACAACTATTCCATATTTTCCACCAGACGAAATAGACGAAATGTCAGATGAAGAATTATCTCAAATAGGATTTATAACTTATGATGATTGGAAAGACGGTTTAGTTAAGCTAGAAAATGGTAAAGTAAAATATAGTTCAAAAGCAAAAATAGAAGGAGGTGATTAGATATGGATATTGCATCACTACCTGTAAGTTTTTGGGTAACGCTAGCAACTGTTATTATTACACTTATTTTAGGACAAGTAACAAAAAAATATACTAATTTGGACAGTAAAAAGATACCTATTCAAAACTTATTTATAGGATTATTTGTTTTTGCGATTCAATATCTTATAACAAAAGATTTGAATACCGCTGTAGCAATTAGTGGTATTTTTAGCGGTGGTATATATGATATCGCAAAAGCATTTAAACAAATAGTAAGTAAGGAGGAAAAATAATGGATGAAGAAAAATTAACTCCAGAGATGGAAAAAGAATTATCAAATGGAGGTGACGAGGAATAATGTATTCAGATTTAACAGTCGATGTAGTACCTGCTTTAGAAAGTAATTATGCAAAAGGCAGAACTAGAAATGGTGAAACTTACAAAGTTTGTAAAATTACTCCTCATCATATGTCTGGTAAGCTAACAGGATTACAATGCGGTAGAATTTTTCAAAGACAAGGAAGAATGGCAAGTTCTAATTATGGAATCGGTTATGATGGAGAAATAGTTGGATACGTAGATGAAGAAAATAGAGCATGGACAAGTTCTAACTGGAAAAATGATATTCAAGCTATTACTATAGAATGTTCTAATGCTTCAAATAGTGACCCAGATTGGCCATTAACAGAAGCAACATGGAATAGTTTGATTAAACTTTGTGTAGATATCTGTAGAAGATATGGATTTAGATTAACTTATGATGGAACTCCAAATGGAAGTCTAACAAGACATAATATGTTTGCTGATACAGATTGTCCAGGACCTTGGTTACAAAGACATTTACCAGAGTTAGCAGAAAAAGTAAATAAAATTTTAGATGGTGCTGAACCAATACCAGTACCGGGAGGAGATGAGCCTGTGAGAGTATATCAAAATGGAAGTACACCAGAACCAGTGTATGCAGATACAAATTTAACAAAGAAAATAGGAAGTTTAAATCCAAGAGAAAGATGCGATTGCTTTGGCGAATTTAATGGTAGAGCAATGGTAAGATTTCAAGTTGACGGAACTAATAATTATAAAATTGGATTCTGTAAATGGCTTGGTGGAATTGTATAAAATTTATATAATTTTTAAGTAAATATTATAATATAATAATAGTATAACAAGAAAAGGAGTTTTTCAAAAATGGAAAATGATAATACTACTCAACCACAAGTTGAGGATACTCAAAAAGAGGTAACGGTTGAAACTCAAACAACCACTGCAAATGCAGAAAGCAAAAAAGAGGTAGAAAAAACATATACTCAAGCTGATTTTGATAAAGCTATGGCTGATACAAGGCGTGCTACAGAAAAAGAAACAAAACGCCAACTATTAGCAAAAGCAGGGTTAAAATCTGACGAAGAGGAAAAATTAGGTGCTTATAAAGAAGCATACGAAAACAGTTTATCAGATGAAGAAAAACGCAATACATTAATTGAGGACCTTCAAGCTGATAACATTCGATTAACTCAAGAAACTGAAGATAAAGATTATATTATCAAAGCTTTAACTGAATTAACAGGTAAGAATGAGGATGATGTAGAAAAAATTGTAAAAATGGCAAAAGGATTAAAGACTGAAGATAATACTATTGAAGATGCTATTAAGGAAGTTATTTCAATGATAAATGTTGAACCAACTAATCCAGCTACAGTAGTAAATCCAGATATTCCAAAAGGTCAAGAAATACAACAACCTTCTACAATAGTTCAAGTTAATACTCAAGAAAATCCATTTAAAGCTGAAACAATTAATCTAACAAAGCAGGGAGAGTTAATCAAAAACAATCCAGAACTTGCAAAAAAATTAGCAGGAGAAGCTGGAATTAGATTGAATTTATAGGAGGAATAAAAAATGGCAGCAAATCCATTAACAACAACAACTAAAATTAGTGATGTTATAGTTCCAGAGATTTTTACTCCTTATGTTATTGAAAAAACAGCAGAAAAATCAAGAATTTTAACATCAGGAATTGCAATAGCAAATCCAAAACTTAATGAATTAGTAACAGCTGGCGGTTTAACAATGAACATGCCATACTGGAAAGACTTAACAGGAGATGATGAAGTATTATCAGATAGTACAGCATTAACTCCAGGAAAAATCAATACTGACAAAGATATTGCAGCATTGTTATTAAGAGGTAGAGCATGGGGGGCTAACGAATTAGCTGGTGCTTTAGCAGGAAGTGACCCAATGAAAGCTATCGGTGATAGAGTATCAGACTATTGGGCAAGACAAGAACAAAAAACACTTGTATCAGTATTACAAGGTGTATTTGCATCTAGCTCAATGGCTGACCATGTATCAGACCAATCAGCAGCAGTTGGTGGAATCGATGGAAACATGGTATTAGATGCAAAACAATTACTTGGAGATAGTTCAGACCAACTTCAAGCAATTATGATGCATTCAGCAGTTTATACAGAATTGCAAAAACAAAATGTAATCGATTATGTATCAACAATAGGACCAAGTGGTTCTCCAATTAACATTCCAACATATTTAACTTATCAAGTTATAACAGATGATGGAATGCCAGTAGCAATTAGCGTTACTACAGCAGGAGTTTATACTCTAACAATTAGTACATTAGCAGCAGTTGGTGATAAAATCAAAATTGGTGATGATGTATTGACATTCGTAGCAAATAGTGCTACACCAGGAGCAAAAGAAATCAAAGTTGGTGCTACTCCAGCAGCTGGAGAGCAAGCTTCTAATTTAGCTACTTGGTTAGGAACAAATAGCGCATTAAAAGATAAGTTTACTATTGCAGCAAGTACAAATACAGTAACATTTACTAATAAATTAGATAATGCTACTTCAACACAACCAGCTATGACAGTTACGCAAGCTGCTAGCGATGGAACATTAGTAGCAACAATGGCAAATACAACTCCAGAAGTTTCTACTAGAATATATACAACATACTTATTTGCTAAAGGTTCTATTGGTAGAGGAGAAGGAACTCCAGTTTCTTTAACTCCAACTGAAACAGACAGAGATTCATTAGCAGGTGAAGATATCCTAGTAAATAGACGTGCATTCGTACTACATCCAATGGGTGTTAAATGGGTAGGTAATCCAGCAGGGGTTACTCCATCAAATAGCGAATTAGCAAACGGAAGTAACTGGGAAAGAGTATATGAGAGCAAAAATATTGGTCTTGTAGCTTTAAAACACAAAATTTCTTAATAGTTAGAGAATAACTGTAAGAATAAAGACAATCAGCCTTTGATAATTAGACAATTATTAATCTAATTGTCAAAGGCTATTTTTAATAAAGGAGGTTTTAGAATGAGCTTAACAGGTTTTAATAGATTAAGAAGATTGCAACAAGAAGAAGCAATGAAACCAGAAAACATTAAGAAACAAGAAGAACCTATAGTTGAAGCTACTCCAGAATTAAAATCTGATAAAGAATTAGAGGAAATTCAAGAAAAAATAGTAACTGAACTAGAGGAAAAACAAGAAGAACCTATCGTCGAAGAAGTAAAAACAACTTCAAGACCTAGACGTAGAAAATAAATCGAAAGGATAATATTTGGATGGAAGATTATATAATACCAGATGCGTTATTAACTGAAATATTAGGTTATGTAAAGACTTATAATAGAATAACTGATACAACTCAAGACAATTTAATCGAATTGTATATTAGAATGTTATACAATAATATTTTAGTATATATTAGAAGAAGCGAATTTCCACTTCAATTAAAATATGTTTTAGTTGATTTGGTTAATGATAGATTCTTTTCAAATACACCTGATTCAAGTTTAAAATCTATTCAAAGTATGTCCGAATATGATAGAAGTGTAAGTTTTGGAACATCTGATGAGTTAAAAGCTAGATTAGATATACTAGCAAAACAACAAGTACAGGATAATGTACATTTATTAAATGAATTTAGGTTATTGTATAAAACATAGGAGGATAATATGGAAAAAATCAATTTTGAACCTATTGGCGAAATAATGACTGCGTTCGATACCGATAAAATGGATATAGGTAGAAGAACTGAAGTTATAAATCCAGATGGAACAACAGGCGAAACAAATCCTAACACTCCTATGTATTCAGGTATAGCTTGTCACATTAGTTTTGACCAAGTAGACAATCCAGATTACAATGCTAGTGGAGATACAAGACCTATAATTCAAATGTTGAAAATTAGTTGTCCTACAAGTATTGATTTACAAAATGGAGATTTAATAACAGCTTACAAAATGGCTGATGATGGAAAAACTGTTTTAGATACGTATAAAGGGGTTATTGGTAAACCTACAATGTCAATGAGTAGACAAACCGCTGAAATGCAGATAAGGACTGGTATTTAATGAAAAGCGGTTTTGATTATAAAGAATATGTAAAATGGTGCAAAAAACTTGAAATAACAATAGATGGATTTCAAGTATGGCTTAAAACATTTTTATTACAACAAGCTCAAAGAGTTGTAGCTTTAGGTAAACCAAAGACACCTGTAGATACAGGATTTTTAAGAAATAGCTGGTATATAGGGAATCAAAACATCGTACAAAAACGAGGCAAACGTAAATCAAAATCTGGCGCAGATAGCGCAGAAATAGACTGGTCAAAAAGCGATATAGTAGATATATCAGTAGTAGGAGACTATTTAGAAGTTGAAATTGGATTAAGTGCAGATTATGCTTCATTTATAGAATATGGTCAAAGAAGTTATCAAGGTAGATATATGCTAACAATATCAATAGATGAAGTACAAAGGCAATTACCGGCAAGATTCAATAAAGAATGGCTAAAATTTATTAAAAGCAAAGGAGCGTTTTAGATGTCGTATCAAATTATAGGCGAAACAATTAAAAGTGCAACATCAATAAAAATAGGCGAAATATTTAGAGTACAAACAGGAACAAGTCAAAGTGGCGACCCTATTTATAGCTATCCTAGACGATATAAAGAGAATATAACAAATCAAACTTATCCTAACTTTCATATTATACAAGTTTTAGTTAATCAAACACCAGCTGGTAGAAAAAGAATGCAATTAGACTATTTAATCAATGTACAATATCGAGTAGCTGAAAATACAGAAGATGTAACGAATTTACAACAGCAATTAGATGAAGTTGGTTTGAGATTATGTTCAGAATTAACTGAATTAAATTTAGAAAGACCAACTAAAACTAAAAATAGAAATTATGAGAAAGTAGATGGTGTTGGACAATTTACTTTCAATATCACAGTATACGCAATACCAGAGGAAAGTCCAACAATAAAAATGGAAGAATTAGAATTAACAGAGGAGGTTTATTAAGATGGCAGGTGGAATTTTTGGTGCTATGAATAAAATCAGACCTGGTGCTTATATTAACTTCACTAAAGAATCAGAAGAAATCGCTAATGTAGGAACAAGAGGTATAGTTACTATGCTTGCTCCTCTATCATGGGGAAACTTTAGTGCGATTAATGAAGTTACTGGTGCTGATATGATTAATGGAAAATCATTAGCAAAAATTGGTATGTTATCAACTGATGCTAATGCATTATTATTTAATTTAGCATTGGAAAATGCAGCAGTATTAAAGATTTTTAATACAAACAAAAGTGGTGTAAAAGCTACAAAAACATTAACAGATGGTTTAACAATAACTGCAAAATATCCTGGTGTGTTTGGAAATAAAATTGCTATCGTAGTTAAGGAATTAAACGCAACTACTTTTGATGTAGAAACATACGCAGATGGCTATTATGTAGATAGCCAAAAAGTAGCAGCTATTGCTGATTTAGTTTCAAATGATTATGTAGATTTTAGTGGAACAGGAGATTTAGCAGCAACAGAATCAACTTTATTAACAGGTGGTACTGATGGAACAGCAATGCAGAGTTCAGAATACTTACCATTATATTTTACAGCTTTAAAGAATACTAGATGGAATACATTAGCTTTTGATTCAAACGTAGCAGCTGATATCACATCAATTATAACTTTCATTCAAACAATGAGAGAGACAGAAGGAAAATACGTACAAGCAGTTGTTGCTAATGCAGCAGCAGCAAATTATGAAGGAATTATTAACCTAGTTAATGGAGTTGTATTAGATAATGGAACAACTGTAGCAGCAAAAGACTTTACTACATGGGTAGCAGGAGCTACTGCTGGTGCAGCATTGAACGAAAGTTTAACTGGAAAAGTTGTTACAAGAGCAAAAAGTGTAGATGGATTATTAGATAATACAGCTATTATTAATGGATTACAAGTCGGTAAATTCATATTATCATTGAATCAAAATGGAACAGTTAAGGTAGAAAAAGACATTAACTCTTTACATTCATTTACAGCTACAAAGAGCTATGTATTCAGCAAAAATAGAGTAATTAGAGAATTAGATACTATTGGGGCTGCTATAGAAGATATTTGGGAAACAACATATCTTGGAAAAGTTACTAATAACAATAACGGTAGATTACAGTTTAAATCATCAATCATTAATTATTTAGCAGATTTAGTTAATCAAGGTGCGATTGATGAATTTGACCCAGATAGAGTAATTGTTGAAGCTGGCGAAGATGTTGATGAAGTTATTGCAAGTATTGCAGTTAAACCATTAGATAGCATGGAATATCTATATATGACAGTTAATATTTCTTAATAAAGGAGGAAATAAAGAATGAATATATTACAAGCAGAAGATGCAGTAAATGGACGTGAAGGCGTTGCTACGATGGAATATAACGGCCAAGTAGTTGAATTGATGGAGCTTGCGAATATCAATATCAACATCGCAAAAAATAAATCACCATTCAAAGCTATGGGAACTAGAAATACACAAAACAAAACAACTGGTTGGGAAGGTACTGGTACTATGACAATCAGATATATTTCAACTAGATATGCAAAAATGATGCTAGATTATATTAAAACCGGTAAAGATACTTACTTTACCATAGTAGTAACAAACGAAGACCCAGGAAGTGCAACTGGAAGACAAGTAATACAAGTACTTGGATGCAATATTGATAGTTTAGATGTTGCAAAACTAGATTTAGATGCTGAAGTATTAGAGCAAGATGTTGATTTCACATTTAATGATTTCAATATTTTAGAAGAATTTAATTCATTGAATTAATTTTAGAAAAAGAAAGGTGTTAAATTTATGGAAAAGAAGTTAGAAGATTTTTTGGCAATGCCAGATGTAGATACTATAGAAGAGGAAGTTTTCGTTAGTAAACGATTAGGAACTTTTAAAGTAAAAGCAATGACTGCGGATGAACATGCAGAGTATATGCGTAGAAGTAAAGAAAAATCAAAAAAAGGAGAAGTTAATTTCGATAGTGGCAAGTTCAATTTAATGGTTGCTGCTGGACAAACAATAACTCCTGATTTTAAAAATGCAGAATTGTTAAAGAAAGCTAATTGTGCTACTGCAGCAGAATTTATTAAAAAGAAATTACTTGCTGGCGAAATTGCTGAATTATCTGAACAAATCTGTAAGATAAGCGGATTTGATACTGATATAAATGAGGACATCGAAGAAGCAAAAAACTAATAAATGGGGGAGGAGAAGCTTCATTTTGTATGTACGCAGTACTCAATTTAGGTTACACTCCCTCACAATGGATTAAACTAAATCAAAGAGAGAAAGCGTTTGTTATGGCTTCTATTAAGATTAAACTAGAAGAAGAAAAGAAACAATCAGCAAAAATAAAAGCAAAGAAATCTAGCGGTAGGAGGAGAAGAAGATAATGGCAAAAATATCAAGTATTTTAGCACTCGAAGATAAAATGACCCCTACTTTAAGTAAGATAGAACGTGATGCAGTTAATCAGATTAAAACTTTTGAGCAATATTCAAATAGTGTAGATAATATTAAAAAATCATTAGCAGCAGTAGAAGCAGCAAATCCTAAAATTGTACAATCTGAAGTATATGCACAAGCATCGCAAGCTTTAGAAAAGATGGAAAATAAACTATATGATGTAGCAAATGGAAACGACACTTTAAATGATAGTTTAGAAGAAACACAAACAAAAGCAAGCGGATTATCATCAGTAATAACAAGTTTAGTTGGTTGGGCGGCTGTAATCAAAGGCGTACGAAGTATGGCAGAGCTTTCTGATGTTACTACTCAAACAACTGCAAGAATCGAAATGATGAATGATGGATTGCAAACAACCGCAGATTTACAAGATATGATTTTTCAATCTGCTCAAAGGTCAAGAGTTGGCTATCAAGCTATGGCAGATACTGTAGCTAAACTTGGTAACCAAGCAGGAGAAGCGTTTGGAAATAACAATAAACAAGTAATTCAGTTTACAGAATTACTAAATAAACTATTTACCACAGCTGGATTAGATTCTACAGCAATTCAAAGTGTTATGTATAATATGACACAATCTTTATCAACTGGCAAATTATTAGGTCAAGATTATAGAATTTTGAAGCAAAATGCACCACAGATTATGGAATACTTAAGAAAATTTTATGGCGATATAAGCCAAGCGCAATTAGATGAAATGGTGCATGAAGGCAAAGTATCAGCTCAAGATTTAAAGAATGCAATGTTTAGTGCTGCAGATGAAATTAATGCTAAATTTGAAAAAATGCCAGTAACATTCGGACAAGCTTGGACAAAATTCAAAAACACATTTACAAAAATACAAAAACCAATTTTAACAATGTTAAGTAAAATAGCAGACGGATTGAATACTATATTTACATTTTTAGGTGAGCATCAATATATATTATATATAACAGCAGGAGCAATAGGAATAATCGCAGGAGCTATTTTATTATATAATACTTATACTACAATAGCTACTTTTGTAACAAATGCATTATCAACTTCAATGGGTACACTAGCTATAGGAATAATGGTAGTAGTAGGTGTAATTGCTATTATAGCAGGAGCGTTAATCTATTTATGGAATACTAATGATGATGTAGCTTATGCGATGTTAGCAGCCTGGGATGGACTACAAATAGGTATGAAGATTGCAGCTTTAGGAATACAAACTGCATGGGCAGGAATAGCTACTTTCATTGAAGGAGTATGCGCTACAGTTTTATTGATAATTCAAGAAATGATTAATGGTGTTATTGGAGCTATTAATGGAGTTATCGATTTAGCAAATTCAGTTGGTGCCGATATTGACGAATGGGATTATTTAGATTTTGGAGATAGAGCTTTAGACACAGCTTCTAATAGAGCTGCTAAAAGAGCTATAGAGTTAGCTGAAAAAGGACAAGAAATAGCAGATTTACAAGCTGAACAAGAGGCTACAAGAGATGATAGAGTTGCTAATAGAAAGAAAATAGGAATGGATACCGGTGGAGCTATTAGCAGTGCATTAGATGATTTTGCTAGCGATATTATCGGAACAGATAGCAACGGCGGTAAAGCAGTTAAAACAACTAGTGATGATAAACTATTATCTGATGAAGATATACAATTATTATTAGATGTAGCTACAAGAGATTATAAATTAAATTATCAACAAGTTACACCTAACATCACTTTAACTTTTGGAGATATAAGGGAAACAGCTGATGTTGATGATATATTAGACCAAGTAGCTGATAGACTTGAAGAAATTTATGATGGGAATTTGGAGGTGGAATAGATGGCAGTAAAGATAATGATACAGTTTGATGGAAAAAATCTAACAATTCCAATTAATCCAGAGAATTTAAAAATAAATCAATCAGCAAATAACACTAACATAGATATTGTAGGGTTAGGACAAGCAACAAGAAAAGGCGAACCTGGATTAGAAACATTGACAATCGAAAGCTTTTTTCCAGGTCCTAACTCTTATTTTTATACTGGGGTATTACCTAAAACTTGTATTGATTTTATTAAGAAGATATGGAAAACAGAGAATAAAGATAACAATGTAGCTAAAATTGTAACTACTGGATTACCTGATAATCTTAATATGTATTTCGTTATTGAAAGTTTTAGTCCTGATGTTAGAGCTGGTGAAGAAGAAGATGTTTATTTTGAATTAAAAATTAAAAGATATGTTCCTTATGGAGCCAAAATAGTTAAAACAGAATTAACAGGATTAGCTTCTGCAAGAGCAGCATCTCCTGCAGTAGAAAATGTATCACAAACACAGAATACATATACAGTACAGAGTGGCGATTGTTTATGGAATATAGCTAAAGCAGCAACAGGAAATGGTGCTAACTGGCCTGAATTATATAATTTGAATAAATCTGTGATTGGAAGTAATCCAAACTTAATCTATCCAGGACAAGTATTAGTATTACCAGCAGGATGGTCAATACCAGGGCAAGTACCAAAGCTTAAAAATGTTAGTGGTAGTGGAAGCAAAAGTAGTGGAAATCCAGAAGCACAAGCTAATGAATCAAAAATATCAACACCGGCAAAAAATTCATGGGAATTTGGTACAGTAAAAGAAAAAAGTAAAAATCCAGTACCAAAAGCATGGCAAGCTATGACTGAATTAATCTTTCCGAAAGTTGAAAGTAAGCCTGTACAAAAAGGCGGAGCTACAAGGAGTTTTTAGATGAATATAGAATTATATCTACAAAATAGCGAATCAGGAATTGTATATGATATATCTAATTTAGCAGAACAAGTTCAAGTAAGTCAATCATTAGATGGAAATGCTGGTAAATTAACTTGTATATTGCAAAAAGACCCAAACAATACATTAGCAGTATCAAATGGTAGCATTATATCATTTATAGTGGATAAAGTTGGATTCTTTTTTGGATATGTTTTCAAAATTGGAACTGATGCCGATGCTAATTATAAAATTACTTGTTATGACCAAATGAGATACTTAAAGAATAAAGATGTATATACTACAAAAAATTTAACTGCTAGCCAAATTTTCGAAAAAATTTGTCAAGATTATAGTTTACGCTATGAAGTTAAAGTTCCTTCTTATTATAAACCAGAACCTTATATACATGATAATAGAACATTATTTCAAATAATAGATAGAGGAAAACAACTAGCTAATATTAATGAAAAAGCTCAATATTTTGTTGTAGATAGGTTTGGCACATTAACTTGGTCAGAAATTAGTTATGAAAAAACAAACATTCAATTAGGTGGTAGTTCATTAATGACATCTTTCGCTTATGAAAAAAGTATTGATGATGACACTTACAATCAAGTTAAGATTTATCGAGACAATAAAGACACCGGAAAAAGAGATGTTTGGTTAGTTAGAGATAGCGATACGATTAAAAAATGGGGTACATTACAATTTTTACAAAAGGCAGATGACGATGTAAATGCAGTACAGATACGACAATCTGCAGAAAACTATTTAAAAGTTAAGAATAGAGAAACAGAAAAATTAAAAATACAAGCAGAAGGAATATTAGATTTAACAGCAGGTAGAGGAATTAGGTTTGTATTAGAAAGAGAAAATATAGATAGATGGATGTGGATTGTAGCATGTACTCACACATTTACAAAATATTCACATGCGATGGATTTGGAGGTTGAAGTTTAATGGGTAATGGAGCGAACAAATTATTCAATATAATAGGTAAAACATCGAATAAATCAGCTACTACTTCATTGGTTACATTAACTGTCAATTCTACAAATCCTTTAACGTTTAAATTAGATGATAAATTAACAATTACTGAAGAATTTTATCTTCTAGAAATAGCTGATGGTAGTTTTGATTTAGATGAAAAAGTAAATGCATTAGTTCTAAATAATAATCAATTATATTATATACTTAATGGGGAAAAAGAAATTGAAAGATTACAATTAATGAAATGGACATTATTAACAACTGTTAATAATACAAGTTCTAATTATACTACTATAGAAGCTCCAATATCTAATCTAGGTAAGTATAATGAATTTATATTAACTATTGCGAATTATAATCGTGCTGATAGTATTTTAGCTAGTGTTACAATTCCGTTTAAATTTCCTAGCGATACAGATATTACATTTACTGCTTATTATAGTGATACTTATAAGGTAAGTATATCTAGAGTATCAACAGGGTTATTTCAAACACCAAAAGTACTATTTAGAATACAAGGGAATAACACCGCTAAATTATATGGAAGATAAAAGAAAGGAGATGATTAAATGGCATTAACACCACAGATTGATAATCAAATGAACAATAACACAAACACAGAACAGATACCTTCAAAAACTTATGGGTTAAGCAATGATTTAGTTACATCATTAGTTGAAGGAGAGACAAAAGATAGTCAAGAATATACAGAAGAAGAGCCTGTCATTGAAGATAAAGATATTATTGAAACATTTCAATTAAGGGGCAATGCAAAAGTAAATACACCTGAAGAAGGAGAAGAGGTAGAAGGTACTGATATTGAAATCACTGATTATGATATAGATAAAGAAAGTGGATTTTCTAAATTCAAGGGAAATACATTTCAACAGACGTTTGATGGAAATCAATTAGTAGATTTTAATGCAATGACCCCCAACGCAGGAATTGATAGTTATACTTTTTCTAGTAATACATTAGTGGTTAGTAATCTAACAGGAGCTAATTATCCTCAAATTTCACAAGATGTAGCGGATTTTCTAAAAGCAAATGCAGGGCAAACAATTAATTTTAGTTGTGAAAACTATAATAAAAGTGATAATTCTGCAAATGATGTTGTGCGAATACAATATACTTTGCTAGATGACGCTACTACTCGATATCTAGTTTTAAGGAATAATAGCGGAACAATAACACCTCAAGAAATACCAGAAAATATTAATACAGCTTTATTTTGTATACGCCCAGAAAATAGAGGAAGCTCTACATCTGTTGCAAATACATTAACAATATTTAAACCTTTATTATATATAGGAACTTCCGAGAAGGATTACGAGCCATACGTACGGAGGACAAGCAAGCCCAAATCCAAGTTATCTTCAAACAGTACACGTTGTTAAGGGAAATAATAATATAAAAGTTGGAAATAAGAATTTATTCAATTTCAATGATACTTATTATAAGAGAAGTAGCACTAACAATTTCTTGACAATTTCTGGAAATGATTTAACTTTTGAAAATCGTTCTTCAGATGCAAATGGTGGTATTTTATGGAACATACCTGTCAGCGTAGGCGAAAATATTACAATTAGTTATGAAAATATGATTGAAACAAACACAAGTAGTAATAATAGAATACAGTATTGGTTTTCAGACACTCTTGTAACATCAATTTCGAGTACAGGAACAGGCACATCAGTAGATAAGACAACAAAAAAAGCTACAAATATTAGTGCAACTAAAAAATATTTAGTTGTGATGTTTAGGACATCTAATTCAAATTCTTATACAATAACCAATGTACAAGTAGAATACGGAACGGATAAAACAGGCTATATAAGGCACGCAGAAAAAAACTATCCAATAACACTTCCAACAGGAATGGAACTATGTAAAATAGGAACATATCAAGACTACATTTATAAGAGCGGAGAAAATTGGTATAAACATTCAGCAATTGGAAAAGTAGTTCTAGATGGAACAGAAAGTGGATGGAACACAGCATCAACAGGGAATCACGGTTATGGCATAAAAAATTATGTAGAAGCGTATAGAACGAATGATGAGATTTTATGGTATTGCAACTATTTCAAAGGTATTGCTTATAATGATAGATACGTAGATGGAACAACTTTCATTGGTGTAAATGATAACAATATAATTTTTTGTGATTATTCTGTTTCAGACTTGGCTGGATTTAAGACGTGGGTTTCAACACACAATATAGTATTCTATTACGTATTAGCCACACCAACAGATGTATTAATAACAGATACTACTCTTATTAATCAGTTAAATCAAATAGAAAATGCCGCAGGATATGATGGTATAACTTATATAACAACTACTAATGAGAATGATTTAGCAATAATCCCAGTATTTTTCTATAACAAAGTTTCAGAAGGAATAAGAGTTTCAAGAAATAGAACTAGAATTATTGTTCAACGTAAAAAAAAACCGGATATTACTTTAGAACTAGAAATAGGGGCTTTAGAACTCGTTAAAGTAACCGATGAATACCAAGATACAATCTATAAAGAAAATGATAAATGGTATATTAGCAAGAAAACTGCTAAAATATCAAGTTATGCTGGAGAATCTATTTCAACTCCATATATTTCATCAAAAACAACATTAGAAACAGGCGCTTTAGTATATTATGGAATATCAGAATCTATAACAGAAATAACAGATACCGACCTAATTGAACAATTAGATTCAATTTTAGATATTGAATTAGATAGAGAAGAAACTTCTTTTGAACAAGAAGTAGACAGATTCGATTTGAAAATGATTTTATATATAAAAGCATATGAAAGAAAAGTAGAATTAGAAATCAAAGAAGTTGATAGAATTATAGGATTTGTTGATAATCTGGAAGCAATTAAACAAGCTGTATATCATATATTAATGACAGAAAGATATGCATATCTAATATATGATAATAATTATGGAGTTGAACTAGACCAGTATATTGGAAGAGGATTTGATTATTTAGAATCAGGAATAGAGCAAACTTTAAGGGAAGCTTTATTACAAGATTTACGAATAACGAATGTGTTTGTAACTGATATAATCAAAAATTCAGACGATAGTGCGCATATTTATTTTGAAGTTCAAAGTATATATGGAAATTTACAGATGGAGGTAAATGTTAATGTCTAATTTTTCAGAAGGAAATAGTTTTGAAGAAATATTATCAAGATGTTTGGCACGAGTTGATGATAATTTGGATAAAAGACAAGGCTCAATTATATATGATGCGTTAGCTCCTGCATGTGCAGAATTAGCACAAGCGTATATAGCATTAGATGTATATACAGACCAAACATATCTACTCAACGCAGTTGGTATTAATCTAGACAATAGAGTAGTAGATTATGGATTGAAAAGAGAGCAAGCTACTTATGCACAAAGAAAAATAACTGTATATGATACAACACAAGCATTGATGGATATTGAAATAGGCTCTAGATTCAGTATACCTAATGAATACGGCGGATACAATTTTACAGTTACAGCAAGACTAGATATAGGATATTATGTGGTAACTTGTGAAACAGCTGGTACTGCAGGCAATGATTATGTTGGAGAATTATTACCTTTAATCTATATTAATAATTTAGGAAATGCAGTTATTGGGGATGTAATTAAACCAGGAGAAAATGAAGAAACTGATGATGAGTTAAGAAAAAGAGCTTTATTAAAAATCAATCAGGAAGCTTTTGCAGGAAATAAAGCTGCATATAAACAAATGGTAGAAGCTTTAGATGGAGTAGAAGTCGTTAAAATTTTTCCTGTATGGGATGGCGGAGGAACCGTAAAACTAGCAATACTAGCCAGTGATTATACAATACCAACTTCTTCTTTTATTGATGAGCTACAAGAGATAATCGACCCAACAGATGCAAGCGGAGAAGGCGTAGGATTAGCTCCAATAGGGCATGAAGTTACTGTAGAAGCTCCTGTACAATTAGATATTGATATAGCAGCTACTATAAGTATTGTTAGCGGGTATACATTACAGCAAGTTACACCGGAAATAGAGGCCGCAATAGAATTATATATTAAAGAAATTCAAAAAGAATGGGCAGATAAAGATACCTTAACAGTTTATATTTCAAGAATGACTGCAGCAATATTAAGTGTTCCTCAAGTACAAAATGTATCTGCTATAACGATAAATGAAAGTTCTTCAGATTTAGTTATTAATATAACTGCTAGCGATGTAAAATATCCAGTGTTAGGAGATGTGATAATAAGTGAAAGTTAGTGATTATATCCCAAAATTATATAATAAAAATCTAGAAATGACTAATATAATAAATAGTGAAGAGGAAGAATTTGAAAATAATTTAAAGCCGAATATTGATAATTCTTTTAGAGATACATTCCCAGTAATTGCTACTGAAAAAGGTATTGAAAATTATGAAAAAATATTTTCGATTTTACCAGATAAAGAAACTGAATCTTTAGAAGAAAGAAGACAAAGAATTATTTATAGATTAAATTCTCATATACCATATACATTAGAAGCATTAATCATACAACTAGATGATATATTAGGGCATGATAATTATACCATAGATTACGATTTTGAAAATGCATTAACTTTAGAAGTTACATCGCTAATTCCTGGTAGATTATGGTATACAGAATTAATACAAGTACTTGACCAAATGGTTCCTTGCAACATTGATTGGTCAGTTGAAATATATAGTGCTACTTGGCAGCTAGTAATGGATAATTATTCAACTTGGCAAGATATATATGATACAGATATGACTTGGCAAGAATTAATGGATGCCGAGTGGTTATAATTTAATTAGGAGGTAAAAAATGCCTAGATTTAATTTTAATGAATTATTATTAAGTAGCAAAGCAGATATTACTAAAATTCAAGAGAATTTTGATATTATTGAACAAAATTGTAGAACTGCTACTGAAATAGAATCTATGATAGGAAATGCTGCGCCACCGAAAGCACATAGCTCTGCTGATACAACTTATGGAATAGGTACATCTGCAGTATATGGTCATTGCAAAGTTATTGATTCTTTAGATAAATCAACATTCGTAAATGGGGAATCATTAAGTGCGCATCAAGGAAAAATCTTAAATGATGCTATTACTGGACTAGATGGTAGTTTAGGTGGAATGGCAAAAAGAGCTTATAGTATAGGTACAGCATCTCCAAGTGGTGGTAATAATGGAGATGTATACGACCAGTATTTTAATTAGAAAGGAAATATGTAACTAATGGGAAATATGTCAGGCTCTTATGGGTCTCATTATACACTAACTTTAGATGCTTATGTATTAAGCCAAGATATTGCGAACAATAAAAGTACAATTAGAGCTGATTTATGGTTAGATTTTGATGGTTCTTCTTATTATGCTTATACAAGCAACACTACTTATGGAAATATTAGAATACATGGTAGTCAATCTAACAAGTCAGTTGCATCAATTAGTTTTACATCTGGTGTTGCAAGTAGAGTATATCTTGGTACATATGATGTAGAAGTGCCACATTATAACGATGGAACTTGTCCTGCTATATTAGTCGAAGGTTATTGGGATACTAATACTACTTTGATTGGTTCTGGCGCTACTAGCACATCAGTAACACCACCAACTATTCCTAGATATGCAACAATAACAACTTTTTCTGTTGCTAAAAGAGACAATACTAGTGTAACAGTTACATGGGGGGCTGATGCTAATTGTGATGCTATATGGTATTCAACTAACAATGGTTCTAGTTGGATTCAAACAAGCGGATATCCTAATTTCAATATCACAGGGTTGTCAGCAAATACAACTTATAATTTTAAAATTAAAGTTAGAAGAAGCGATAGCCAACTAACAACAATCAGTAATACTGTGCAACAAACAACCTATCCTAATACAATACCAACTATTTCTTTATCTAGCAAAACAATAAATTCTATAACAGTAACATCAGGATGCAACGTAACAGTATCAAGTACTCAATATAGAATTAAAAAAGGTTCTGGAAGTTATGGAAGTTATCAAAATAGTGCAACATTTTCTAATTTAGAACCGAATACATCATATACAATAGAAGTTAAAAAGGTTTCAACTGCAGGTAGTATAACAGGAACAGCTACTTTAAATGTAACTACATATCAAAAAGCAACACTTAATGCAGTTAGTAATATAAATCATCGGAAGTAATTTAACTGTTACTTATTCAAATCCAAGCGGCGCTACTATTAATATATGTATCGCTAACGCATCAGGAGATACTATCTATTTAGCTTATAGAAGTTGTTCAGGCTCAAGTTATACTTTCAATTTTAGTGATGCCGATTTAGATTATTTATATAAATTATATGGAAATGGAAATACATTAAGCTTATCTGTAAAAATAAGAACAACTGCAAATAATTTCGATTATTACGATTTAAAAACATTCACTTTAACGTTAAATGGAAATCAAAAAACAGGTCATATTAATATAAGTGGTAGTTGGAAAAGAACGAAACATTATATAAATGTAAATGGTACTTGGAAAAGAGCAGTTAGGTGGATAAATGTAAATGGAACTTGGAAAAGATGTATATAGGAGGATGAAAATGGATAAAGATACAGAGTATATTATTCTTAAACAAGAAGTCGATACTTTAAAAGAAACTGTCAAAGAGTTAAAAGAAGAATGTAAAGATGTTAAAAATCAAATAGTAGAATTAAAGAA
>Ga0310696_10001466_pt1 | contig 33991 bp, 48 predicted proteins | sample AusTroGonzalo_MG_4_FD_203885 | JGI IMG/M metagenome (GOLD analysis project Ga0310696, IMG submission 203885) | Bovine rumen microbial communities from tropical cattle in Woodstock, Queensland, Australia - Gonzalo_02 (v2) (version 2) | ecosystem: Host-associated > Mammals > Digestive system >... | reverse complement strand
TCCGGTGGAACGTGCGGAACTGGGCGATCGAGCAGTTCATCCTGATGGGCGGTATGATGGGCGGGGCGCCCTACTTCTACGAGGACGATGACGGGAAGACCGGAGTGATCGGCGCCTACGACTCTGAGAACTACTACAACCCGATCCTGATCGAAATGGACGAATACGGAGAGAGTGTCCGGGTTTATGAGGAGGTGTCCTGACATGATGCTCAAGAACCTGATCGGAAACCGCATCACAATGATCACTAAGCATCCGGATGAGTGGGTTTCGTTCGCGGGACCGGATGCCGATGCCAAGAGCAGGAGCGGGTTCTTCGCCCCGCCTTGGAAGAACAGCGATGGGAACTATGACCTGATTTTCATTGCGTGGAACGAAGACGGTGTCATCTGTGAAGTCAGTGGGCAGGGCGAACATTACAAGGAGGTGATCGCATGAAGAAAGTCTGGGTTATCAAACAGAAGCGGGGCCAGTGGGTAGGCAATGAGTGGGTCGATGTTCCGTGGGTCTACGGCAAGAAGGACGCGGCGATCACGGAGGCCCATGTGTCTCCTGAGTGGCTGATGCAGTATGGATACAACTCAGAGGGAGCCGCTGTTCGCCAGATCAGCCGGTTGCCGTGGTGGAAGAACCAACCATGCAGTAGCCACGGCGCGGCGGTTGTGGAGGCTGTGGTCCCGGACCGGAAACTCCACTACAAAATCTACCGTTGCTATGAGATTGTCATTCTCGACGATGAGGACAACCAGATCGGTGAGTCCGGGTACTGCTACGGCTCCCGGAAGGACGCCGAACTGACGGCACAGCATGAACTCAAGATGACCCTGATGGACCAGATGTATAGGGAGGGATGCTAAACATGGAACACATTATCAAGTTCGTCGCAAAGAACAAGGAAATCCTTTTCTGCTGTGATTCCCGGGGAACTCGGAACGGCTTTGCCCACGACGCTACGCTCTTTATCAATGGGATCAGGGCGAGTGAAGGCCATTGCTACTACCTGAACCGGACATGGGAACACTGGCGCTTCCAGACCGTGTGCCTGACTGCGGTCCAGAACCACATTGATGTCCGGATGCAGGACCTGAAGGATGACTACAAGGCGGAAAACGGGATCAGCCGCGTGGTTGGCGACAAGCGCAAGGCGGAACTTCAGGCGATCTGGGACTCCGACTCTGAACTGATCCTGTACCGGGACATCAAACAGACCCTTCGAGAAAGATGCTTCTGACCTCACAGAATGCACACAACAGTCCGCAAGCGGCTCATTTGCCGCTTGTTTTCTTTTGCCTTAACTAACCATAAGGGTCTGGGGGTGATCGCAAGGAATGGGCCTTGCAGGGCCTCCTATGAGGTGGGGAGGCCAATTTTACCCTTCTGCACCCGGGTTTGCACCTCGACTTTGCACGGGAACGCGGATTTTCATTGCTGATCCCGGGAAACAAAAGACCTCCGGAGTATTGTTACTCCGGAGGTTTCTGTGGTCTGGGTGGAGAGATTTGAACTCTCGGCCTCTTGAACCCCATGCACAACGCCTTGATCCTCGGAACGCTTGGATTATCATTTCTTCTGTACCTCCTCCTGATTCCCTGCACCTCCGCCTGCACCCTTGATGATGCTGTTCAGGCTCGATACTGCCTGCTGAACCCGGGAATCCCCGGGATGATCGTAAACCCTCAGGATCATCTTTTCGTCTGAGTGACCCATCCATCTGATCGCCAGTTTCGGGTCTACTCCCGCGTCTCGGAGAGTTGTGGCGTATGAATGCCTGAGATCGTGTGGGCGGATCGTGATTTTCATTTTGGAGTATTTCTCGAGGTCCCGGATGTACTTGGACCAGATGTGCCGCCATGCGGACGACGTGACAGACGCCGTCTTTTTTAGTGGGCAAACACGCCCGTGCTGACCGCTCAGTTCGATCCTGAGTACGTCCAGAAGTGGGATCGACCTTTTACCCGCCTCGGTCTTTGGGTCGCCGGAAACGCCCTTATTTCCCTCGAAATGGATGGCTCTCGTCACGATTATCATTCCGTTCTCGAAATCGACGTCCCGGTCTATGTCGAATGCCATAACCTCTCCCCTGCGGAGACCTGCATAGCGCATCAGCAGGGCGCCTGTTTTGAACTCGGCGGGACATTTGAGGATCAGGACATCCTCTTCCGGAGACAGCGCCCGGTGGCTCCCTGACGTCCCTCTGTGTGGCTTTGCCGACTTCGACCTGCACGGATTCGACTTGACGATCCCGTCCTCAATCGCTGTGTCCCAGAGATCAACGTATAACATTCTGGCTTTTCGGACCGTCGAGTCTGACATCCCCAGATATTCATTATAGACCGACTTGATGTCTGAAGGCGTGACGTTTTTCATTGCCTTGGTTCCCAGTCTGGACACAAGCCTGTTCATATAATTGACGTAGGCGTTGTAGGTGTTCCGGGAAACAGACGCCTTATGAACCGGTAGCCACTCGAGCGCATAGGAATAGACCGTGATCCCGTCCCGGTTCAGAAGGTCCCCGCGAATCTCTGCCTCGATATATTCCTGACGTTTCCTGAGCGCTTCCTCTTGAGTATGACCCATGAACTGAATGCCCCGGTATGTTGCCTTGTACCTGCCATCCTTGCGGCGCTTCAGCTTTTTCATTTATACGTCATCTGCCTTACAAAGCCGACTGCCAGACCGTGGATTGTGATGTCCTCGCTGACGAACATCGGCAGGTACCTGTGGTTGTCCGCTACCAGAAGAAGACCGGTTGTCTGGTGATAGACCCGTTTTAATGTCGCTTCGCAGGCGACATTTACAGCGCCGATCTGCCCGTCCTCAACGTCCGGCTGTTGCCGGATCAGGACAAGATCGTTATTTTCAAACGTTGGCTCCATACTGTCGCCCCTGCATCGAAGAGCGAAATCGGCACGAACGCCCTCTGGCAGATCAGCGTAACCATCAATGTTCTGTTCGGCTGTGATCGGAGTTCCGCAGGCGATTTCACCGATGATCGGTACGGCGTTCTTTTTCATTTGGTAGAAACCCGGCGGCATTTCGCCCATCAACTCAGCGACCGTGCATCCGAGAGCGTCTGCGATGGCTGTGAGAGTAGACTCTTTCGGACTCACTGCTCCGCTGACGATCGTTGACAGGCCGGACTGCGAGAGACCCGCCAATTTGGCAAGCCTGTTCTGGCTGAGGTGTTTTTCATTCATTAGTCCCTTAATGCGATCCCCGACGTTCATTTCACGACCTCCCTATCGTTATTTCTATTATTTAACGATAATTTAACATATAACTATCGAATTGTCTATTGCATAAGTTATCGAAGTTGTGATACAATACTATCGGCGGATCGAACAAGAACTTCTTCAGTGGGAGGTGAAGAAATGATCAAAGCAACTCGCGAGAAACTGGGATGGAGCCAGTCTGAACTGGCGCGAAGGTCCGGCGTGAAGCAGGGAAGCATATCCGACATTGAGAGCGGGAAGACCCGGCATCCACGGATTGACACGGTCATCAAACTCGCACGGGCGATGAAGGTCCCGGTCGAGAAACTGATGAGAGGGTGATTTTCATTGTTGGACCAGTTGTTCTTCGTGCCTGACATCATGGCGCGGTACCACTGCCGGAGCAAAGACACTGCGCGGAGGTACATGAGGCAGATGGGCGCGACGGGCAGTCCGCTGTTCGTCACAGAGAACATGATCCGGACGTGGGAATTATCAAAAAGAAAGCCGGTCAACAGACCGGCGGCGATCCCGGAGGGACTGATGATCCCCCGGAGAAAGTGAGGCGGGATTGAAGAAATACACTTACTGTCCTGCGGCGGGAAAGATTCACAGGAACGCTCCGACGATCCGGGAGAGGCTGATCAAGATGCTGAAGCCGAAAGAGCCGTTCACGATGCAGATCGTCGATTACTACCCGGCGATATTCCCGTCAAAAAGATGACCGGACCTTGGGAGCAGGTCCGGTCGAGAGATCACAAGATGAAGGGACTCATTTGTGAGATCAATTCATTCTAACACAACTCCCGGCACAATGCAAGGATTATCAATAGGAGGACAACCATGAGCGAAATGATTGAGAACGAAGTCACTACCGAAGAAGTAGAAGAGCGCAAGCCGTTCATTGTGGACGACGACCAGAAAGCCGAATGGTGCATCGACCAGATCAAGAAGAAGAAAGAGGAACTGGCGAAGTGGCAGGCTCACTACGAAGAACTGTTCGACCGGGTCCGGAAGACGATCGAAAGCGACATTCTCTGGTTTGAAGGGTCGCTGAAAGGATACTTCTTTCAGGTGTCCGGCGACGGTTTTACCAAGGAAACCAAGACGCAGGAGTCCTACGCTCTGCCCTCTGGGAAACTGGTCATGAAGCGGCAGGAACCTGAGTTCGTCCGCAATGACGAACAGGTTCTTGAGTGGCTCCATGCAAACAATCCTGAGTTTATCAAAGTCAAGGAGTCTGTTGACTGGGCAGGACTGAAGAAGACTCTGGTTGTGAGCGGCGAAACAATGGTGACCGAAGACGCGGAGGTTGTACCGGGGATCACGGTCGCATCCCGCCCTGACATTTTCAAAGTGGAGGTGAAGTAAGCATGGCAGAACAGATTTACAGTCTCATTGCTCAGGCGATGAAGAAGATCGGCGCGATCGGCAAGGACAGTGCCGCGACAAACTACTCCGGAAAGCTGATGTACAAGTTCCGGGGCATCGACGCGGTTTATAACGCCCTGAACCCGGTCATGGCAGACCTCGGACTGTTTATCATTCCGGAGGTCATTGAACAGACCCGGGAAGAGCGCCAGTCTACGAACGGCGGGAACCTGATCTATTCGATCCTGAAGGTGAAGTTCACCATGTTTGCTCCGGACGGCAGTTCTGTAAGCGGCATCACGCTCGGTGAGGGCATGGACAGCGGAGACAAGGCAAGCAATAAAGCCATGAGCGCGGCTATGAAATACTTCGCCTTCCAGACCTTCATGATCCCGACCGAGGATCAGGTGGACCCGGACGCGGAGGTCCACGATGTCAAGCCAAAGGCGGCTCCTCAGCCAAAGATTGTCAATAATCCCGCAGATGTGAAGGTTCAGAACAAACTGCCGGACAGCAATCCTGTGAACCCAGTCCTGAACTATCTGTCGAATGAGAAGGCTTACCTTGCCGAGAAACTCGGGATCAAGAGCGACAAAGAGATGAACGTATGGTTCTCTCAGAAGAAGATCGCTCTGACCAAGGCAGGGGTGGTCGAGAACATCCCGTATGAGAACATGACGATGGAACAGGCGAAAAAACTCATCGCGTCGATCAACGCGACATTCGCGGGTGAAGAGAAGTGATCGGTAAGCTGATGAACCTGTTCAGGGGAATGGACGGGCAGTGGGTATTATCAATATCCACGCCCTCCGATCCCCGGGAGATGTTCGACAAGATGAAGGACAAACTGCTCGACATTTCCATTAAACAGCACAGGAAGAAACGGAGCCTCGACGCAAACGCCTACTGTTGGGTCCTCGTGGGAGAGATCGCCAAAGAGATGAACCTTCCAAAGAACGAGGTCTACCGGAAAGCGATCATCGACAGCGGCGTGTTCACGGTCCACTGTGTACCAAACAATCAACTCGACCAAGCAGTGGAAGACTGGGAATCATTTGGACTCGGTTTTCAAACGGAACAGTTTCCCAGTAAGACGCCCGGATGCACAAACGTCGTGTTCTACAAGGGGTCCAGTTTTTACGATACGACCCAGATGTCGAGACTGATTTCAGGACTGATCCACGAGGCTGAATGTCTCGGCATACACACGATTTCCAAAGAAGAAGAGCAGAGGATGCTCGGAGAATGGAGAAGGGGAGGCAAGAAAGATGGAGACTCAGAGGGAGAAGATTCTTCGGTTTCTGCGTGACGTGGGATCAATCACGCCGCTCGACGCGATCCGGGAGTTCGGGATCATGAGACTGGCGGCGAGAATCTGGGAACTCAGAAAGATGGGATTTTCAATAAATACCGTCTATGAGCAGACCAAGAACAGGTACGGCGAGACTGTTAGGTATGCCCGGTACACACTGGCATGAGCAAGAGCATTGTAGAGTCAGACTGGGGAGAATTTCCATTCGATCAGCCGCAGTGTTACATTTGCGGACGGGAGACCGGTCTGGAAGTTCACCATATTATGGCAGGACCCAACAGGAAGTGGAGTGTCAAGTTTGGGTTGTGGTGCCATTTATGTAGTGAATGCCATAGAGGCTCACGAAACGGCGCCCAGTACAACCGGGAAATCGGTGACAGGCTCAAGAGGGACGCCCAGATGGCATTCGAGGAGCGCTATTCCCACGAGATGTGGATGGATATTTTCAAGAAAAACTATTTGTGAGAGGACGAAACAGATGAGAGAAAAGCCGAAAGCCTGCCCGTTCTGCGGCAGTGAGTCAACGAGAGTCCAGTTCAATGAGGCGAGAAAGGAACGCCGCTTCTATTATGTGACCTGCGTCCTGTGTGGCGCTCGGACCAGAGGCGAACTGTTCCCCTGTAATGAGATCACAAAGGACAACGAATGGGACAACGCCGCCATTGACAAGAGTTTGACGTGTTGGAACCAGAGAGCAGGTGAGCAGAATGCCTGATCGGATTATCAAAGATTCAATCACACGCTCGAAGACTCTGGCTGAACTGGACTTCTTCGAGGAGGTCTGCTTTTACCGGCTGATTGTCAAAGCCGATGATTTCGGAAGGTTCTATCGTGATCCTGTGATTTTGAAAAGCGAACTGTTTCCGAGGAAACGCACGGTCACAGAGGAAAACGTTGACGCGGCATTCCAGACGCTCGAAGACGTTGGTCTGATCGTGTCCTACAAATTCAAGGACGAACAGTATCTCCAGATCGTGAACTGGAAGAGTTTTCAAAGGGTCCGGGCGACGAAGTCCAAGTATCCGGACAAGGACGGCAAGTATACGGCAGTTGACAGCAAACGGAAGACATCTGCTGACAAGAGTAAGTCAGATGACGGACAGTTGACGACAGTTGACGACAAATGTCCGCGAGTTGCTGACAATGGCGGACAAATGCCCCCGAATACGAATACGAAAGCGAATACGAAGACGAAGACGAATAGGGGAGCGGGACCGTTTGATGAGGCTGATGATCAGGCTCTGATTATCATTCAAAAAGAACACGACGAACTGTTCGACGATGCGAAGGCGATCGGCTTACCGTTGTCTGACAAAAATATGTCCGAGATCGTCAGGCTGTACACGGAATACGGACTCGAGAAGGTGAAGACCGGGATCAGCGAGGCTTCACGGATGAACAAGATTTCCATTGCCTACATCGAAGCTGTCTGCAAGAACTCCGGCAAGAAGAGAGAGGAACCTGACTGGGAAGACGAAGTGTGGAGCAACATGGCGTGAGGAGGGATTTTCATTGCTGTACAACCTTGAAGCAGAACAGACCCTCCTCGGACTGGCAATGACAGATCAGGAATGCGCGGAGCAACTCGCGGTCCTGCCTGAAGACATCTTCTACCATCCTGAGACGAAGGCACTGTTCAGGATCATCCGGGAAATAGTGAAAGAGCGCGGAATCCCGAACGTCGTGTCAGTTGGCAACCGGATTCCGGGATCGGCTGTGGAGATGATGGAGTGTTCCAAGAAGTCTTTATCATTATCAATCACGCCAACCATGTACAAACAGTTGGAGGCGGAGGTCCTCGACCTGAGGAAGAGAAGGCTTCTGTTGAGTGCCTGCGAGAAGGTAGCGAACGTGGCGGCTGATCCTCTGGTGGACGTTGACGAAATGATGCGGGACCTGAACACAGCGATCAACGACAACGCCGACAAACTGGACGCCGCGACGATGCAGGACACGATTGTCGAGTGGTTGGAGGACATGAACAAGAAGGACAACATGGTCTCCACGGGGATCGCGGGACTGGATCGGTTGACCGGAGGGTTGCAGAACGGGATGCTTGCCATTCTGGGTGCCAGACCGAAGGTCGGCAAGACGGCGCTCGGATTATCAATCGCGACCAACGTTGCCAGAAAGACAGGTCCGGTGCTGATCGTGTCGCTTGAGATGACCCGGAAAGAAATCATGACGCGGCTCATGGCGGCGGAGAGCAAGGTTAATATGCAGAAGTTCGTAACAAAGACCATGAACGACGCTGAGATGGACGCGATGGCGGCGGCGGTGCCGGAGGTAAGTAAACTCGACATCCGGATCATCAACAGCCAGACGCCGTTGCAGATCAGGAGGTTCGCCGCCCAGATGCAGAGGACCTGCGGATTATCATTGATCATGGTGGACTACATTCAGTTGATGAATGCGGATGACCGGAAGAAATCCCGGTACGAAGAAGTGTCTTCGATCAGCCGGGAACTGAAACTGATGGCGATGGACCTCGACGTGCCGGTGTTGGCTCTGACACAGTTCAACCGGGAGTCTGAGCAGGGCGGGAAGAGCCGCAAGCCATCTATGGCTGAGGCGCGGGACTCAGGCTCCATTGAGCAGGATGCGAACATCTTTATCATTCAGTACGCCCCGGGAGAACCGAAGATGGACTCGCCGCTTTACGACTACTGGGAAGCCTGCCAAGGCGAGGGAGAAGAGTTCCAGATGCTTGAGGTTGCGGCGAACAGACAGGGACCGACGGGAAACATCATGATGAAGTTCGACAAGAGCCACATGAAGTTCGTCACGTTGGAGGTGGCGAGATGAAGAGACTGATAGTGCTGATATTTTCATTGATACTGGCTTTCCCGGCACTGGCGGAGGTGCCGAGTGAGGCGTGGGTAATGTGCCAACCCAACAGCGAGGTTGTGGTCCGCAGGTCCGCCAACAGGCATTCGGAGGAGGTTGCCCGGACTTTCCCTGCGGATCACGTTCTCCTGACTGGAAGAAAGAAAGGCAGATGGTACGAGGTAGACATACCATGTGAGGCGGGGATCGGATGGATCAGAGGAGACTTTTTATCATTCACTGAGCCAGAGGTGTTCGAGGGCGGAAAGCTGTTCCGGACCACGCGAAAGAACCTGAAAGCCAGATTTTCAATAAACGGAAACATCAGGCGGAAGTTCAAGTGGAAGGGGATCGTCGTCAGGGTTTACTTAATGGCGGAACAGTGGAGCGTCACGTCTCAAGGATTCATCATGACGAAGTTCCTTGAGGAGGTCGAACATGAATAACTGCGGGAACTGCATTTACGCACGGCGGAACGGAAACGGGACCATGAGGTACTGCACATTCTACGGGATCGTGATCCGGCAGTCATACAGCGGGTGCGGAATACACAAACCAAGGATCGTGGAGGTCGAAAGTGAGGCTGACAGAAACAGAAGCGGTGATCCTGTTCGGACCACAGATTCTTGAACAGAAACCCAAAGCAAAATACAGAAACAAGAAGTGTTCGTGGAAGGGGATCGAGTTCGACTCCATCAAAGAGCGCGACCGCTTTATCATTCTTCACGATCGGGAGGTCAGGGGAGAGATCACAGACCTGAACAGACAGGTGAGATTCCAGTTGCTCCCTGTCCAGAAGGATGAGAAGGGGAAAGTGATCGAGAGAGCGTGTTTCTACGTTGCTGATTTCACTTACAGGGAGAACGGTATTTTCATTGCTGAGGACGTAAAGTCCCCGGCGACGAAGACTCAAGTCTACAAGCTGAAGAAGAAACTGATGCTCTGGTTCCACGGAATAAAGATACAGGAGGTATGAAATGCCAGAGTTTGACATGATGGGAGACCTGAAGAAACGAATTGAATTATCAATATTCAGGAAACTCAGTGAGGAACACAAAGTTCCTGAAGAGGTGATCATTCTCGTGGAGAAACTGGTAGAGGCAGGGTGTCCGATCAGGTGTGTGTTGGACGGATTATCAAACTTCGGGGAAACAATGGCTTTTATGGAACTGGTCAAAGACCTGAATTTCGGAGAGGAGAAGGAACATGAACAAACTGACGATCATCGGACGACTGACTAAGGACCCTGAGTTGAGGTCAACAACAACCGGACTGAGCGTATGCTCGTTCACGGTTGCAGTGGACCGGCGGCGGAAGAACGAGAACGAGCCGGACGCGGACTTTTTCAAAGTCTCGGCTTGGCGCGAGAAGGGAGAAAACGCCGCGAAGTATCTGTCGAAAGGCAGTAAGGTTTGCGTCATTGGCCCGGTCAGCGTGAAGACGTATCAGGCGAACGACGGGACGACCCGCGCAAGTATGGAAGTGACCGCAGATGAAATCGAGTATCTGTCCTCGAAGGCAGAGTCTCAGCAGGCGCCTGCTCAGGAAGAGAAGAAGGTGGACGCTCAGACCGGGTTCACTCAGGTAGAGATGGACACGGACGAATTGCCGTTCTGATTTTCATTCGGAGGTGAAGCGCATGAGTCCGCAGAGGTTAGACGAAGTGCTGAAGAAGCATCGGGCGACCAAAGCGAGATACGAGTGGCTGAAGTCTGAGACCATCACACTGGAACGATGGCTTGCGCTGTGTCAAAGCCAGTCTGTCAATGACAGAATTTCATTAAGTCAGGCAATAACCGGGATGCCGCATGGAAGCGGGATCGGTGATCCGACAGGCAGACTGGCGATCGACATAGCATCAGGCGAGGTAAGCGTGTTCGTAAAACAGATTCAGGATGACCTGAACGAGGTCAGGTCTGAAATGCTGAGACTGGCGCCGGACATATCAGCCGTCGAGATCGTCCTGACAGCACTGGGAGACCGGGAAAGGGAGGTACTGATTTTCAAAGTCATTGACGACCGGAGTTGGAACGACACAGTCGATCAGATGAACGAGTTGCACAACAACAGCTACTCAAAGAGATCACTGCAAAGACTGTTGGACCGTGCGCTTGGCAAGGCATATGAAATAGTGAGGTAAGCATGGAGAGATCATTTCACATTGAGTTCGATGACGGGAGCAACCCATATTATCATTTCCCTTGTGAGGACGAACAGCACATAAAGGAACTGAGACGATGGATGGTTCACTTCGATCTGATACTGGTGAAGATCGAGAAGGGGATCGAGTATTACAGAGCAAGGAGGAAGGGACAGATGGATGATAGGGACATTGAAATTCAGAACCTGAGACGCGAGAAAGAGTTCTGGATTAAGGAAGCGGCACTCTGGAAGGGACGGGCGATCGAAAGCGCTCAGGAAGCCTGCAATCTATGCGATTATCAATATGGCAAGCCTGAATGCATGGGATGCCGCGTTCGCAGGATCAGGGAGACGGAGTAAAGCATGGGCGGCATGACAGGCGGAGCCGGAGGACGGTCAGAAAGGATGAAATGTTGCTCCTGTACCGATCTGAAGGGAACGTGCCTCCGCGCCGGGTTCAATTCCCGACCCGCCCTTAATTTGGAGGAAAAGTATGAAAGTAAAGTGCGGAAACTGTAAGTACGCTCAGATCGTTCACGCTATGAACGTGGACCCTCAGAAGATGTTCGCGTGTAGAATGTCTGGATTTTCAAAATGGGTAGGCGCTGAAGATTACTGCAAATACGGCGAACTGCTCCCGAGTTTTGTCGGGATCATCGCGGAGGGACAGATGCCGGAGATCGAGTATTTCGACGCAGACAAACCAAAGAACTGGAGAAGGGACAAAAGTGACTAAGAGAGAGGACGTCATTAAGGCGTGGGAGTGTTGCAAACCGTTCAAAAGGGAATGCAAAAAATGCCCGTATGACAAGGACTGCTATCATGACAGATTTTCAAGACTCGCCATAAAGGATGCGATATTGCTCATTGAGGATCAGTTGGGGGAAACGCAGGAAGTCGTCAGGTGCAAAGATTGTAGGCATCACGAGTACAAAGATGAAATCTGGTACGATCAGGGACCGTTCCACATCATCGGAGGAAACCAAGTCCATGTATGCCACTTCTGGGGAGGTAAAGAAGGATGCGTAACAAACCCGGAAGGATGGTGTTATAAGGGGGAGAAGGCGTGACGAAAGTTTATTGTGCAGACCTGTCGTGCAAACATTGCTCAGACAAAGGAATATGCACACAGAAGACTATTGCCCTTAGCTTCCACAGCGTAATGACGTTATATGACGGCAGACAGGAATACAGCAGATGCAAGATGTACGAAAAGAGCGAGAGAGCGAAGGAACTGGAGGCGGCGATAAAGCCGATTTTCAATAATAAACCAAGGTTTTGTGGGGATCATCGCGGAGGGACAGATGCCGGAAATCGGATATACAGACGGAGACAAACCCGGGGAGGGGATAAAAAGTGACCAAAAGAAACGACGTCATTAAAGCATTAGATGAAGCAGTGGCGAATGCATATAATGATTATATTCAAATACCACTTTGGGTTTACGATTCAATTTTAACACTGCTGAAAGAGCAGGAAGCAGTTAAACCTATCACAGAACACCATTTGTTTCTCTGCCCTGTATGCAAAAACACGTTATTTAGAGGGCAGAAATTCTGCCATGAATGCGGGAAACGCATTGAATGGGAAGGTCGGTGAAGTGGGAATGACACATAAAATTAAGATTCTTGAATCATTTGCTGATGCTGTATATTCCGGCGACAAAACATTTGAAGTCAGAAAGAATGACAGGGGTTATCAAAAGGGCGATTATGTTGATTTTATTGTTCTGTATGCTGATGGATGCGAGTATGTAGACCATCCGCTATCAAAGAAACGCTATGAAATCACATACGTTCTGTCCGGATGGGGAATTGAGGACGGATACTGCGTGTTCGGAATCAAACAAGTTACTTAATGGCAGGTGTTGGTATGGAACACCCATGCAAGAATTGCGCTGATAGACAATGGTATGTGATGAGGCTTGACATCCACTTTTGGGGAGAAGACTGCCCTTATGTTTGCGAAGACTACGAGAAATGGAGGAATGAGGAGAGTGGGAGAATACGGACCGGGACTGACGATGGGACAGATTTTCAATCTGGACAAAGAGCAGATTAAACACGCACTGAACGGAGAACTGATGTACGCGGAGGATGAAGAGGGAAGGTTTCTCTATCGCCCCGCATCCCCAGAGGAATGCCGGGAGTTCATCCTGAGGACCTTCGACAACGCCGTGTATCACTGTATGGAGGCGAACAAGTTCGGGAAAGTGTACGACTACATCATCGAGAAGAACGGCGTAAAGTACACGATTCAGGACATTCTGCTCAGTAAGGCGATCGAGGACGCGAAGCCGTCGGATTATCATTACGAACCTTTCGAGGAGGATGACTGATGACAAGCGCGATGAAATCTGAGGACGGGAGCGTAACCTTGTTCCGGGAGAGCGTGAAATCAATCCGAGTCATGACGGAAAAGACGTTGAATGACGATCAGATGCAGGACCTGTTCTGGGCGACTATGTTCATGATGAAATCCGGCAAAACGCTCAGGGAGATATTTAAGGGAGGTGAAGAGAATGGACCCGACAATCGAGACGATCGGTAAGATTATCATTCTCGTACTGATCACTGTTGCGGTGGCGGTCCTCATGCCGCTGTTCGTTCCGAAGGATGAAGATGAACTGTACAGCGGAATGTACCAGTGCTTCCACTGCGGAGAGAAAGCCGTGATCTGGGGAGGCGACTTCAACTTCGAGGATTACGGGTACATAGGAGAAGGGATCGTGCATCAGTGCTACTGCAATAATTGCGGGGCGGAGGTCCTGTATTTAATCAATCTTGAGGAGGAAGAAGAAGATGGCGACACACAGAGACAGTATGAGGTATGAGACTCAGCGGAACCAGAGAGCGGCGAGAGGAACGTCCGTTCATCCCAGAAGTCTGGCGAGATCGGTGGCGCGATTTATCAATACCACGCAGGGGCGGACGCCGAGCCTTCTGAAGCAGTTCCGTGAAATGACGATGGCGCTCCCGAAGAAGGGAAGGGCCAGAATTAAGCCGGTGGCACGAAAGTGTCACAAAATTGACGCTTGACAGCCAGATACACTGGGTATAATATATACTCAGGAACAGTGTCAAATAAATGATCCGTCGGCAGAGACCGGCGGATTTTCAATATGGTATAAGCGCTTGGTGGCGGCGTTTATATATGGTTGTCCACGCTTCGATACCTCCAAACAACGTCCCGGTGTAACAGCCGGGACAACTCAGACTATCCTGCATATACAACGGATCGCGACCGGTGTTGTGCATGATACATTCCGCGTATGCGTGAGCGTGAAGGATCGCATATTTTCATTCACTGCCCCACATAATTTGGGCAGGGACTGAGTCGGGAGCGGCACGAGTGACAGCCGTGGGTGAGTGCGCATGATCCCCAATGTCCTCCCCCACAGAGGAATGGTGTAACGGTAGCACAGGTGCCTTTGAAGCATCAGGCTCAGGATCAACACCTGATTCCCCTGCTTTACCCTTGCGCTGAGGGATAGATGCGCAGGAGTCTGGGCAGACTCTACGACCCGGGGATAATGAGTACAGTGATGCTCATCCCCGGGATTTTCATTCACAGGGAGGTGAGATGAAATGTTTAGTCCCGGTGACTCTGTTAAAATCAACCCGAGCGTATATGAGCATGGATGGGACAATGCTTCACAGATATACAGAGCATTCAACCATCACAACCTCATTGTTGACAGAGTTATAAATACCACAGGCGAAGGCGGAGACATCAAAGTCGTCGTCAGATACAATGGTACCCAAATGCTGTTGGACCCGGCATACCTCATCTCAACTCCCATGCCAGAATAACGACAGAAGGGAGGACCTGTATATGACACTCTTTACTACTCGACCTCCCCGATTATCATTCGGGCAGGTGATGTGAATGGCGGACAACGGGAATCTTAAAAAAGGAAACCCAGACACGCAGTTCACAAGCGGTCGGGTGGCGGTCGAGATGGGTCGCAAGGGTGGCTACGCCAGAGCGGCCCAGATGCGCAAAAAGAACGCCCTACGAAAGAACCTGAAATGGATGCTTGCGGTGAAGCCGGAACTGGACGCGAAGCAAAAAGCGAACCTGAAGAAGAGCGGCTACGACCCGGATGCCGAGTACACAGTCGAAGACCTGATCACGATCGGCCTTATTCAAAGAGCGATGAAGGATGACCGGTCGGTTGACTCGATTTACAGGTATCTCGAGGAAGACCCGTTGACGATCCTCGAAGAAAAGCGCCTGAAAGTACAGCAGGAAGCGGTCGCGGCGATAAAAAACAGCGATGGCTTCATGGAGGCGATGGGTGCTACGGTCGGGGAGGTGTTTGAGGATGGCGGTGACACTCCCGACACACTCGAAGACGAATAGCACAGAGATATTCCATTTTCAGCCGTTCAGCCAGAAGCAGAAGAAGGTCCTGACATGGTGGGTGCAGGGATCGCCCTTTGAGGATTATGACGGGATCATAGCCGACGGCGCTATCCGGTCCGGGAAAACGGTCGCAATGGAGACGTCGTTCCTGATCTGGGCGATGAACACGTTTAATCAAAGGGACTTTGCCCTATGCGGGAAGACGATCGGATCGCTCAGACGAAATGTGCTACGAGATTTCATCAAGATAGCACAAGGCCGTGGGTATGAGGTGTTCGACAAGCGGTCGGAACACGTCATAACGATCAAAAACGGCCCGGTAACGAACTTTTTCTACTATTTCGGCGGTCGAGACGAGGCGTCACAGGACGTCGTGCAAGGCATGACGCTTGCAGGTGCGCTTTTTGACGAAGTTGCACTGATGCCCGAGTCTTTTGTGAACCAGACGACCGGTCGTTGCTCTGTTGAGGGATCGAAATACTGGTTTAACTGCAACCCGGAAGGCCGCTTGCACTGGTTTAAGCTGAACTGGATAAACAAATACGTCGAAAAGCGGCTTTTGTACCTGCATTTCACGATGGACGACAACCTGAGCCTCGCAGAGCGCATCAAAGAGCGCTACAGGCGTATGTATACCGGAGTTTTCTACGACCGGTTTATCATGGGCCGTTGGTGCGCGGCTGAGGGTGTTATTTTCGACTGTTGGGACGAAAAACGGAACAGCTTCGATGCCCAGACCACAAGACCTTGGGAGTCGGACCTGTATACACATTATGTAGGGGTTGACTACGGCACAACGAACCCGACGGTCTTCCTCGACTGCTATGACGACGGCGACACGTTCTGGATCGCCAGAGAATACTATCATGATCCGTCGGTCGAGCAGAAGCAGAAAACGACCTCCGAACACGCCGACGACCTCGATGCCTTCCTCAACGAGGACAAGGACGCCGTGATCATAGTTGACCCGGCGGCGGAGGATTTCAAACTGGAACTCAAAAACCGAGGCTACCGCGTGAAGAACGCCAACAACGATGTTCTGGAAGGCATTCGCACGGTCTCAGCCATGATGCAGATGGGCGCCCTTAAAGTGGACGTGTCCTGCATGAAATTCAGGGCCGAACTCGAGACCTATGTCTGGGACCCGAAAGCCAAAGAGCGCGGCGAAGAAAAGCCGGTCAAACAGAAGGATCACGCAATGGACGCCATGCGCTACATTGTGAAGACACTTACAAACAGAGCGCGGATGGACCGCGTAGCGAGAAACAGAGAGGAGGCGGCATAATGTCCCGAAAACGCAGAAAGAGACCCGCAGTCGGGATCGTGCCTCAGAAGCCAGTAGAATCAACGGCTTCAGCCGACGACAAACCGGTAGTCGGTCGTGACGGCTATGTGAACAGTCTGGCGTATCTGGGTGAGGCGTCGCCGCTGTCTCAGGCGAACGACTACGAACGGCATTCGATCTCAAACGACTACAACCTGCTTACGATCCTGTACCGTGAAAACTGGCTTGCGGCGCGGATCATCGACACGCCTTGCGAGGACATGACCCGGTCGTGGTATTCGATCAGTTCCGAGATTGATCAGGATCGACTCGACGAACTGGCGAAACTGGAAGCCAAACACAGCGTCAAGCAGGAGATAACCAATGCGATCCGGTGGGGTCGGTTGTACGGCGGAGCGGCGGCTGTCATGGTCATCAAAGGGCAGGAAGATATACTCGACGAGCCACTCGACTATGATATGCTTCAACCCGGGTGTTTCCGTGGCTTGATCGTCATTGACAAGGTCAGGGGCATCTTCCCGAGCCTCGAACTCGAGGAAGACATGGATGATCCTGAGTTCGGCTATCCGAAATGGTATCAGGTGACGCTCAATGAGGAGTCGGGTGAAATCATCCGAATCCATCACAGCAGGCTGTTGCTGTTCCGGGGTCGCCAGTTGCCGATCGACGAAGAAATCAATCAGGACTACTGGGGTGCCAGTGAACTGGAACACGTCTACGAAGAACTCCAGAAGCGCAATAGTTCCTCCGCGAACATCGCGCAGTTGATCTTCCAAGCGAACGTTGCCGCGCTTAAAATCAGCGACTACGGCGAGGTCATGGGCATGGGTACCGAGGCTCAGAAGCGTCAGGTATACAACTATGTGTCCGAAATGAACCGCCTGCGGACATCGTTCGGCATTACCTTGATGGGCAATGAGGACAACTACGAACAACACCCGTATTCATTCGCCGGTGTGGCGGAGGTTTACGAGACCTTCATGATGGACATGGCAGGCGCGGCTGAAATACCGGCTACGAAGCTGTTCGGTCGGGCGCCGCAGGGCATGAACGCGACCGGCGAATCCGACATGAAGAACTACTACGAGGTCATCGGTCAGCTTCAGGAGCGAATTTTGAAACCCGCGCTCGAGAAACTGCTCCCGGTCATGTGCATGAGCCTCTGGGGCGAGGTCCCGCAGGACATGGAGATCGTTTTCGAGCCTCTGGGAACGACAACGCCGTCCGAGAGAGCCGAAATCATGGGTCAGGCGGCTGATCCGATCATCAACGCCTTCTCAGCAGGCTTGATCAGCCAGAGAACCGCCCTGAAGGAACTCCGGGAGGTCGGGAAACCGATCAACGCATGGACGAACATCACGGACGAAGACATCGAGAAGGCAGACGACGAAGTCGATCAGGGCGAAGCAATGGCGAACCCGATGGGTATGCCGCCCGGAATGCCCGGTATGGAAGGCATGGAAGCCGGTGGAATGCCGCCTGAGGGTGAAATCCCGCCCGAGGGAATGCCTGAACAGGAAGTGGACATGGACAAGGTCCACGAACTGAAAGAGCGCATCCACAGCATGAGGTTCCCTGAGGCCGAGACCGGCGGTGAAATCGATCTGGAAAAGGTCCGGGAACTCAAAAGCAGGATCAGGAACCTCCGCGAGGCTCAGGAAGAGCCGGAGGACAACGACTTCGACAACAACGGAGAGATTCAGGTCGGCCTTGAGTACGGCGACGATCCGGTAGAGGATGAAATCGACGTTGAAAAGGTCCGGGAACTGAAGGGCCGGGTGTCGAACCTCCGCCAGAAGCAGAAGATCGACGAACTGAGGGCCAGAATCGAGCGGCTCAAAGAGAAGGCCTGTGAGGATGGAGGCCCCGGAAGCGGTCCGAGGCCCGGATACCATAAGAAAAGCGCCGGAAATGTCGCCCAACAGGCGACAAAACCGGGACTGCTTCAGAGGGCGCGGTTCATGCTGAACCCGACCGCAGGAATGCGGACGCCGAAGGACCCTGTTAGGACGGCCCAGAGCGTGGCAAAAGCCAACAGAGAGCGCGAGCAGTGGAACAACCTCAGCCTGACGCAGAAAGTGCGCGGAAACGCCGCTCAGGAGCGCCATATGAGGCGTGTGAAAGCTCAGGTTGCCAAAGCGGCGGCAAAGGGCGACATCGAAAAAGCGCGGCAGATCGTGAAGCAGAATCGCCATTACTGGTCCAATGATCCCGCGAGTACCGAAAAGGTCCAGTCTGAGACGCTGAAGCGCCAGAAAGCCGCCAAGTCGGGTTTTTTGCATGACGCTCTGACTTTCCTGAGGGAACAGTTTGACGGAGGTCCCGGATCAGGAAACCACGGACACGCGGGACGTCCCGGGCAGAGAGGCGGATCAGCGCCCGGTGGCGGAGGCGGAGCGTCTTCCAGTAAAGGTGCCTCAAACAAAGCGTATCACGATAACCTTCGAGCGGAAGCGATAAAAAAGTTCGGGACAACCGACAACCGATCAAAGGCCGGTTATCTGTTGCCTGACGGAAAAATGCTCAATTTCGGTCGAAATGGGTTCGGAAGCGGATACGACCACAGGGACATTGATCAAATTTACGGCGGAGCGAAAAAAGGAACGGAAGCGATGCTTGATTTTATGTCAGGCGGAAACATCCGGATGATCGCTGACGCCCCGGGCATAAGCCTCGTCGGAGGAACAGAAGTGACTCCGGAACAGGGGAGACTGCTTGAGCAGTTTATTGACTCTGCCGGATACGACTCGAACAGATTCTATGTGGACATCTTTAACAAGGACGGATCAGTTGCAAAATCACTGAAATTCAGCCTTATGAGAGATGATCCTGAAGACATAGTGTCAGAAATAGCAAAAGAGACGAAAAACGCATATCCTGTTGACAACAGTCCGCCATCGGACTACAATGGATACGCCACAAAAGGTTGGCAAGGTCTGAAAACGGCTATGAAGGTCGGAGGACCGAAAGCGGCGAGAAAGTTCATCAAGGACTATTTCGCAAAGAACCCAGATGTCGCCCAAGAAGCGACAAAATACATGGACGTCCGGTCGAAGGTGGACAATTTCCTGAAGGATCATCCGGAAGCGAAGAATTTCAACACCTACGACAAGGACGGGAAGCTGAAGGACGTCAAATCCGGCTTCTGTGTGACTTTTCACCAGAACAACGCCGCAGACGATCCTCTTGGCGGCTACACTAATGCGGATTATGCCGCCATGTGTGCCATCGCCATGAAGGAACTGGGCGCCGACGAAGTGAACATCGGTTACTACGGCAACCCTGAGGTCAGTTTCGTCTGTCAGGATGAAGCGACAGCCAAACGCTTTGCCGTGGAGCATAACCAACAGTCGGTGTACAACGCCAACACGGGCAGGACCCTTGTCAACAAGAACTGGCGGAAGGACTTGAACCCGATCAGACTGTAAAAAGGAGGGATTTGCAGTGATCGACTCAAAAGACGTCAGGAGGAATCTTGACGAATGGCTCCAGAACCCGTCGTGGAAGGGAATCTACGACAACGCGCCTTCCGAGGCTTGCAGAAAGTATCTGGCGATGCTGTTCTACGCAAGCGAAACAGAGGAAGAAGAGGCTTTTGACGCTATGGACCAAATGGAGCAGAACCTGAGTCTGGACGATCTCCGGTATATGCTCCAGAACTCCATTGGACCGGCAAAAGCGCGGTACATGAGCCTGATCGAAAAGATCGAAAAGTGACGTAAAAACAGACTTCGGTCTGTTTTTTCTATACTCAAAACTGCCCCGGTCAGAAGCCTTGCGTTTCCCTCCTCCGGCGCGAGGATATGACGCAATAGAGGGGATGACCCGGGGCGTGGTAAACCCTGAGTCAGTGCCGGTTCGCCAGTTTCCGGCGTTTTAGCGGTGCGGGAGCCAAAGCAGTTTCTTCATACGGGCAACACCTCCTTGTCTTGATACTGGATATCCGCTTAAATCGTCGGGGACCGGCAAGACCGACAGCCGCGCTTCTTTGAGGAGGGAATGAAATGCCGCCAGTACCGAAAAGTGAGGAGCGGAGGATGTACAACAGCCTGAGGAGGCTGTTTGGGAAGATGATCGACGGAGCCGGTGCCGGGATGTCCAGTACGGAACTGCAAGCGGAAGCGCGGAAGTTCCTTGAGTCGGACGAAGTTGACCGGTGGCTCCGGACCATGATGACCAAGCTGACACGTCGGTTGAGGAAAGCCTCCGCCGCCGAGATGCGGAAGTCGCTTGCGGCCTCCACAAACAGCGCTGAACTGTACGAACTCCTGAAACATGAAATGGAGGGGCCGGTCGGACGCAGGATCAACGAACTGATCGCTGAAAACGTCCAGTACATCAAGACGGTCCCACAGTTCTGGGCGGACTACATCACAAAGTACGTCCAGAGGGAAAGCCTTAAGGGCAGGCGCCCTGAGAGCATCGAGGCAGACCTGAGGAAGGTCATGCCGAGTCACATGACCAAGAACCTGAAGTGCATCTGCCGGACGGAAACGTCGAAGGCGAATGCGGCGATCGTTCAGGCCCGGGCGGAGGCGGTCGGGATCAAGTGCTACATCTGGCGGACAGTCGGAGATGAGCGTGTCAGACCGTCTCACAGGGCGATGAACGGCAAGGTTGTGTTCTATTCCAGTCCTCCGAACCCGGAGGCGATCGCGAACAGCCGTGGAAACGGCAATAGTTACGAGAAACCTTACGGTGCTTATCATGCAGGTAACACTTTCAACTGCCGCTGTTGGCAACAGGTGATCGTGGACGAAAAACACCTTCCCAGTTCTTTTGAGTTGGCGATGGGCGAGGACGAAACGTTCACAAACAAGGTGGCTTTCCTGAAGAGGTTCGGGAAGATCAGTTAAAGGGGTGGTGCGCATGGGTCCGAAGACCAGAACAGTGAAGTTTTACAGCACTGTCAGCGACCGGTCTGAGGTTGTGCATCTGATCGCAAAACTGTTCAATGCCGATGGTGGCCCGGGATCGGGAAACCACGGTCATGCAGGCCGTCCGGGCAAGGTCGGAGGATCGGCTCCCGGCGGCGGTGGAGGCGGAAGCGAGAAAAAGGTAAAAATCAAGATTGATCCCGAAAACCAGAAAATGGTCAGTGCGAGTCTCCATCCGCAGGGCGGAGGATCAGCAAAGGCCAAGAAGAATGAAGTGTCCAAGAAAATGGCCCTGAAGGCGCTTCATGAGCAGGAAAAGCGCATAAACGAAATCATTGCAGGCAATCCGGATGCCAATAACGAAATCTGGCTTGCCGCGAAGAGAGAGACCCTTGAGAAGATCAGGGAACTCGATCCGGATTATGTCCCTTATTCCGAGAAGAACAGCGGCGAAGCCGTCCGGGAAAGGGCCAGAAAACTGGCTATCAAGTTCAAGAAGGAAGAGATCGAAAGGCTCGAAAAGGCGAACGAAAAAGCCGGAGGGATCGAAATCTACGATAAAACGATCGCTGAACTCAAAAAACAGCTTGCGGAACTCGAGAACGGTCCGTCTCCTGAGCCTGAAAAGCCGAAGGAAGAGTCGATCACGGCCCTTGAGGACGAAAAAGAGAAGAAACAGCGTGAGAAGATCGAACTTACCCGCCGTATGCGTCTCCTGAACAATGAAGACATATCTCTTTCCGTCAAACTGAGTCAGGAACTTTCCGATGAGGAAAGGGCAGAAACAAAGGCAAGGTACGCAGAGGTCCAGAAGGAAAGAAACGAGATCAGGGAACAATACAGACCTCTCGAAAATGAGGTTGATGAACTCGAAAGTAAGATAATGGACCTCGAGAAGCGGGAACCGCTCGAAAGCATCGAGAAGCGCCTTGAACGCAAGCAGGATCGTCAGGACGAACTTGTTGACGAATGCGACGAATATTATTCCAAAATGCAAGACGCCCTTAACAGGTACAGGCTTGCAGATATGGGAGACGATCAGGAACTCGCAGAACGGCTACGCAAGGAACACGAACTTGCGCAGGCCGCATGGGAAGACGTTCGGGCGATCAAGAACGAAAACGATATCAAGGTTGAATGGCTTAAAGAACTCAAAAAGACCCGCGTTGCTGAGAATGAACGTGACGAAATCGAGGCGGCGGGGATCACTGAGGCCGATTACCGCAGGGACAAGGCTCTGGAGCATTTCGGCACGACTGATGACTGGCACGAGGCCGGTTGGATTCTCCCGGAAGGGCAGTTGCTGAACTTCAGCGGCGAAAAGGACTATCATCCCGGCGAAAGAGGCTTCGACCATCGCGAGATCGGGCAGGTTTATCCTGAGTTTGGCTCCTACGACACTGAGGCTATGCAGAGGTTCAGGAACGACGGAAATATCCGGTTCTATCCTGAGGCTCCGGGCGTCAATGTGTGCAGTGATGTCGAGCCTACGCCTCAGCAGTACGATGAGATCGCCCGGATCGCTCTTGACGCAATAGATGAGCAGGGATTCTTCATTGTTGACTTCTCCACGAGCGACGGCGATATGTTCGGTTCGCTTCGCTACGCTGTCGATCCTTCTGATGCAGGCATTGACGGTGTTCAGGCGTTCGATGATCCGTATGAAGTGATCAATGACATAAAGTACTACTTCGAGACCGGCGAGATTACAGAAGAGTTCGGAACTCCGCATTTCATGTGGGACAGCAAGACCATCAGCGACGGCGGTCCCGGATCAGGAAATCATGGTCATGCAGGGCGTCCCGGTCAGGTTGGCGGTTCCGCTCCCGGAGAGGGTGGCGGAGGCAACGGATCGGAGGGCAAGAAGTCCGATGGAGAAAGCCTGTACCAGATACTGGAAAAAGCGAGAGCCAGAAGGGACAAGGCAAGCCAAAGGGCCGACGAACTGAAGAAAGAATCCGAAAAATGGGTTGAGAAGATTCTTGCGGCCCAGAAGAACGGAACGCTCGACAAAGTCATGAAGGAATACAAGTCCTTTGACGTTGAATACGCCAAGGCAAAGAAAGAGTATTCCGACGCTTATGACGAAGCGGAAAAGGCCCGTAAGGCTTATGAAGCGGAGTATGAAACCAACGAGAAGGAAAAAGAGCGAAAAGAGATCGAAAAGTCCGGCATGAGCGAAGCTGACTGGCGGCGGAATAAGGCTGTTCAGTATTATGGCTACACCGAAGACTTCCGGGAGGCCGGGTATATGCTCCCGAACGGGAAATGCCTCAATTTCTGCGGAAGTAAAGGCCAACATTACGGCATGAGGGGAAATGATCATCGGGACATTGCCGGAATGTATGCCGCTCCAAGTTACGGCGGGAGCAAGGAAATGGTCCGGTTCATGTCGGACGGCAACATCCGGGTGATGGCTGAGTCCCCGGGAGTTGATATCTCAACGGCTATGGAGCCGACCTCGGAACAGTACAGACAGATCGAGAGAATGGCTGACAGGTTTGCGAGGGAAGAGTATTTCAGCGTTGACTTGACCGATGAAAACGGCAGGACGGTCGGAAACCTTGAGTACAACGGAAGGATCAATCCTATCAAGGTGTCCGCCGACATCAAAAACTACTTCAGGACCGGGAAACTTCCTCAAGAAAGCCTTGTTGGGCAGTTCCATTTAGACGAACTTTCCGAACCGGACAGGCACGTCAGCGAAAAGGAAATTCGAGAAATTGTCAGATCGAACCCTCCTGTAAACAGGGATGGCGTCGCAAGGCACGTTGTTGGTTCCCCTGAGTTCAACGCAGAGAAGCGCAGAAGGGAGCAAAGAGGACTTCCTCCTCAGTCCGAAATCAATCCTGCTGATCTCGCAAACATCGGGAAAGAGATCAGGCGAAAGATGAACAGTGAAGAATACACGCTCTCCAAAAAGGGAAACGGCGAATACCGGCTCATGATACGGATTGACAACAGTCCGCAAAAGGCATATAATAAGAACGGCAAAGCCATAATGACTACCATGTATTGTGTGCCTGTATCAAAGAGAAGAGGGTTTCACTTTTACCCGATCGCGGAGGAGGATGCAACGTGAAGATCGAAGGGAAAAATGCTGAAGACAAGAAGAAACAACTTGATGAGTTTCTTCAAAAAGGACGGAAGTACAGATTCCGCCTTGACGACAACATTACGATCGAAGCGGAGTACGATTTCATCACTGTTGATGAGGACGGGTTTGTTCTTGCTCTGAAGAACGTTCAGTCAAAAGACGATGACTGGTTTAATTCAGACAATATGATGATCGACGTCGAAACGATTGTAGATGCCGAAGAACGATAATAGGAACTCCCGACGAAATCGTCGGGTTTTCTTATGCCTGAAAAGAGGTGATCCGGATGGACAAGGTTATTTCAGCAGTAATCAAGGCCATCCGGACATCGAACGATGGCGGACCGGGTTCTGGCAATCACGGTCATGCGGGACGTCCCGGGCAGGTTGGAGGTAGCGCCCCGGGCGGTGGCTCTGGAGGAAATGAACACTTTGATCAACTTGAATCCCCAAAGACAATAAAACTGACACTCGAGAAAAGTGACGATGGACGGTCTGAAGCAAAAAAGAGGATCGACGAACAGCGGCAGTTTAATTTCTTTGCCGGATACATGAATGGCATTCAGTATGGTCAAGGTAAAGGACACGATGCCTACTACGCTTATAACTACCACGGGGACGTGCTTATGAACAATTTGCTCCGAAAGGGCAAACCAAGGTCATATGAACAGCAACGCGAGTGGAAGAAGGACATCGAAGAAACGAAGAAACACATCGAAGCATTGACCGATGTGTGTAAAAACAACAAACTTAGGCAACCGGCTGTCGTGTTTCGCGGCGTAGAAACACCAGACGGATTCGCAAAAATGCTCGGACTTGGAGACCTGAGCAAAAGCGAAGTGGAACGTCTTGTGAGTGATCCGAAGTTTGCTGACAGCCTTATTGGACAGACGTTTTCTGATCCCGCCTTTACTTCTACGAGCATCGACCCGGAAGTCCCAAAGAGATCGCATTTCATCGGGCCGTGCGAGATGGAGATATACCTTCCAAAGGGAACGGAGGGTGTTTATGGTGGAGATCAGGCGAGGATCACGGATGAACATGAGTATCTCCTCCAGAGAGGGACTCAATTTGTGATCACTGGCGCGGAAGTTGTTGAGGACAATCCCGGTTATTCCCCGAAATCGTATCATATAAAAATGCAGGTTTCGGTTGTTGATCAGGTTCCTAAAGACATCCCGGAAAAGTATGAAGATGCATTCCCGGAAGGTCGCAGGGAGATTCTTGATGTGATAGGGACGGGAGAAAAACTTTCGGACGATGCTCTTGCAAAGATGTTCCCAGATGCCGATCCGGACGCGATTGAAGCCTTGAACGAACTGAGAGGCAAGGAAAAATCAATAGAGAACACGGAACGAATGTGGGACATACTCGAACTTCAGCATGAAATGGGATTCGTTTCAGACATTCAGGCCGCAGAACTTGAAGCCTATACGTTTGACAACGAAGACCGTATGCGTCAACAGGACGCTTTCAGAAGGCATCGTCAGGAACTGGACAAGAAACTGAAGGAAATTGAAGCCGGAGAGTTTCCTGATCAGGAAAGGATACATGAGGATGTCAAGATCAATTATCCGAACGCCGACGAAAGCGTCATTCCTTTGCTTATCATATATCAGGCAGAGAACGAAAGACTCGAGGAAATGCTTAAGCACGACCTCGAGAACTACGGGGAGAGCATATTAACAAAGAAGAAACAGCAGGCGGTAGAAGAGAATAATCGCCGCATGGACTATGTGTCGAAAAACGTGAGGATTGCGGGGTGATTGTATGGGTTTTGGACAGATCGTATGCAAATACTCTGATCCTTTACCTTGCGACACTTGCAAGAATGCGCTTGACCCGGTGGGGAAATTCTCCAGAACAAAGAACTGCTTTTGCAAAGAATACGACAGTCTCGACAACATGAAACCGAACGGCGTCTTGTTTAACAACGAAAAGTGTCCGCATTATAACGGAACAAAGATGGCCCAAGACGGCGGACCGGGATCAGGGAACTTTGGTCACGCCGGACGTCCCGGACAGGTCGGAGGATCGGCTCCCGGGGGAGGTAAAGGCTCCGGAAGCCTGTACAGGTACGAGAAGAAGGGCGTTGGATTCTTCAGCACGAAGAAAGACTGGCTGAACGGTCTGGAAGGAGAGAGACAGCACAAGGCGATCCGCTTTATTGCAGAACAGAAAAAAGAGATGAAGGAAGCAATGGAGCGGGGAAAGTCCATTGACGAAAAGCAGAAGAGCGGCCTCATCACTTTGAATGAAGCCGAAGAAATGAAGAAGAAACTGGGCATCAATGGTCTGAGCGAAAACGATCCTGTGGAGAAATACATTCTCCAGAGGAACGATGAGCGCGGAGCCTCGAACCTTCTGCTTTATGCTGAGGCTTCGAGAAACTGGGATGAGAACAAGGACCGGCTCCTTAAACAAAACCTGTCAGAGGAAGAACAGAAGGTCTTTTCTTATCTGGAAAACAGTGATCCTTACAGCGCCACGCAAAACCAACTGAGGGCGAAGGCTATGGCGATCCCGGGCGCGGAGCCTGAGATCAGCGAAGAACTGCTGTACAAGTCCGGGGCGAGAGAACGCCCGAAGCGGGAAGGCCCGAACTACGACTTTTACGATAATCGACATCGCATTTACTCCCCGATTGAGACATATCTGGGAGAAGCGATCGACAATCCGGAATACGGAAAGCACTGGGATAAAGACTCTTTCATTGAACTGAACAAAAAGTTCGTAGACATGATGAAATACGGTCGTCTTTCTCCCTCAAAATGCAAAAGCGCCATAAACGGCATAAACAGACTGCGTACACTTGAAGCGGTCGAGTATGACAGTGAAGGCGGTCATGCGATATTCAATGATTTCAAGATGAACCCTGAACTTGCGTCAATGCTTGACACAGACGAACAGAAGCGTCTTCTTGAGATCATGATGATAACGAATCCGGACCTTAGTACGCTTGATATCTCCAAGCTGAATGACAGCGACTTCAGGGGCGCGGAGAACAAAATGCTTAACATGGCCCTGAGGACGAATGATGAACAGAGGATTGTCCGCGACTATTCCCTCCTGATGGAGAAGATGATCGTCGGTGAGGTCCCGTCTGAAACCGATCCTTTCGCGGCTATGAAGGAAGCAGAAAAGAAGGCGAAAGAGTTAAAGCGTAAGCAGTGGCTCGAAAAGCGTGACAAGGAACAGGAAGAGTTCAGACGCTCCCCGAGGGCAGAGGCAAAGCAGGAAGCGATCAAGAAGATCAGGGAAATGAAACCTGATGAGATCAACAAACTTGGCTACGACGAACTCGTGAACGCCGTGAAAGAATCCGGCATGATGCGGGAAGGAAGCCTGCTTGTTGCATCCCCGTCGATCCCGGTCGAATTTTACCGGGGCGCTGTTCAGGCATACAAAAACGTCGTTGACAGGTTCCCGTTCCTTGCAGGACAGCTTGGAGGGTTCGGGGACAATAATCCCGGTAGCGGCGTAGGCGCCTGTTCAAAAGACGCATTTATGCCAAACCTGACAGAGGTTGTCATAGCTTATAACAAGTTCTCTGACCTGAAAGCCAAAGAAGAAAAGCGAAGGCAACTCGAGGCGGACGGCTTCTGGTCGAAGACGGATTCCGATCTTCCGGTCGGAATGGCTGACGTGACGCATGAACTGGGTCATGCCCTTGCAAACTGGCTACACCGTTATACCTTCGGTGACTTTGTCGGAATCCCCGGCGACGGCCCGTTCCGTGGGAAGACGTTGTACGACAATGAGGTCGCAACGATCCTGAAGGAAAGAACCCTCAAAGCGCTCAAAATAGCGCCGACCTATGAGAACATCAAAGCGGAACTGAGCGAATACGGTGCCGCGTCGAGATTGAACAAGACCGGGGAAAAACGAGTCGGAACGAAGGCCGATGAGTTCTTTGCTGAGTGCTTTGCTGAACTGATGTGCAGTTCAAAGCCTCGACGTGTTGCCGCCGAGTTTGGAAGGCAACTCGAAAAGTTCATCAAGGAAAACGGGATCACTGAGTTGAGTACAGCGACAACATCAGCAACAATGCCACATTTCGTCAAGGATATTTGACAACGGTCCGCAAACGGATTATAATTACTCTGGGAGGTGAGAAAGGTGCTTACACCAGAAGTATTCAAGTGGGAGCCGTGGGCGAAGCCGTTCGAGTGGCGAGGGAACCAGTGGGAGTACAGGAAGATCAAGAAGTATCCTCCTGAGGACGCCGACTGGTCGGAGATCAAGGAGTTTATCCAAGACGCGAAGTTGGCTGAACGGAAGATCGAGTTTGATCTGATCAAAAAAGGTGTTCCCAGAAAAGAGGCAGTCGAGGAGTCTTGCCAGTGGCCCCTTACGGACGACGCTCCGGAGGAGGCTGTGAGGTCGTTCATTGCGTACAACAACATGATTCAGGACACGCCTGAAGGAATGGACCCGTAACGAAGCGCCAACAGAGGAGGCGATAACGTGTCTATAAGTCTGAAGCCTTTGTTGGCGAAGATCAAAGCGGATATTTTTGTCCGGAAGTATTCAGAGGACGGAGGTCCCGGCTCAGGCAACTGGGGACACGCCGGTCGCCCGGGTCTGGTCGGAGGTTCTGCCGCAGGAGCCGGAAAGGGCGGCGGAAAGCAGTACAGGGGAGGCCGCTCTGATATCGGCTTCTTCAACAGCAGGAATGACTGGCTGAACGGACTTACCGGAGAACGTCAGCACGACGCCACAAAACTCCTCAAGGCCGTAAAAGAAAAGATGTCCCCAACGTCAGAAGAGACTCCTGAAGCGCATATCATGAAGAATATGTCTGAGGAGACAAAAGGCTACCTTTTGGACCTTGTCGGAGAAGCCAGATCGTGGAAGGACAGAGGGTTCGCGTTGGTATCGGAAAACCTCTCAAATGACGAGTTTTTACAGTTGATGTATATGGCGAACCATCTTGAAGAAAAGTACGGCGGTCCTGAACAAGAGTTCTTCAAAAAAGATGAGTACGCCAACTTCGACATGGACAGGGTTTACGGACTCCTGTCTCCTGAGGAGCGAGAGTTTTATCTGGACATGAAGGCAAAGGCTTGCGGCCTGCCGACTTCAGGTAAAAAGATCGAAGAATACTCTGATGAGTTCCAGTACGAGATCGGTGCCAAAGAGGAGCCGAAACAGGAAGACCTGAACAGGGACTGGGTAAAAGAGAGCGATATCGAGGCTTGGGACAGGCTTCAGCTTAATGATCTGCTCAGAAAAATGGGCATGAGAGACGTGAGCGGAAACCCGAACAAGTATTACGACATGAACGATATCGAGCGTGAAATGCAGGGTGCGCTTGTGAAGAACCTTGCGGAGAAAAACGAATCCTACCTCAACTTGGTAAGAGAGTATACGCGGAGGAAGGAAAAGGCGCTCGGGCAGAAAACGGAAGAAATCCTTGCGAGAGGAGATTCCGAGGTTCTCACAGAAGATCAGAGGAAGTACGCGAAGGACATTCTCGAGGCATTTGCCGGTCCGCTTCCTTATGGTGAAAAGCCTGAGAATGTTGCTGACATCGCTGAAGAAAAGATGTTCCAGAATGAGGACTTCCCGGCTCTTTACAAGGCGTATTACCTTGGCCTGAAGATGCGGGTCCTCGGACTTACCGACAGGCCCCCGGAGGAAGACCTGCTCGAACAGTCCTATGGAGACTTCTCTCGAACGTTCTTGGCGACAGAACTTGAGAACGTCAAAAGGACGAACGGCCTGTCCAAGAAGGACAGAAAAGCACTGTATTTCGAGAATAGGAACAAGAACAAGATCGTCGTTGCGGGAGACGCGATGAGCGAGGGTGTCGATAAACTTCGCAAGGAAAGCGGATCGTATACGGTTGACGAAGTTAAAGGGATTGGCGACGTTATCCTTCCGGAGTTTGAAAGAATATACGCAAAAAAAGCGAAGCGTATGAAAGCGCTCGAAGACGATAAGGACGCCAAATACAAAGCATACAGGGAAGCGCAAATGAAGGCGACGTCGGCGGTGTTCTCTGTGCAAACCACACAGGAAGAAAAAGACGCCCTGACTGAAGAAGCGAAAAGGCTGTGGGATATTTACTGGAAATCGCACGAGAAAGTGAACAAAGAAAAGGATGAATCTTCCCGTGCCATTTCGGAAGTCCTTTCGAGGATCAGGAAGACCGGGTACGAAGATGCTAAGGCATTAAAAGGACACTTCGGCAACAAGGCCCCATCCCAGAAAGTTGTCATAGAGGCGTATCAAGGATATCCGACAGAATGGATACAAGCCTCGATTGACTACGGGGAAATATACACCTATAAGAAGTCAAGGGGATATTACGACGGGGTTGAGATTGTGATTGACGGAACAGGGCAACGGGCCAAAGAGGTTGCTACCCATGAACTTGGTCACAGGTTTGAGAACTGTATTCCCGGCATCAAAGATGCCGAAAGAGAGTTCTACAACAAGAGGACGGAAGGGGAACAAACCGAAAACCTTAGAAAACTCACTGGCATCAAAGGATATAGAGCGGACGAAGTTACGAAGAAGGACAATTTCGTTGATCCGTATATCGGAAAGTTCTACGATCATGATGCTTATGAGGTTGTCTCGATGGGATTCCAGTATGCGTTCCATACTCCTGAAAAGCTGTTGAAGGACAAAGAATACGCGAGACTTATTCTGGGACTGCTTGCCGTTGGATGAGGAGGTGGTCGAATGGCAAGGATCACAGCGACCGGGATACCGGTCAAGAATCCTGAACTCGGTGAGATCAGGATATACGTCTCAGGGGATGAGGTCAAAATCAAGGACGTAACGTACAGGGCAAAGGTCAACGGGAAGTGGACGGACGCTCCGGAGATCGAAAAGCTGTTCAAGAAAGACCTGAGGGAAGGACCACGTTATCCACTGTGTGCAGAGCCGTACACAATGCGGTGCGCTCTGTTCGTTCTGTTCGAGTGGTTCGGAGAAGCCGAGTCGTGTTGGGTCGAGGAACCAAAGCACGTTATCCTCGAGGGCGAGATCGAACCTATGGAAAGCGAACCCGGAGTTATTTACTGATCCTGAAACAAAGATCGACGCAAAGCGCCGGTCTTTTAGTTTTGCCAACAAAGGAGGGCAACAAATGTCGAAATACTTAAACGCCATCAGGTTGTTGGCAAAGCACAACGCTCTGGACGCCAACAGTGCTGAGGTCCTTATGAATGCTCATGAGGAAGACGGTGGACCGGGTTCTGGGAACCACGGTCATGCAGGTCGCCCGGGACAGCGCGGTGGTAGCGCTCCCGGTGGAGGCGGTGGCGGAAGATCGAAGTCCGGAGGCGGGAAGAGGGCCGATTACAGCAGTGGCGGATATGAGGCTATGCATTCCGCCGGTAAGCCGAAATTGACAGCAAAGGGACCCGAAACAGAGGAAGAGCGCAAACATCGAGAATATCTTGAAAAGTTTTGGGACTACCCAGACCCGGCTTCGATTGAACGAACACGCAAAGCACTGGAAAAGAAACACGAATACCTCGAAAAGGCGAGGTCACTCGAAAAACCGAAGAAGAGTAATCTTTTGAAGGGAATTTCTGGACCGATAGACCCGAAAGATCATCCTGAAGTATTTATTGGCGGAATAGTGCCGCACGTTCCAAGGCAAGGCGGCATAGCACGTTTAAGGGTTCTGAACGGAGAAAGAGGATCAAAAGTCATTGCGCTTGAATACGGAAACGGAGAAAAAGAATACTGGACAGCCGAAGAAATGCGAGATATGACAAGGTACCTTTCCAACATGGAATTATATGCTTCTCCACAACGGATAAAACAGAACAGAGAATCCTTGGGTGCGTCTAAGTTGGAAACTGCTGACTGGTGTTTCGACGAGAAGAAGAAATACAGAGCAGGTTCTATAGAACATGAGGCATATAAAAGTATGGAAAATGCGCTCCTTAATCACAGGTATGTCAGACCGACAGCCGGTGATAGCGCGAGGATGAGGAAAGAACGTCTGGCGAACATCTCATCCAAACTTCAGCCTTACGCCGTCAAGAGATACAAAAAGGATATGCGGAACGAGCCTCAGATCACGAAGGACGTTTGCGATATAGCCGATAATCTCGGGGTCCAGATGTATGGTCTTCAGTACAGAACAAAGGTCGCAAGCGACAACAGCAAAGGAATTTGTCGTATTCAGCAGAAGATCGAGCAGGATTTGGCGGAAGATCGTGCAAAAGCTGAGGCTAAGGGGATACAGCCTACTCTTACATACGATCAGTGCGTTGATAGTATGAACGACCTTGTTCGTTACACTCAGCTTGGAACAGAAGACAACTTAGTGGACAACTACGAAAAGACAAGGAAGCAACTCGAAGACAAGGGATACAAGGTTGTGAAAGTGAAGAACTTCTACAACAAGGACCCTATGGAAAACCCATACAGAGGACTTACTTGTGTGTTCGAGTCCCCGACCGGAACAAAGTTCGAGTTCCAGTTCCATACTCCGAGGTCTTTGGCGGCTAAGGAGGTTATGCATCCGATATACGAAGAGGACAGAAACTATGACCCGAACGATCCGTCTAAGAGCAAGATAACAGAAGCCGAACATATGAGGCTTCAGGAGCGGATGAGGAACGTTTCATCCAAGGACAAGGTGCCATACCCTGACGACATCGAGAAAATTCAGGATTATCCCCCAAAAAAGAAGCAATGACGGGTTGCAATAACAGTCCGTTAGCGGTATAATATACGCGGGAGGTGGTAGGAATGGCAAGCAATGTTGCCTACGCGGTGTATCCGGAACGCGGGAATCTGGTCCGGTTCTCAGAAGGGAAAGCGGAACTCTACTGCCCGACAAAAGACGGGCGCGATAACTGGGTTCCGATGCCTCATCTGAACGAGATCAGATACGGTCTGGGAGATGCTGTCTGGTACGATGAAATCGACGAAGCAGAAGCGAAGGAATGGATGGAAAAGATCAAAAGAGGGTGATCAATGGTTGAGTTACAGCAAGGATGTCGAACTGGCGCGAGATTGCGCTCGATCCGCCCATCTCGGTGCGGTGGACAAAGCCGGAGCGCCTTACATCCTTCATCCTGAAAGAGTTGCTTCCCGACTGACAACTCCGGAAGAAAAGGTTGTCGCATGGCTCCACGACGTCGTGGAAGATACCGACGTCACACTGGACATGATCCGAGACTGGTTCGGCAACGACACTGCAAAGGCAGTGGACGCAATAACTCACAGGAAAGGCGAAAGTTGGGCGGACTACCTGACACGAGTCAAAGGGAACCCGGTCGCCAAAGCCGTGAAGGTCTCCGATCTTCTCGACAACAGCAACCTGACCCGCCTGCCTGTTGTGAAGGCGAAAGACGTCCGCAGACAGGCGAAATACAACAGGGCGCTGATCTACCTGATGGATGTAGAAGGCGAATGAGCCAATAGGACCTGAGCGTCCCGGTGATCCGGGGCGCTCTTCTTATACCCAATTTTCAGAAAGGAGACAACAAAAATGATCAAAAACGAAGTTAATTCCCTTGACCGG
>Ga0310696_10001465_pt1 | contig 33999 bp, 59 predicted proteins | sample AusTroGonzalo_MG_4_FD_203885 | JGI IMG/M metagenome (GOLD analysis project Ga0310696, IMG submission 203885) | Bovine rumen microbial communities from tropical cattle in Woodstock, Queensland, Australia - Gonzalo_02 (v2) (version 2) | ecosystem: Host-associated > Mammals > Digestive system >... | reverse complement strand
TACCCTTTTAACCCTTTTATATTTTCGGTGGTTATGGGGGTAACCGGCGGATTGTTTGCATGCAAGCTATCCCCCACCGGTAGTTGGCATGCCAACTATTTGTGCGCCAACTATTTGCATGCGGATAATTTGTTTGCAAGCTAAAAATGCCAACTATTCGCGAATGTAAACTTTAGCGAATAGTTGAGCCTGGATACAATATATAGTGTGCAAGCCGGATATCATACCGCTATATGTTGCGGTTGATGCTTTTCCGTTTCCAGCTCTTGCATAAAGGCGGGGTCGAAATGTATAGAAAATGCATAAATGCAGCCGGAGATCCCGTTCTCTACTCCACGGCGCGGGGGACCGGAGGCCCTGGACCGCGCTACTAATTGTAAAGTTTTTCGCGATTTACTTTACAATTACGGCATCGGGGCCGGATTACTTGTCCCCTACTATAGTTGATTATATAATAAGGGATTTACTATGGTATAGGGCTTTCGGATCGTTTTTTCGATTCTGGACATCTTTTTTGTATCCAGCTTGCGCGGCAGCCGGTGCGCGGAAAAAAGTTTAAAAAAATCCCAAAAACTTTTCCGAAAGCACTTGCATATAATATATTGGTATGCTATACTGTTTTTGGTAGGAAAACTAAATAAAAAGACCGTTCCCGAAAGCCTGGAAAACTGAAGGGAATAAAAAATCAGGAGGTTCTTAAGGTGGTTTTCTGATGCGGACGAGCAGGAGGGTGAAAAGATGTTTAGCAGAAAAAAAGAAATCGAAAGATTACAAGCGGAAAATCGCCGCTTGCGTGCAGCGATCGAAAACAAGCCGGCGCTTCCGGCGCCGGCGCGGTCCGCGGAATACTGGTATACGCCTACTGGTTATTCCTGGACTTTATGCGACGATATTTTAAGCGGAATACATTGGTTAATCGCCGGAACTACTGGATGCGGGAAAAGCACGCTAATTAATAGCATACTGTTTTCCGCGCTTATGAAATCGCCGGAAGAGGTCCGCTTTATTTTGTGCGATCCGAAGCGCGTCGAATTATCCCGGTATAAATTTCTTCCGCATACCTTGACATATGCAAACGACGTGGAAAGCATTATCGCCGCGCTTCAAAAAGCTATCGCGATTATGGAAAAGCGGTATGCAATCATGGAAAGCGCCGGCGTGCAACGTTATTCCGGCGGACCGGAAATCTATATTGTGATAGATGAAATCGCGGACTTAATGCTTTCCGCAAGCGCTAAACGGTTTACGCGGTTATTGCAGCGCCTCTTACAGCTTTCCCGCGCCGCGGGAATACACGTTATTCTTGCGACACAATCGCCGGCGCGCGCCGTCATTCCGGCGGTTATACAGCTTAATTGCGGAAAAGTAGGCTTGCGGTGCGCTTCCGCGATTGAGTCAAGGCAAGCAATCGGTTTTCCGGGGTGCGAAAATCTTCCGGAACATGGGGTCGGTTATTTCGTCGCCGGCATGAAAACCGAAAAGCGGGAGATACCGCTTACGCCGCCGGAAGAAATCGCGGAAAGAATTGCTTTTTGGGAAGCGCAAGTATAACAAGCCGGAGATCCTGGAAGACGGTCCGCGGACCGTCTTTTTTTTGTGCGCTTGCGATCCTGGACCGGAAGCGCCGTTATTCTCAAATTAGATAACGCGTATACGGCGATTTAAGCGCGGTTTGTGCTTTAGACGATAAAATATACGTCCGCGTCCTTAAAACGCGTATATGGGCTTTCTACGGCCTTACGGCGGCATTCCAGCGCGGCGCACTATAGGCCGCCGGAAGCGGCTTTCCCGAACATACGTTTGTTAGCAGCCGCTAACACCAAACATTTGTTCGCCAGCAGGGGCATAGCGAACGTGTGTTCGCCATCAGCTCCCAGCTCCGGCCCAGGGCCGCCATCAGAGGCCCATCAGGGGCCATCAGCACGCCATCAGGCCGCCAGGATTTCCGGCCCCGAATCCATCAGCTCGCATATATAGTTCCGGCGCAAAAGAAAAGACCGGTGGATCTCGCCGCCGGTCTCCCTGCTAAATCTTTTCGTTCTTTTGTCGCTTCAGTTCTGCTATTTTCCGGCCCGCGGACAAATCAGTCCGCAACATCCGCTTTTTTCGTTCCACATGGCGCAGTCTTTCGTCATGCACGCCGCCCAGGCGCGGAAATTATGCGACATGAGGAGCGGGCAAACTTTCGCCGGTTTCGGCAGATCCTTCAGCGTCAGCACTTCATCGTTTCTGACATCACTCATAGTTTTTTACCGTTCCCGCTTCCGGCCCCGGAGCCTACCCGGGACCGCGCGGTTTCCATATTCAGTTTTCAGTTCTGCGGCAGCCGCCTTTGGTTTTTCTGCGGTCATGCATAAAAATACAGAGCGTCCGGCGCGGCATTTCTACTGCGTTTTCTTCCTATAAGATAAAGATAATCGCCTATGTTTATGCAGTTCTCATTTGCCCTTGTTCTTGCGCTTTTCCCAGTAGCGTCTGTTGGCTTCCCGCTTTTCCTCAGGGTGGTCGGCGGTGTACTCCCGCTGATAGGCGTTGTGGGCGTTCTTCGCGGCCCTGCTCATTCCACTCGGACGCTTCCGGGCGGGGGTCTGTCCTTTATTCATTCTCTTCTCCTTTGGTCTTTTCAAGACCCTGCGCGATCGCCGCCAGTAGCGGCGTCACTAAGTTAAGTATTTTCAATCGGCGGTCAGCCGCTTTGAACTCCTTCCACGCCTCTAAGATAAAGATGAGCGTAAGTACAAGTGCTATGTAGATGTCCATCAATCTTCTCCCTCTCTGCACGCGTTATATACCAAGTGCCATTTTATAAGCCCAATCTCTTCTGCGGTACACTGAAGAAAAACGGTTATAGATTTGACGTTTTCAAGGCTATTCGGTACAACGCTTTCCGCGCTTTCCATAATGGCAATCCCCGCTTCACGGATTGCTTGGACAATCCCATCCCGCCCATCTTCCGGGTGATAAACAACATATTTTTTACTCATCATCTTCCTCCCTTCCGCGATTCCTGAAGCATTTGTATGTACGTCCGCAGTTCGGCGTTGCAGTCGGCGCAGAACGCATGGTGCTTGTGATCGGTGGCGTACCAACTCTTATCCCCGTGGCGGATGTACCTGTGACTGACGATGTACTGTATGCCGGTTTCGATTTGACGCCCACAGATAAAGCAGTTATCCATCACGCTCCTCCATCGCGATCAGGAACGCCACGTTGCACGCTATGTGCCACAAGTGCGGCAGACCGCTCTCCTCGTCCAGCTTGTGCGGATCATCCCACGCTGCCCTGGTATGCCGCAGGATCGCCTTCCAGTACCGTTCCGGCTCCACCGTCTTCCAGTTCTCAGGATCGCTGTACTTCCGGGCGCCATATTCCCGGACCGCTTCGACCGCGTCCAGGATCTGCGCCGGCACCAGCGTGTAGTCGGGTTTGCCTGCGTCAGCTTTCATCGCTCGGCCTCTCTGATGCCAAATACCACATAGCCGTCTTGTATACCCCACCCCGACAATACATAGGTTATCTCATACATCTTTTCATCAAGCGGCTCTACCACGTTTTTGCGATTTACAACGTGGAACTTCACCATATCTCCCTTTTGAAAGCCTCGATCATTCAGCCGTACTTCAAAACTCTTTTCCCCGCGCAAGACCGCGTCTTGAAAAACATATTCCAGCTTTAGTTCGTGTGTCATTCCTCTGTCACCTCATACACATCCGCATACTGAGTTGTCACCGTTATGTCGGCATCCGATGCGTGAAAGATACCACCAACAGCCTCCGCAACCGCCTTTGGCATCCACTCACCGCGCAACCGTTCCCGAACCTCACCAAGCGTCATCTTTTTCAAGTCAAGTTTCTCAAAGTCGATTTCTATCTGCGCGACATACCGCCCCTTTATCATTCCTCTTTCCCCTTATACGGCTCCGGCAGGGGCATCCACGCAGTTATCTTTCCTTGGCTGTTTGGAAACGGCTCATCATTGACGGGACTCCAAACCATCCACCCGTATACCCTGTCATAGTATACCGCCCATATATTCTGAAAACGAGGAGCATATGCTAATACTGCGGTTCTCGGCTCCGGCAACCTCTCTTCGCACGGTATCCACTTACTCATCCTTCTTCCTCCTTAAAAGCGGGCGGCATAGGCATCCATGCCACGACAATGCTATCTCTCGCGCTCCACCTACCAACCTCAATACCAAAAAAGTTCGAGAAAATATTTCCGTAGGCATCGCACACAAGATAGTCGCCGGCTTCTTCCGGCAACCTCTCGCTCACTGGAATCCACTGATGTGCAGAAGGAAGATTGCGTACAAGTTCCAGCATATCATAATGCACTCGAATCGGTAGACCAGCAAAATACTTCCTTATCTCTTTGATCGCCGCTTCCCTTTCAATCAGATCCATCGTTCACCCTCCTGTTCCAAGCCTCGAATACCTCAAGCAGATATTCCTCGTTCGTTTTCCACGGAAGATGTTGTCTGTCGCCCGGTATGGTACGCGGGCCAGTTGCCCCACAGTGCGTACATTGTACGACGCCAAGGTTCTCCATAATCCCTTTGCCCAACGCGTAACCACCGCAGAACGGACATTTCCGCAAACCGTCTTCCGCGCCAACGCTACTGATGCGCATATTCCATCTTTTAGCGGGTTCCCGCCGAACATCTCCATCTTCTGCCCCGCGCTTAAATTGGCGAATAGGGCCAGTTGCCCCGCAGTTCTTGCACGAAATGAAGGTATTGATACCAAACGTATCTTCCTCTGCTTTCCCGCCGCAGAATGGGCACGGGTTCAGCTTAATCATCGTTCTCTATCCCCTGAATCCCTTCGATGTAGCCAAGCAGATAACTGCACACGCTGACGATGGATACAAAGCAATTTCTAATACCATCATACGTTCCCGCAGAAGTTGCGGCGTTTGTAATCGTTCTGCCAGTACACTTCCTTGCCACATATTATTCCCTCACTTCCTTGTATTCTACGTCCACGAAATCCCCTGCAAGGTTCCGCGCCTCTGCCACAAGGCTTTCGGCGGACTGGACGCGGTCCACATTGGATTCAATGATGATGCGTTGCTGATCGACAAAATCATACAGGTTCTTGCTCCTCCATATATATGAAACGACTGGCATCTTTCCGGTATTTACCATCTCGGCGTCGAAGGCCGCCATCGCTTCTACTGCCTGTTGCATCATGTACTTGCGGTCGTCGGAACAGCCGATGCCATTGCGCCAGCGCCGGATCGTATCACGCGTCGTGCCGATGGCAAGCGCAAACCGCTCCACTGAAGGACGCGTCCCGGTTTCTGCGCACCATCGGAAGAACTCTTCGACTCGCGCCTCGATCTCGTCGTCGGTCACGTCGTTCCGGAAGGAGTGGGACGGCTGCGCCAGGACGCGGGCAACGCTCTCGGCAATCTCATCGTCCGTTCGGATCATCGCCATGTAGTTCTTCGGCTCCTGGGACGCAAGTTCAAGGCGCTCTTCGTACTTTTCCTGTTGCTGATGCGGCGACTTCTTCGCCACGTCCTCCACCGGCACTTTGCTTTTTTTGGGTCTTCCCATGTTTCAACTCCTCTTGCAGTACGCGGAGCGGCTTGTTGTACACCACCTCCGCGGTGTAGACAGCGCGTCTGCACTTATCACAGACGCGGTATCTCCACACGATCCTGTTCATTATCACGACGGTCTTTTTCACGTTCAGCGTCCCGCCGCATGAACACTGCCTTATCATCGTTATCTCCCTTAATTGAACGGCAGGTCGTCCAAGCTATCGGGCGGTGCGACCAGGAAACTATCTTTCGCGGCATACGGCACGGTCGCCGGTCCTTCCGTCATCTCGACGTCAACGGAAACCTCGGTATACCAGGTCCCGTTGTAGATGCGCGCTTGCTTCTGCACGCTGGAGATCGTTTTGATTTTACCGGTCTTCCACTTGCTTGCCGCCAGCGCGTTTTCGCCATGCACGAAGATTTTTATTGTGTCGTTCGGTTTCCCGTCGTTCGGCTTGAAAACGGTGAGCAACCACGGACCCCTTGCGTTTGCCCCGCTTTTACTCATGGTGAGATCCACCACTGCCCCAGGATACAGTTTGACCATTCGCTTAATCCTCCTTCATCAGCTTGCAGACCGCTTCATAGTCCTTCTGCGTGACCTCGGTCGCCTTGGTGAAGCCGGCAGCTGCCAGCTTGGTCTTGGCCTGATTCGCGTTCATCCCTGCCTCGGCGGCGATGGCGAACAGCCGCTTCACTTGCTTAGCTGTGATCCGGGAGTTCTCATCTTGCGTCGCGGCGATGTCAGAATATCCACGCTCCACAAAGGTTTCGTTCTCCATGTCCTGTGAAAACATCGAGGACAGCCCGGAAACGTGAAGGACGGCGTCCACCAGCGCCCGCTTCTCTGCCATCTTCACGGCACTGTTGGCGGCGTCGAACGGCCCGTTAAAGCCGTTGCGTTTCTCCCTTGTGTTGGCAGATCCATAGCCGGTCGAGAAAACATATTCCTGTCCGTTGGTCGCCACCTTCTTCAACTCGCACTTCACCAAGTAGTAGAACAGCGGGTCGCCCTCGATCTGTTCGATTTTTGTTTCGACCGAAAACGTCTGCATCAGACCGTAGGCCATCGCTATCTTCTCGGCCCCCGACTTGTACAAGCTCGGCTGTTTGGTCTTTGGAATCACGCCGAAGTCAACATCTCTCTTCAGTTCGGCGGTCTGCCCGGTCAGGGGCGACGTGATGTTGTAGTTCGTCCTTTTTGCTTCCGCCAAGGCCGCGTGGGCCTCATAAACCATCAGTTCTTCCATCGCAGTCCTCCTTTACCTGACATTCCACAGCGCAACTGCTTTTTCGGCAGTTCCCGCTTCCGTGGAAACGCCGCTTCCGCACTTGCGGCAGATAACTTCGTATGCGGTCTTTCCTTCAGTCGTGATATGCCGCTTCACATTCCCGCTCCCGCCGCAAAATGGGCAGGGTAACATCGAATAGTTCATTCCGGTCCTCCTCTCAGCTTTCGATGATTTCAATCCCCATCAGGAAGCGCATCAGCTTCCGTTTGATGATGTAGTCCGGCGTTCGGACACCCTTACAGTCCTCTACCACCGTCCCGCCGTCAGGAAGGTTGTACACGAAGTCGGCGACGTAGGTCACGGGCCGCTCAAGCAACTTGCCCTTTGTGATTCCGCCCTTCGGCCCGACCACATCCGGCAGACGTTGTTCGGGAATTATCGTGTACTTCACCTGACGGCGAAGGTCGTGGATCTCGCCGGTCTGCTCCAGTTCCCGAAGGGCTTCGTACCTTCTTGCCTCTTTCTTGCTGTCGAAGGTGATGCCGTCCACCTCGGTCTTGACGGCGTTGTATTTTCTGCGCCTATATGCCATTCTTCTTCCCTCTCTTCTTTGCCTTGACCGCCTCGACCTGACGGAACAGCCGGTAGCACATCGCAAACACCTCTTGCCCGCTGAAGTTCTTTTCGGCCTCCCACTCGTCGCAGTCGAAAAGCCGGTAGTTGCCGTCCTTTTTCAGATACAGGCCGAACCGGCGACAGCCCTCATAGTAGCCAAGTGCTTCAGCGTAGGCCGCCGTCTGTGCGCAGAGTGATATCTTCTGTTCTGTGGACGGCGACGCCACGGTCTTGATGTCAAGCACCACCGGCGACTCGTCCATATGAATTGCGTCGGTGCGCATAAACCCCCAACGGTCGATCGTCCCTGCGAAGGTGCGCCCGGAAGACACCACCGGGGCTTCGATGCCCACCCATTCCGGCGTATAATCCCAAAGGAACTTCTGATAAGCCGTCAGGTACGGTTCGATACCCGGAATCAGTTCCGGATCTCCGCCGTAGTCCATCATTTCACAGGCGGCGTGAACTGCCTTGCCCCTCTCGGCGGCGGCATCAAGGACGCTTCGATTCAGCTTCGATAGATCGCCGCGGACATACGACAGGATGGTCGTCACGGACGGGATCTCGATGCCGTCCATCGTGTAGGTGTGCGTCGCCTCGTCGAAAATCAGGCCGGACATATCCGCTCCTCCCGGACGAAAACCAAATCGTACTGCCACATATCGTCCGCCGAAAGCGGATAGGTGTAGCAGAGAAGGTCGTAGTATTTCCCGGTCGGATCGTCCCTGCGCTCCACCAGTCCCGCCATCGGTTGGCAACCGGGGCTGAAGCCCCTGCTCTTCATTCCGTACACGAACATTGGTTCGCTCCTTTCTCTCAAATGCCCATCAGAGGCCCTGTGCGCCCCATATTCGCGGTTTAGCCCATCGGGCGAGTATTTTATCGTCTGCGATGTTAAAATCGCTCTACGGGGCTGTTAGCGGCCTCCTCGGCGGTTTCAAACAAATTCCTCGATGTCTGCCCTGTAACCGTGATCGCTCAGGTATTCTGTAAGGCAATCCGGGCAAACGATATCCTTGCCATTGAAGGGGACGTCGAACTGGTACGCCTCGACGCCCGGGAACAGGGTCTGACCGCACACAGCGCACCGTGGATACCGTTCCACTTCCCGTTCCTTCCGGCCCCAGTAGGCATCGGCGTCCTCGCCGTATCTTGCGTATCCCATTCAGCCCTCCAATCTCTTCTGCTCACTCTGTTCCAATGTCGCCCGCGTCGCCGACGGCATCAGGCTGTAGTCCCGCTCACGCTCTGATCTCTCACGGTAGGCCCGGATGAAGTGACTCATCACCACCGGCTCGTTGAAGTCCTCGTCCATCGCCCACGCTCTAAGCTGTTCCGGCATGACGACCTTCCGAACGTCGTCAGGAAGTTTGGCCCATTCTTCCCTGGCGTAGTACGACGACCGGCCTATCGCCCGCCGCACCAACGCCCACGCTTCCGCGCCGGTCTGATCGTTCTGATGGTGGATCGCGTACATCTTCTGCTTCACCTCGCCGATCACCGGCGGGAAGGTTTCTGACCGGGACGCAATCAGGGCGGACACGGCGGCGGACACATCGCTATAGGCGTCATCCGCAAACATCGCCGACCATAACTGCACCGCCCGTTTCAGCCCCTCAGGGGTCTCGCCACGATAGAAGTTCGGGTATGCCGCCTCCAATATCGCCAAAATCTGTTTTGTTTCTCGCTCAGTCATAGTTCGTCATCCTCAAGCAGATCGAAGAAAGAAGCTCCGCGCCCTTTCGGTTTGTACCCGTGGCTGTTACTTTCGTGGCGGCTGTTCCACCCACGCACCGCGGCTTGCCAGTCCGTCATTTTCGTCTTTCCTACGAACCAGTTTTTCGACTGGTAGAAATCGACGAACTGTTGCGGGTCAACGTGTGGGTATCCTTTTTCCGCGACATAGTCAGCGACATCTTGCACCGAAGGTGGAATCTGATTCCGCTTCTTCACGCGCGCGTTATTTACTCTCTCTCCTTCCCCCGTAGGGGGAAGATTATTGTTGTTTGTTAATATATTTCTTTCTTTACTACTCTCTTGCTTTCTTTCTTTTGCTTCTTTTCTTTCTGTCGTTCTCTCTTCGTTTCTTTCTTTGCTTTGTTGACTTGTTTGGTGTCGGTCTGCTGTATCGTCGGTTGCGCGGCAATCCTGATATTTCGCCCAATTTACGATGGTTATGGTTGTCTTGTGCGTTGTAGCGTTTGTTGCGCACATTTCCGCGCGCTCCAGTTTTTGGAGGAACCTTCTGACCCGATCACGCGACCATTTCCATCGGTCTGCCAGTGCCAAAATGCTCTTGTTGACCTCACCCGGAGTGCCGTCATACTTCGCCATCAGCAAGAGATCGACCCAAGCGGAGCGTTGGTCAAACGCCCCGCCGTCAGTCCATATCCAGTTGTCAAGAAGAGAACGATCTACTCTTATCCATCCCATAATCAACCATCTTCTTCGTACCGCATATTCCAAAGCGCCTCAAGTTTTTTCCACAGACCCTTAAGATATGGATCGTCATCATCGTCGGACATTTTGCGCGGGTCGAAGTAAACAGCCCTACTTTTTGCTCCGCAGACGGAACACTCGATCCAAAGATAATTCTTGTTAGAACCTCTGCAAGCAGAGTGTCCGCAGAATGGGCATCTGTTCATCCTGACAGTTATCCTCTCTTTCTGCACAACTCTTCCCAATGGTCGAAAATTGGCTGAATTGCGTATTTTTCGCCGGTTGGTTCGCATCCCATCTCTGATGCGCTCCTCCACTTCATTTCGCGGAAGTCCCACCCCTCAAAATGCCTTTGAGCGCGTTCCCCGCTCTTGTCGATTATACGAGTGACCACCATATAATACGGTTCCGAAATATACGGCGTATCGACAAACACCTCGTCGCCCGGTTGAATATCAACGTCGGGGACTCTTGTATATTTCCACCTCATAACATCGCCATTCCCTTCTCACATCAAGCTGTAGGATGCGAAATGCACCCGGTCGCCAAACTTGTTCCGGCTCCCCACCATTTCCGTTCTGATGGTGTACCCGTCTTTCTTCAGGTCGGCGATTCGCGCCCCCAACCGCATACAGGAAAACTCCCGCATAGCGTCAACCGGCGTGATCGCGCCGTATGTCTTCATATAGGCGAGGATCTTATCTTTCTGCGTCATTCTCTGTATCATCCTCGGCCTCCACTTCCACGATGAACTCCGTCCCCGGCTCGATGCAGGGGATGATGGTATCGACCATCGCCTTAACGTCCTTCAGATACCGGCACTGAAGTGCCACACGGTCGTATCCGCGTTTCAAAGTCACCTTAAACATATCCGTACCTCCTTTTTGTTTCGTATTCCTTCCGCGCTTTTTCAAGCGTTCCTTCCTCTGCCTCGGCGATTAAAACAAACTTGTCGCACGACGGTTCCCATCCCTTCCTCAGAAGCGGCGTCATATGCTTGTAGCACATCTTCCCGCCGCCGAAATAGGCGCACTCAAAACAATAAAAACCATCCGGCCTATCCATTTTCCTCCTCCCATTTTTCGACCCACCGAAGGTTGTCTGCCCGGTTGTTCCACGGATCTCCATCAAGATGTTCCACCCGCTCACAGTCCGCTGACGGCAGAGGAACGAACGCCTCAGCGACCAGTTTCCCCAACGCACGCTCTGTCTGCCGCCCGTCAATGGTCAACTGCACCCGCACCGACCCGGACAAGATCCTCGGTTTCAGGACGCGGTGACCGCGCCGGAATCGCCCAAGGTTTGAAACCTCATAGGGGCGGTAGATGCTCTCTTCCCATATCTCAGTCACGACGCGGGCCTCCTTCCGTATATATGCGGGGCCATCAGTTTTAACATCTCCCGATGTTCTTTGGCGTCCGACCAATCGTGCAATAGCTTTTCGTGGAACAGGCACAGCCGGACGGTCGTCCTGTCCGTTACCATCGCAGGGACGGTAGGCGTCTGCACCGCCGGCACACGATAGCCCAACCGGCAGAGCAGACAGTCCTTGTTTGCCCCGCTCATTCGCTTACCTTCACGAAGCAGGGGCATCCCTTCGGGGTCTTGAACATCAGCACCTCGCCGTTCCTGATTCGGTCAAGGTCGCTTGTCGTGATCTCGACCAGTGCCGGTTGACCGTCAACGTGAAGCTGACTCAGGCATACTTTTTCGCCCGGAATCAGCACCTTGTCCGTCCCCCAAGAAATAGACATCGTTCCATCGCACTTTTGCCCGCTGAACGGGCAGATGCCGGATTTGTCCAATCCGACAACATCCTTCATTACGCAATCCATAAAGCCCTCGCTTTCTTCGCCACCATCGGCACGATCATAAGCACCGCGCCTACTGCACAGCCCAACAGGGCCGTGACCCACGCTCCGCCGTCCAGTGCTGTCGAGCAGACAAGCACCATCAGGAAACCGATCCCTTGCAACATCCTCATCCCTTGCTCCTTTCTGCGCGACGTTTTAAGAACGCTATAAGTTCGCCCTCATCGCACCGCCATTCGCGCCCGACCTTGAACGCCGGACTTCCCTTCATCCGAAAAATCTTGTAGGCCGTCAACGAGTTAACCTCAAACTTTTCCGCCGCCTTTTCGATACTCAGCAACATAGTCCCATCTCCTTCCTTACGCTTCCCCTATCTGCACGAACTTCCGTTCGCTGTTGCAATAGGGACAGAACATATCCTTGACGTGTCCGATCTTGGTGCGCTTGTTGGCCTTTTTCGACGCCAACAGAACGCCGCCGCATATAGGACACTTGAAAACCCGCATCGTGTACGGGCTTTTGGCACTCGCCATTTCGTCCTCCTTCCTTATGGTTGAATACCATCCAACGACGCACCGGGCAGGAGGTTCTATGGACATTAGAATGGTTTGGGTAGGTGGTGTGAGTTCAGAGTTTTCCCGATGCGCCTGTGGACGGTATTCAGTTGTCAGGGTACGCTGACCGAATGAATCAATCGGTCAGGTGCTTAATCGCCAATCAGGTCAGTGATTGGCACACGAAGAACATCCGCGACCGCTTTAAGGTTCTTCACGGTCGGGTCAGCTTCTTTCCACTTCAAAACGGTGTCGCGGGAAAGTCCGGCCTCAAGGGAAACAGACGCCAAAGACCGCCCTTCCTCTTTCACCATCGCGGAAACCTTTTCAAACGTAGTCACTGATTTGTCCCCTTTCTGAAAAAGTGAGCCGAAAGTCTTGCGCGACTATTGACAGATTGCCGAATGTATTCTACACTGATTGATACCACTCATTCAGTTTCGATGCGCCAGATACGTAAATATTTCGGCTCACACCACTATTATACGTAATCTGTTCAGCGTGTCAATACCTTTTTCGTAATTTTTTACGAAATTTTTAAGGGGGTGTTGGTATGTATGAAAGAATCAAGGAACTATGCCGAAAAAACGGCATAAACGTGTCCGAATTGGAACGCGCCCTTGGGTTCTCAAGGGGTTCTCTCTGCAAAGTAGACAGGAATAAACCGGGATTTAACCGCGTGAAAAAGATCGCGGACTATTTCGGTGTTGCTCCTGAAAGCCTGACAGGCGAGGAAGGGGAGCGGCCTCGATATTACGTGAACGACGAAACGATGGAACTCGCGCAGGAGATCCACGACAACCGGGATCTGCGCATAATGTTCTCATCCGCCAGGAATCTGTCGCCGGAAGACCTGAGATTTGCGGTCGAGATGCTGAAGCGGATGGAGCAGATGAGCAAGTAGTCCGTTTTTTCGGACAGGAAATAATTTATCTTTATACCATCACAAGGAAGGAGGAGATGATGATGGGAGAAGTTATTGTGCGGTTTTTGGCGGGTCTTCCGCCGTCGGTCAAGGGCGCAGTCAGGCTCGATATGAACGGCGATTTTAACGTCTACCTAAACCCCGCCTACGACCGCGACACGCTCAGGAAGACACTGGAACACGAACTGACGCACATACGCAGGGGGGATTTGGAGCGGGATGGCCTTGTTGACAGGATGGAGGTGACCGCAGATGCCAAGGGCTAAAAAACGGGCAGACGGGCGGTATCAAAAGTCCGTCACCGTCGGTCTGAAGGACGGCAAACCCATCAGGAAAGTGGTCTACGGTCGGACGCAAAAGGAATTGGACGCGGCCTATGTTGCCCTGAAAGCAGAGATGGGGAAGGGCGCAGACCTGACCTCCGACACGACCGTCGCGGAACTGATGGACGACTATATGCGGGCGGAGAAGTCCGGCCTGAAGCGCAGGGCGAAAGAAAGCGTGAAGTACGCCGGTGCGGCAGCGTGTCGCCATGTCGGGAATATCCAGGCGCGTGATCTGACCGTGGACGATGTTGAGCGGATGAAAAAGGCGATGGCAGGAACGCCGGTTATGTTCAACCGCGCCCTGCTCTTCCTGAAGGGCGCTTTACGCTACGGGCAGAAGCGGGGTTTGGTGTCACGCAACGTGGCAGAACTTGTCCCACCAATTAGACACAGGGCAAAGGAAAAGCGGGCTTTCACGCCCGACGAAGTGACTGCCCTGCGGGAAGCTGACCTTACGCCCAAGGAACGTGCGCTCATCGACATTTTGTACTATACCGGCGTCAGAATCGGAGAAGCACTTGCGCTCACAAAAGCGGACGCAGACCTGAAGACCGGGAAACTGCGGGTCAACAAATCACTGGAAGACAGCACGAAGACCCCTTCTGGCGTCAGGAACATACCGATTGCCCCGCCGCTTGCCGCGTCCCTGCGGGCATATTTGCCGACGCTGACCGGCGACGACGCCCTGCTGTTCCCGAATCAGAAGGGCGGACTGCTGACGGTCGGCAACACCTATAGAAGGTGGGATAGACTGCGCGAGAAGGTCTTCGGCCCGTATGCCGCAGAGGACATCACGCCGCACCTCTTCCGCCACAACTACGCAAGCGATCTATACAAGGCCGGGATCGACCTGAAATCGGCCCAGTACCTACTTGGACATACCGACGTGAAGACCACGCTCGGCATATACACGCATTTCAGTGAGGCCGACATAGACCCCGCCAAACTCTTCGACTACTACGACACTGTAGTCAAAATGTAGTCAACCGAATCCGAAAAACCACGCAAATACGTCGTTTTTAGAGGCTGTGATACTGTTTACCTGTTTCTTCCGGGGGTGTCTTCAAGAATGACGTAAATGCGTGGTTTTCCACGGTTTTCCGTGGGTTTCCGGCGTTTTTGGTATGACACATAATAACACTTAATGACACTTGAAAACAAATGAAATGTAGTCAGGCTGTAGTCAAAGCTGTCCGTTTTATTGGACACAAAAACCCGTCCCCGGGGGAAGACGGAAGGAAAACCCGGGGACGGTAAAAGGAGGATGACGATGATCCGATGATGTCTTTCTTATAGCTTGTTTTCGGTTTTCAGCTTCTCTACCTTCTGCTGAATGTAGGAGTTGCCGCCGCGCTTTTGGTAATGCTCATACTCTTCCCAAAAACGCTCCTGCTCAATGGGGTCGAACCATGTCCCCTTCTCGGCGTTGGCGAGATATGTGACTAAGTAGTTTTTACAATTTTCCAAATCGATGCTCCGCGACTCTTCCCGCATAGCAAGAAGGTCGTCCTGCATCGGCTTTAGTTCCTTCTTAACTGCGGCGGACACCCACTCACTCAGGTTCTTCTTCAGATACCCGATCGAACCGGCGAAACTGACGATGAACGCCAGTGCGACTGCAATCTCTCCGATGGTGAAGTTCTCCATATCTTCAGCCCCCTATAGTTTTTATCCATTCCGCGAAGGTCACGGTTTCCATTCCGGCACCTTCCCGGACGGCCCGTGACCGGCATCCGTCCGATATGCTCATCTTCAGACGGGGGTCAAGGTCGTTCCATTGTTTGCGGTGTTTCTCAAAGTAGTTCGTCAGGCGGCTCAGAACTATTGCTCTGTAGTCAGCACTTGTCTTCGCCGTCCACGACGGTTTGTTCAGTTGGTAGTAGGCGTCGAACAGCATCACTGCCACAAGTTCGTCCGCCTTGCCCTGCATCCCACGCCGCGCCATCTCATCGGAAAGGGCGTCGTTGCTGTCGATGAGGTTGGTATACGTCTTGATGAGGTAGTCCGGGTCGTGGCGGCATATACTGTCATCCCGCCATCGCCATAAATAGACGATGGTCGAATAGTACTTGATGCGCTCCGTACACGCCGCCGCAAGGGCGTTGAAATAACTGTCCTCGTGTATGGTCAGGGCGTCGCAGAAGCGGATCTCGTTGTCCTTCAGGTACGACCGCTTGAACATCTTGCCGTGAACGAATACGAAGTCCTGTTCGTGTTGAACGATGTACGGTTTGCCGTCCCTGCGTGTTTCCTCGATGAAGTTGGTTATATAAACGTCCAACTCCTCTTCCATCATCAGGAACAGTTGATACAGGGCGACCGCCGAACTGAACATATCGTCCGCATCGCAGAACATCACATATTCCGCTGTCGCTTCGTCTAAGGCCGCGTTACGCGCCGCAGACACCCCGCCGTGGGGGATATGGATAAAGCGCACCCCGAACGGATACACCGCCCTGATGCCCGCTTCCGGCAGTTTAGTTGCCTCGTCGCCGTCGTGGCAGACGATGATGCCGATGTCGGAGAAGTCGATCGCCTGTTGAGCCGCGATAGAATCGAAAAGCGGCTTCATCTCGGCGAAGGGTTCTTTATAATGCGGAACTAAAATCTGTAGCTTCACGTCGTTCCTTTCCGGCGTCAGAAGACGCCCTTGTCTATGCCAAAACGCCAACACTGGTTGATGTACTCGGCGGAATCCACAAAGCCCTTCAGGACGTCACTGCGGGAAAGGCGTCCGCTCTCCAACGGTTTGAGCCAGTAGCGATACCCGCTCTCGTCGGGTTGACGCCCAAGCAGACCGTGGTAGCAGTCCGTCAGAAACGCCTTGTCGGACTTCTTCATCGCTTCGTACTCAGGGCCAAGGTAAAAGCCTTTAGCGATGGTCGCGCCGGTTTCGGAACCGCTTGCAAGACCGTTCGCCCAATAGGATTCGCCGCCGCTGTCAGGATCTCTGTCGAGGACTTGTTTATACATCCGGCGGACGAAATTCAAACACAGACTGGCGTAGTTCGGTCTTCCGTATCCGGCGATTGCGCCGTTGGTCTTGCTGTAGGTCTTGCCCCACACGCCGCCACCGTTGGCGACTACATCCTCGCCACCGGCTTGCGGCGAAGTGTTGCCCTCAATAGTTGTGATATGGTCGTGGGTCACGGTGACCACGATCCCGACGTGGTGTATGCGGGTGCTGTTTTTGAAGTAGACCACATCGCCGACTTTCGGCGCGGAGTACCACTGCTTTGCGTCCTTGAAGAACTGCGCCGTGGTCGGCGTGTAGTAGTCGAAGCGGTCACAGCAGAGCAGTTTATGGGCGTTATCGAGGCCGTAAACCTTGTAAAAAACCCAATTCACAAAGGCGTTGCACCACGGTTCTCCCTGATAACTCGGCTTCAAATCGGCCCAATACTTCGTCACGTTCGCTCGGCCCGCATTGGCTTTTTTGTCATAAAGGTACTTCGGGTTGTCGTCCTTTTTTTCGAGATAACCGACCTCGTTTTCCGCAACTTTAATCAGCTTTGCTATCGACATCTTCCGCCTCCACGATTTCCTTCCCGGCGAAGAACGCCGTACTGTCAATCTTCAGGATAGTCCCGATAAACGTCGCCAGTGCCCCGCACGTCACCATCACGGGTTCCGCACCCGGGAAGCCCCACACCGCCGCAATTGCCTCATACAGAACCCCTAAAGCGGTGATTACGATCTGCGCGATCCGAAGCGCGTCAAACAGTTTCTTTCCCATTTTCTCCTCCTTTATGCGGTTAGCCATATCGCGTTCAACCGAAGGTTGCCGCTTGTGTAAGCCGACGAAGACCTGATTGCAAGCGCACCGCCTGTGCCAACGATGGCCCACGTTACATATCGTGCAGAGTCCCACGCGCAAGCGACGCCGACCTGATCTGACGGACGATGCCCTGACGCGATGTTTGCCACGGTGGTTTGCGATGTCCCCAAATTGACGGCGGTTATATACCCCATCAGAAGACGTAGATTGCCGCACGCGTACAGTTTCAGGTTGCCTATCGTCGCTTTCGACGAATCCGCTTCTGACAGCGCGGTTGCCGTGACATCCGTCCACGTCGGAAGGTCGGACGCTACAAGCAGTTTTTCCCACGGCCCCCACACGTTCGATGATGTGTACTGCCGGACATAGGCAGTTGATGCGCCACCGCTGTCCCGCGGCATCGCGTACTGCATCACATACGGTGACGGGCCGTCGATCGTGATGAGCGCGCCGCCGCCGGTGGTAGGCTTGTTCGCCGCGCTCGACAAATAGTCGTAGAACCCTGCCGCAGAGGCGTTGTCAAGGTCGGTGTCTTCCTCACCGTTGAAGGGGACTTTGCCGCTCCCCGCGCTCTGCGCCAAAGACAATGCCTCGTCGGCGGTCTGTTGCGCGTCCTTTGCAGAATAGTCCGCAGAAGTCCGGGCGTTTCGGTTGATGCTTGCCGTGCAGGAATATTCCGCCTGACACCGGCCCGGAAACGTGATGGTCTGCGCCATAACCGGGAACGTGAACGTGCCAAGCGACCCGCCATAGTCCACCGTCACCGTGTCGCCCGCTTCCACGGAAGGGTCTGCGGTGATAATCTTCACACTCTGCGGGTGATACTGCGGGAAGTTCCCGCCAAAGTCGTTCTGAAGGTCGGTGACATAGGCGTTGTAGTAAGTTGCGTCGCGCCCCGCCAAGAACGGGTTATACGGAAGTTCATAGTTCACGCCATCCGTTCCGTAGAGCGTTGCAACGCCGTCAGCGTCATAAGCTATCAGGCCGGTGACAGCGTTCGATATTCTTCTGCTGATGGCATAGGACGATGCTTCGACCCTCGTGCCGTCGATGCTATCCGCGATACTGTTATAGGGGTTGATGAAACCAAGGATGCCGTCGCGGTTCATCGTGATGTTCGTTTCCGTCAGTGCGGCAAGGCACTTCATTGTTTCCCTATAGTCGATGTCTGTCGTGACATCCGGGGCTTGTAAAATCGTTGTCGCGTTTGCGCTCGGTGCGCCGCAGTACGGATAGTCTTCGCTATCATCAGTTATACCGGCCTCAACAAGTAAAGCCCCGCCCATCTGATTCAGGAACCACGCCGCCCTATATGGGTAGACGCGAGGAGCTTGAATAAACGACGTAGCGGACGCACCGAAAATCGCGTCCGCATTTCCATCAAGACGCACCGTGTTTCCGCTCATAATGTCGTCCGGGACAATTTCAAATCTCCCAAGAGGGCAGACCGCATACCCCGGCATCACCATCTGAACAAGGCGCGATTCATAGGTGTTGTAGGTGATGGACGGACGCAGAGCTTCACTCTTCGTCACCGCATACCCAATGGATATTGCGGTGAACGTGTCGTTGTCGAAGTCGTATCGCCAAGTCGTGCTATAGTATGTTCCCCCCGTCGTGTAATAGACGAGGAAATTGCCATTTCGCGCATCCGTCTCGATGCGGGTGATAGTCGCGTTTACCGTTCCTGCCGTAGCAGTAGTGCCGGTGAGCGGGTTAAGATAGAACTCAAGCCCCGGCGTCGTCAGATGCTTTAGTGCGACCGTTTTCCCGACCGGGGTATAGATTCCGTATAGTCCGTTTTCGTGGTTCGGGAGAATCAGATAGGCGTGATATATCAGTTCAGGGAAGACCATAGCACCGAATCCGTTAGCCGAATCATAGCAATCCACTTCCGCGCCGATATAAACCCGCGCCCATCCAGTAGGGTTTTTTGCGTCGAATACTTCCGTCAAAACCTCAACAGACATCGTAGGCGTTGGGGCATCACCCCAAACAATGTCCTCTTCGGTCGTGTAGTATTCCGTCAGGCTGAACGTGTCGGCAACGATGTCGCCGTCAGACGCCCGAAGAATCTCGCCGTTCTCAAAAAAGATAACGAGATCCTGTGCAACGTTTTCGTCTTTTATCAGGTCTGAAAACGTGACCGTGCCGTCTGCATTTCGGTAGGTAGGGTACATCTGCTCTCCTTAGTATTCAATGAACGCGATCCGCGTTTCCTGATACATTATTTCGCCGTTGGTCGTATCGTTCACGTTCATAATGGTGAAGTCTATGTCAGGGATGTAGAACGACCCGCTCCCGTAACTGTCCGTCAGCGGATTGTAATATTCGATGCTGACCTTTCTCTCAGACGCCTTATTCCACCGATAGGACAGGGCGTCCATAATGGTTTTTACATCCGCACTCTTCAGGACAGGTGTGCTGAACTCGACTTTCGACCGCGTATGGTCAAGCGGATAGCGGTGGAGATTCCCCGCCGTATCAACGGTACTGTTCAAGTCCTGATTCTGATTCGGCGTTGCTTTATAGCTTTCGTAACGTATGTACTTCAGCGGGAATTTCCAGTTGACCGCCGGAGTGTGCGTCGTGTCCTTGATGTATACAAGTCCTTTAGTTGCGTTATAGTTCGACATATCTTTACCCCGTCACTCTTGCATAGGCGACCTGAGCCTGTCTGACCCACCGACCGGCGGCGGCATCAGGCCGCAGACTTACGTTCATAGACTTCGACGCGATCTGCCGCAGCAGACTGTTCTGCTCTCTCAGCACGGCAATCTCTTCCGCGTTCGCGTCCCGGACACCGTTTGCCACCGCCGCTACGATTTGGTCGTTGTTGGCGACCGCGGTACGGTTGCCGATACGACCAACTAATTCGGGGCCAGATTCCCTCGCGAGGAAGTACTCACCCTCGACGAAACCACCCTGGGCGTAGTTGGTCGCTACGTTATAGTTCATAGCTTGCGTCTTGGACGTCTGTGTGATAGGGTCTTTCCACACAAGCTTCGCGGTGGAGAAGTAGTCGTTGATGCCCTTCTTGATTCCAGCGGCAAGACCCTTACCAACAGTTTTGCCGGGGGTCTCCCAGTCGGTCCCGTCGGTAAACATCCACTTGATGCCCTTGATGCCTGACTTCAGTTTCGACGCAGCTTCGGAGTTTTTGTTGCCGATGGTCTCGATTCCGGCGCCAAGACTCATGGCGTCGGTCTTACCGGCGTCCTTGAATGCTTTGTCGTCCTCGAGCAGCTTGGTTATATTGCTCTTCGTGTTCGGGATGCCGTTGTTCTTTGCGCTGACGCCAGTGGTCATGCCCTTGGAAAACGCCGTGCCGCCCTTGTTGCCCTGCTCGGTGATGCCTGACGTCAGGCCGTTCCCGGTGACGCGCTTCACCCAGGTTTCATAGCTTTCTCCGGGCTTTTTGAACCACTTAGCCATCCCGGTCGCAACACCCTGCCCGAAGTTGTCACCGGCGGTCTTGCCGTCGTTCAGGTACTGCGTCAGGTCGCCGTAGTCCCAGTTGGTTTGGACGTGCCCGTTTTTGTCGCCGATGTTTGTCCGGGCGTTATTGACAAGCTCGACGCCGCCTTCACCAAGCAGACTGTCGTACCACTCCCCGAACTTGATCCCAAACTCGGTCATGATGACCGCAACAAGGCCACCGGCAAGGACCGACCCAAGGATAGACAGCCCGCCGGTCGGGGCTTTCAGTTTGGAAAGCAGACTGGCATTCTGCGACGCCTGTTTTGTGCCCTCTTCGACGCCGGTAGTGACGCTGGTGCTGACAAGGCCGGTCATCTTTCCGCCCAGGAAGCTGATAAGGCTTTGGTCACCAAGTAATCCGCTGAAGAACGTCTTGAATTTCGGCAGAAGGATAGGCGAGAGCAGAAGCAGCTGCCCTGCCCAGTCAGCATTAGCGAATCCTTCCACGATGCCGGAAAGAACGTCGCCCCACTTAATCTTCTTGACCGCGGCGATGATGAAGTTCGCAATACCGCTTGCGATGTCGCCGATGACGCGCCCAAGCTGGTCGAACGGGATGTCGTTGATGACGGAGCCAAGCGCCTCGCCAAGCTTCGTACCAAGCGTCGGGAGATCTAGCCCGTTCATGAAGGACGCGATTGCTTTTCCGACGTCAGATGCGGTGATGCTGTCGAACGCTGCCGTGATCGCATCAAGCAGATACGACGCAACGCCGTTTATGCCCTTCCCGATGCTCCCCCACGGTATGGTCTGCGTCAGGAACTTCTTAAGCGCCGCACCAACGACGTTGCCAAGTGTGGTGCCGGAGCCAAGGCCGGTAAGGAAATCCCCGATGGCTTTGGAGATGTCGGACGGCTTGATGTTATCCAGGGCGGCGGAAATGAACTCCGCAATCTTGATTGGTCCTTCTCGGAACAGTTTGCCAAGACCTTCCCAGTTAAGGTTTTTCAACCAACTGGAAATCGCAGTGCCGACGCCTTTACCGGCGTCCGTAAAGTGGAAATTCTCGACCAGCCCCAGGGCCGCGTTGATGGCTGCATTGGCCTTGTTGGCGACGGTTTCGCCGACGAGCGACCAGTCGATCCCGCCGGAATCGAACGCGCCGTTAAGGAACTCCGCAATCTTCGCACCGGCGTTGTAAAAGTCGGTCGTACTCAGGAAGGAGTTGATGAACGAAAGCCCGTTATTGATTTTCCCCGCGATCTTCTGCCCGATGCTGTACGCGTCGATGCCATCGATGGTGCTGTTTATCTTCGTCGCAAGCGCCGCGCCGGCACCGGCCCAGTCGCCCTTCTCAACAGCCTGACGGATGGCCTCGGCCCAGTCAGGAAGACCTAATTCTTCATATGTAGTGTTCAGGCCGCTGTCTGCCGCAGATCCACCGCCGCCGCCACCGTTTCCGGGCGTCACGATGTTGTTGATCTCGTCAAACTTCATCAGTTGGGCGTTCATCTCTTTGGCGGCTTTAGCGGCTCCGCCAAGAGCATCCGCGTACTGCACGGTCCCGCGGGTCGCCTTCGTCCAAAAACTAGCCCCGGTGAGCGCGGCAAACACCTGCTGGATTACGTTGAGCAAATCAACGAAGCGGTCCGTGAGATATTCCACGACCGGCGCAATAGCGTTAATCAGCGGCGAGAACGTCGTGCCAAGGACCGCTTTCAGATAGGAAGAAGAGGACGCGATGCTGTCAAGCGAACGTGCGAAGACGCCGCCGAAGGTCGCCGACCACTGATACAGGGAATCGATGCCCTCCTTCACGCCCTTCGTGATGTACGAAATGGCTTTTCTGATGGCCTTGATGGAAGCGACACGCGCCGCCTTTGCCCCAAACTTTTGAATCAGCTCGGCAGCGCGCTTCGCTCTGTTGATGAAGGAAGGCGGGAAGATTCCAAAGACTTCCTTCCCAAGGCGCAGGGAAGACATGGTAGCATGACCGAAGATGGACAGCATGCCCTTGCCGACGTTTACGACTTTCCGCATCCCGCCCACAAGACTGCCGATGTTCGCGGTATACTTCGCCGCCGCATCAGCGGCATCCTGCAGGTTCTCCGCGGCTTCACCGCTCAGTGTCGGATCATCGGCTTTGGATACAGCGCCGCCCTGCGAGAAGTTCTTCCCGCTTGCGCGTGATACGGTCTGCACCGCACGGGCATATTCCTTCGCCGCTTTACCGGCCTCGGAATACACTTTCGTCGCTTTGGCGATGCCGTCGATCCCGGAAGCGGTCTTCGACATATCGGACATGGCCTTCGCCGCCTGTGTGAAAGCGTCTTTCGGGATGCCTTCTGCCGCACTCTTAAGTCGCTTCAGCGCATCCGTCAGTTTGTCGATGTCGGATGCCGCGTCGCCGCCGGAGTGCTTAATTTCCAGTTCTAGTTCATCAATCTTGATTGCCATCTTTCAGCTTTTCCTTTGCCGCGTCCTGGGCGGCTACAAGCGTATCGAAAAATGCGTAGGTCTGTTCTATTTCTTTTTGCCGCTCGGCTTCCTCTTCCGCCTCGGTCATCGGCCTGATGCGGTAGGGCTGTTCCGCGTACTTAAGGGGCTTTGCGCCCTTCTTTTTGAACGCGTTGCCAAGGACGACACCGAACGCGTCATATGCATAAGCGCCCTGCAACCATAGTTCCGCGTTCCTGTTGTCCCGGTCTATCTCCCACTTTTCGCGGTAGGCAGCCGCCATCATCGTGTCACCGTGCCAGTACTGCTCATAGGTCATGCCGTAGGTGAGATAGTACGGACACAGTTCTTTGAAAATCGATTCAAGGGTCCGCGGTTTCGGTTGGACTATTGACGGCAGAGTTACAGTTCTACCGTCGTCTTCGCGTTTTTTCGCTCACCCTCCAGGTTCATCAGGCCCGACAGCGCGTTGTCATACAGATGCCGGAGCTTCCCGATGATTTCAGGCGTGATGCCGCCAAGGTCTGCAAGCATACGCGAGGCTTCCTGTTCGGTCACGGTCGGATGGTTCTTGCGGAAGGCGAGGAACCATGCAAGGGTAATAGTGAAAGCCGGTTTCTGAGCCAGGTCATCCCACACAAGACCGGCGCGCTCGGCAATAATGACCGTGTTGCGGTCGTAGTCGAGCTGGTAGACCTTGTGCGTTTTGCCGTCCGTCAGACGGATAGGGGCGTCAGAATACTCCGGCTGCTTGATTTCTTCTTCGGTATCTGCCATCGGGATCTCGCCGAACAGGGCGTCCCCGTTGACAATGTTCTCATCTTCCTTTTTGGCTTTGGTTGCCATTTCCTTCTTTTCCTTTCTTATAGGTTTTTGCCCCCGCCCCTATATGGGAGCGGGGGCTTTCTTGTGGTACTTAGGTGGAAGCGGACGCGAAGGTGAAGCCGCCTTCCGGCATGATGTTGCAAGTGTTCTCAAGGACACTGTCAACATCTGCGCCACCGTATCCCAGCTCGACCGGTTTCCCCTTGAAGAAGAAGGAATCCATGCCGGAACCGTTCGGTGCGGTGAACTCCCAGTACATAGCACTGGTGGACGCCATGTTCTCATACGCGGACACACAGGATGCCCAAGCGTCGCGCATCGCTCCGTAATCGTTTACCGTCAGACCCAGGGCGCCGCCCGAATCCCGGAGGCCGTTTACGTAGTGATGAGCGAAAATCTCGCTGAGAGGCGTACACTGGAGTGCGTTCACGTCAGTTCCCAGTGCGGGGATCGTTTTGACGCCGGGGATCTCGGTGTAACTGGAGGTCGGGCGGGTCGCCGCCGCGCCTACACAGTACTTGACGAGGATTCCGGCAGTAGAGTAAGCAGTTGCCATTTACTTAGCCCTCCGTAGTCTTTCTTTTGGATTTCGCTGTTTTTTTATTGGATGCCGGTTTTCCGGCGTTGTCGTTTGTCTTGGGGATCTCTGCCCAACATCTTGGGCAGACCAGCTCTCCGTCCGGGATCTCATGTCTGCAATACGGACATTTCATGATTTACTCTCCTTCCGGGAGCGTGTCGCCCCCCGTTACTTGTTTTGTGAAGCGTGCTACTAGGCGATAGATCGAGCGGTCGGTGGTCGGCATCGGGGACATCGTGGTAAGCCGGAAGAACAGCCCGTTGTAGGCCGCTGTGATGGCTTCCATCAGGGCGTAGGCTTGCGCTCTCGCGCCGTTCTGAAGGTTGCTCCACACCTGTACTTCGTGGATGACGCGGTTTTGGTCATCCGTGTAGTCCAATGTGAGGGCACTCGGCGTCCGCACACGGGAAACTTCTTCCACATAGACAGCAGGGAAGGAATCCGGGATAGGCTCATATCGTGTAGAGCAGTAGGCGTCCGACGCGACGGTCAAGGCCGCCGTTTCGATCACAGTGTATACCGCGTTGAATGTATAATTAGCCATCTCTGAATACCCTCTCTGCTATCTCCCTTACGCGGGCGAGGATCGCTTCCTCGGCTTTCATCATCCCGCGTTGCGGTTGGATCTCCGTGTACTCTTTGCCGCCGAAATGCCACTTACCGGTCCGGGCGTACTCGCCGCTGCCAAGCTCTGAAGAGGACCAGGTTCCCGGCCCCAGGTCGATGCCGTCAACGTCGGTCATGAAGACCGCTGTGTCACCGGCTCCGAACTCGATGAACGCGATTCCTTTGCCGCTGGCGATTATCTTCGCCCCTGTTTCGGTCTCCTTGACGCTGACGCGGCTGTCGTAGCCGGTCTCTTCGGCGCCCATTTCTGCCAGCGCTTTCGTCAGCTCTGCGATCTTGTCCTCGCGCCACTTCTTTTCGGCTTTCAGTTCGCGAATCGCTTTGTCGATGGACGACGGGTCCAGGGTGACGGTAATCTTACGGCGTGTCATCGTCGTCCTCGTCCGGGTCAGGCTCCGGCTCCGGGTCAGGTGTCGGGGTCGGTGGTGTCCACTGACTGCCGTTCACGCTGACCTCTTCAAGCGCGTACACGATGTTGAACAGCCCCGGCGCTACCCTGCTGACGCGGTAGTTGTGGGGGCCGGAAGTAGGGGTTCTTCCGACCCACACAAGGGTATCGACCGCGATAGGGCAGTTCATATCGCAAGTGTTCATCGTCCGTGAGTAGTTCTGCTCAAGGCCGAACGGTTCTTGCGACGTCGCCCCCTTGGCGGCAGACACGTTGGTTCTGAACGCTACCGGGTCGGCGTAGGTCTTGGTCTTCTCGCCGGTCTTATAGCCATCGTCGTCCACCGCGTCCGTATAGCCGGTGAACAAGGCGTAGTAGATAGTCTGCTTATTGCACTCTGCCGACCGCATACTCACCACTCCAGTTTCGCCAATGGGCGGGTGTTGCACCGAATGTAATCGACCATATCCGGGTGCGCAAAACTGATGCTGATGCCGTTCTCCGTCCGTGCCAGTTCGTTCTCCGTTCCCTGACCGTTGATGCCCGCGATGACAGCATACAGTTGAAGCTGTTCGTGCTGACCGGCGACATCGGTCACGTCGGACGGGATCTGTCCCCAGTAGTACCAGTTCAGGATTTCAGCCGCCGCGAGGTCGAGGAATGTCTTGAGTTGCGCGTCCGTGTAGTTCGTGGACGTGTCCCCAAGCAACGTGCGTAAAGCTAAAATCTTCTCGTTCGTAGTCATCTCTCAACCTCGCTTGTGCTTATTCCTTCGCGGCCTTTGTGGCCCGTTTCTTGGCGGTGGTCTTCTTCGGCTTTTCGGTCTTCGGCTCGCCGTCGATTTTCACTTCGACTGGTTCCTCAATCCAACCTACGATAGTGCCACCCTTGATACGTTTCTGCATTGGTTGTCCTTTCTGCCGATTACGATGTCGCCACGGTAACGCTTGTGTACGAAGGGGAGAAACCGTTCTCGCTGAACTCGATGTAGGTCGTGTTGATCTCCGCAGTCCCGTCCTGATTGTCGGACATCGTCGTGTACGTCCACACAAGATCGAACGGGTCGTCGCCCGAAAGCGTCATAATAGCGATGCCGTAGCACGTTGCGTCGTCCTGAACGATGAAGTGCGTCGTCCCGGCCTCATAGGCCGCTACGACCTCTTCCCACGTCTTATCCGGCGTGCCGGAATCACCGTCGCCCCACGCGAACGTGATGACCATCGCGTTAAGGCCGCCGCCGCCCGCCGCGTCAATAGCCGCTTTGATGCCGCTCCCCATAACAGGGTATTCGTTGTCGGCGACCTCGGTGTTAATCCAGTTGGTCGAACCGACCTGACCACCGGCGATAACAATCTGATTCGCCATAATTACGCTCCTTAGTTCAGGACTTTGATAACCGCGGTGTTTGCCGTCGAAGTCCCGCCGATGACAAGCGCAACCTTGCCCGCCGCCACAGATGTGCCGGTGTCGCCCGCGATGTTCTTCACGGTAACGGCGTTCGTTCCGCCCACGTTCGTGAGGATAGCGTGCTGTCCGGCATCGAGGCCAAGCGTCAGCACCTTGGATGCCGCAGAGCAAGTAAAGTCGATAAAGATGTCCTTCTGCTCATCGGTCAGGGCGGTGTCAACAGACATTTCGACGGTCGTGACGAACTCGCTCGGGCTAAAGCCGTTGGTGTACTTCCAGTTCATTAGGGTCGCCATATCAGTTCCCCCCTTTGCTTAGACGTTCGCGGTATTCGCGCAGTGGCAGTAGATACCGTCGACCTTGTTGTCGAGGACGAACGCATCGTAGTAGGTGCGGAAGTTCACGCGGTAACCATCAGACAGAAGGTTCTGCTCCGGCGTGAAGATCTTGGCAATACGGTGCTTGATGGGCTGTGCAACGGCACTCGGATGGACGATCATAAAGTTGATCTTGTAGCCGCCCGCAGTCGGCTCATAACCGAAGTCGAGGGAACCATCGTTCAGCGTGATGAGGGTATTGAAGCGCACCTGCGGAACCATCACGACCCGCATATCGTTGTACATTTCAACGTTCTTATCAACCGTGGTGTCGTTGGCGAGGTAGCGGGTGATCTTCGCCTTCAGGCCCGCATAGCACTTCGGCGACACGAACAGGATACGCCCCTCATACGGGACTTCGGCCTCGTCCATCGCCTGTGTACCCACATCGATCAGGCCCGGAACATCGGTCGTGCCAACGGTGATGTCGGCCTTAACCGGCGTAACTGCGGAAGCATAGGTCGCAAATCTGTAAGCGTCGATCTCCGGCACTTCATACACGCGACCAAACTCGCCCGCAAGGCGTCCGAACGCGGTGCCAAGAGTTTCCTCATCGTCCATCAATTTGTTATCGCAAAGGCTTTTTATCCCCTGCTTCTTACGGTTTCCCGCAAGTTCAGCATATCTTTTCAACCTGTTTGGTTGTCCCGGCCTCGTGGAGGGATTATATCTTTTCACCCTCTATGCGTTGCCCCTGACCGCAGTTCCTACGGCCTTCGGTTCGGATTAGCTTGCCTTTCGGTTTAGCCTTCCCGCTTAATTCCGGGATTTAACGACGCCATTTCAGTTAGGCAACTCGTTTAGCGTCGATCGTGAAGGAAACGCCACGATCCTTGGTCAACTGCATCGTTTCCCAAGACAGGGTTTCCGCACCGGCGACGAAGCCGGACGAACGGCTATAGTCAGCAAGACCGTTCAGGGTCATCTTCGGAATCTTAACGGTGTCGGCACCAATCCACTTGATGTTGCTGTTGGCGGCGTCAAGAATCGCGGAGCGGGACTCATACGCATAGATCTCGTCAAGAATCGGCTCATACCGTTCTGCAAGAGCAATAGACATAGTTCTTTTTCTCCTTATAAAATTAAGTTGGGAGGCCAGCCGCCCTTCTTGCGTCAGCAAGTTCGGCGTCGGCCTTTGGTTTGGGGGGCGTCCCTGCGGACAGCCCCGGCTGTTTGTTCAGTGCCTCGGAGGCCATCGTCTGTTTCAGCGACGCCAAGTAAGCACCCTGCGCAGTGAAGAAGTCTTCGGTCACGCCCTCCGGCAGACTCGACGCCATCTGCGCCGCCGCCTCTGCGCCGAAACCGCTTGCCATCAGCTTCGCGGTATAGGTCGCAGTGCGTTCCTTCGCTTCGTAGGCGTGTAACTTCTCCTGAATCTGTTTGTCACGTTCAGCCCTTTCGGCCTCGGCTTTCTCGGCCTCGGTCATCTTCGCTTTCAGTGCTTCGTCCTTCTCTAACATCTGCCGCTTGTAGTTCGCGGCCTCAGTGTTGGACTTGGAAAGCAACGCCTTTAACTTGCTGTTCTCTTCCGCTGTGGGTGCGTCGGGCATTTCGTAGCCAAGCAGGGCGGACAGCTTGTCCGCGTCGCTCATAGCGTCGAAGCCCTCGATTTTGGTCGTGTCGATTTTCATCGGATGTTCTCCCTTCTGCGTTTTTTATGGTCGGTCTTCCCTGACCGTCTGCGTTTTTAGGACTTCCCTGTCCGTTATCACTAAAGGCGGATGGGCCTTAATAGTTGAATGTCAGCCAACACCGGCAGTTCACGTTGTTTTCTGCGAGGGTAAAATCCCCGGGCATCAGTGCTTCGTCCCCGTCGTAGGTCGCAAAGTAGTCCTCGATGCCTACGGTCACGCCCTCAAGGTAGGTGTGTGTGTCCCTGACGCGGAAATCTTCCATCGTATGCCACGTCTTTGTGGTCGCCCCGCTTGCAATCGCGGCATCGACTTCTCCGTTCACATAAAGCCGGTGGGCATCCGTGTCGGCGACGCGGTATATGGATTCGATGTCCCCGGCAGGGGCATACTCCTCGACCCGTTCTACGAAGGTCTTACCGGCGATTGGCCTTAGTGCTTGCGCCGTAAACCGTTCAGGATCGGCCTCAAAATTGCTCTGTAGCTGTGTATTCGCCTCGTTGACGCCCTGAAGGTACGCGGTGGCATAAAGCACCCAAAGTTCCTCAAACAAGGCGTCCTCGGCCTCCTGACGCTCTTCCTCGACCGTAGACAGAAGGAACGGTTGAATCTCCAAGAGGAACTCCCGGAGATTGTTCAGTTCGTCGAACGGCTGTTCAAAGGACGGACGTACAAGGCTCATACTTCGGCCCCTTCCTCAACGGCGATGTCCGCAGTACGGTCGTTGGTGGTGTCATCTATGGTGTCATCCGTCATCTGCTCGGCGTAGTTCAGCCCGCCGCCCTTCTCGGCATTCCAAATATCAAAGATGTAGTCTTTGCTCAGTTCGATGTCCTTCAGCGGGTCGTTGGAAAGGCCGCTTCTTTCAAGCGCGATCTGCGGTGCGAGGCCAAGCTGTTTCATGTTCAGTGCTGCCTGGGTGCGGACGAGAAGGTTCGACATCGAATTGCGCTCTATCTTCAATTCAAAGTCATCCAGGGCGAGATCCATGCCGACCCGGCGGCGCAGAATCTCCAGCACGATTTCGTCGAAATAACGGTTGGATTCGTAGAAAAGATCTTCCGTGTTCCGGGCAGCAGTGTCGGCAGCGCCCCACCCGTTCCTCAGGTAGACCGCGCTTCCGTTGTCGGATGTCCCGCCGCCGGTGCGATCACTGTAAGGAACGCCGCACTTGTCCATGATCTGCGAATACAGATTGTCCAGCGTCGTCTGCGTCTGATCCTGGTTCAGTACCTCCGACATGATCTTGATGTCGGCTTTGTTCTCGCCGTTGGACTTCAGATTGACCATTCCGTACTGGCGGATCTTGTTGGCGCTCGTCCCTTCCTCAAATTCGCAGTTGTAGGTGACGATGAGGGACTGCACGAACTGCTCGATGGAATCCAGCCGGTTGCTTTCGACGTCGTTGTAGGCATCCATAAGGGACACCGCGCACTCCGGCGCAGCCATGCGGTTTTCGTTGTACACATATTCGACCATCGGGATCTTGCCGACGACGTTCGGCTCCACGCTGATGATGTTCATCGCGGTAGGAAGCCCTAAGATGCGGTAGGCGTTGACCGTTCTGCCGGTCGCGCCGCCGGAAAGACGATAGACCAGCTCATCGGTGAAGACGTCGATGTGGTACTGGTTCTCGACCTGAACCATGTTGACGCCGAAGATGGGCCGGTTCCCGGGCCGGGTGGAATAGACGACGAATGCCTGACGTGGATCCAGTGCGTAGACGCGGAAGGGGATCTCCCGGTCGCCGTCACGGGACGGCTCGACATACATCACGCCGACGCCGACCGTATGGAACCAGTTGACCACCTGATTGTCCGCCCTGCTCTTCCCGCCGACGTATAAATAGTCGTTCAGACGCGCGACCTTTTCGACCGTGGCCTCGTCGGTCTTCCTGGATACGCAGAAAGCCGGACTTTGCAGGAAATATCCGTTCTTGAAGGTCACGATTTCGTCGTAGCAGTTGTTTACGACCTTGTGACAGATCTCCGGGCGGACTTCCTTCGTGCGCATGAGGATCGGCTGCAGCCCGCGCCGATACCAGTACAAGTACTCTTCCTCATTCATATTGACGCCGTGCCAGCCGATTGCCTCGTTGACGATCTCAAAGATGTTGTCTTCGGTGAGATAATCAACGGACGAGAAGATTTTGCGGCGTCCGCAGAGCATTTCCGGGACGATGACCGCACCGGCGTTGGCGTTTTCGACGGATGTAGACGGCATAGGTGCGCTTCACCTCATACAATATTTGAGTTACAATAAAATCTTGTATCTCTTTGGAATAAAAATTAGAACAAGCGTTCGGTAAAAGTCAAGGAATCAGGCAGAAATGTATAGATGTAGACCGTCTGCCGCGCTTAAAAATAATTTTCGTAATCATAAATTTAAGCGGAAGCGCGTTTATGCATAAAAAAGAAAGAAGACGACAAAAACCGCCTTTTTGTTTTCGGAATTTTTTGGATTTTTGCCGGTCAGAAGAACCGTTTTTGAAGCGTCGCTACGTTTGAGCGCCGGTTGATGATGAACAAAGCGTACTGGGCAAGGCCGTCAGGCACGTCGTCGGTCTTGTTTTTCCCCGTAATAGTATATAAGGTAAGCTTTCGGAGCATATCGGCGTACATGGGGCGTTTCTTGAGCTGTGAATCGTCCAAAAACAGGATGTGATCCTTCGCCCAGGTGCTGTTCGCAAGGATCTTCGTTTCCTTATTCGCTTGGGTATGGCGCTTCGTGATGGACGTAGGGCCACCCTTCTCCCGAATCTTATCTGCTACGGCGTCCGCAGTGCGCCCGCCGGCGGCGTTTATTTCATACTGGCACTGCTGGACCTTCCACTTGCACAGCTTTTCAGCGCACAGTTCATCCGCGACATTCGGCAGGGCCGACGTAAGCACGCAATCCACAAGGTAATGGTCTTCGCCGAACTGATAGAACACCGGAAGGAACGTATCGTCGCCGCCGCCCTGCGCAGGGTCACAGATGGCCCATATAGCGTCAGGATCGCCCTCCGGCAGCCGGTAGTAGCGCCGCAGGGAATCCGCAGGGAACAGCAACCCTTCCCGGATATAAGGCGCTCCCATGTACTTGGCTTGCCATTCGGCGTCGTCGATGGATGCTTTCATATCCTTATAGTACTGCGTCGAAAAGCCAAGCTGATACGGATAGTCGAAATTGCTTCGGCCGCGCTTGTCAACCGCAGGGATGACCCGGAAACGGTAGTCCGGGCGTCCGCGGTACTGCTCTTCTATGCGCCCTAAAGGGTCAAAGACGTTCCAACGCGTGCCGACCATCAGTTCCAAGGCCCCGTCCTTCTTGCGGTCTTTGAGCTGGTTTAAATATGCTTGGTACTTCGCGTCAAGACGCTCCGGGTTCAGCGCTTCCTCAAGGTCTTCCACAAGGTCGTCACTGTATAAGATCCCGCCGACACCCACCTCGACCGCACCAGTAAGAGTGCCGGAGATGGAGCGCGCCGTGAACGTCGGGAACCGCTTCCGCCGCACCAGGTCGATGGTTTCGTTCTTCGCAGATGTGTCTACTATATCTATATTAGGAAAGACTTCCGACCAACCATAGGTCTGATTGTCCGTGATGATGCTCAGGATCTCGCGATAAAAACCGTCCGTGAGCTTGTCGCTATGGCCCGTCATAAGGCTAGCGACATCGGGACGGTTGCCCAGCTCCCACGTCATGAAAAAGATTCCAAGAGTCGATTTTCCGACGCGCGGCGGAAGGGAGATGCCAAGGAACTTGATCTTGCCGTAGAACAGATCCTCAAGGTCCTGGCATAAGGCGTAAAGGATCTTCCGGCGCGGGAGCCAAAACCGCTTCTCCGCAGGGCGGTCCCACTCAAGGAAGATCATGTAGTCGTCAAACTTCTCCCTCGCGGTCAAGAGGTACGCCCGACGAAGGATGCCCATGAGTTTCTGCACCTGCTCACGGTCGTCCGGCATAAGGTTCACCTGCCGCATGAGATAGGCGCGGAACTCGCGTATCATGTCGTAGACTCCCGACTGATACCGCCCGCGCCATAAGTTCACTAAACAGGCCAGCTCCTTCTCATAATCACCGCGGTCACGAAAGACCTTCGCCGCGACGATAAGGTCTTCCTTATTTACTCTCTGACTCGCCATCGGCGTCCTCCGTCAGAATCTGCGCCGCACGCTTCCATAAAGCCTGGGTCTCCCGCAGCCGCATCAGCTCGCGCAGCAGCTCCTTCGTACGCGTACCCGTGGGCTTCCCGCCTTCGTATAACGACAGCAGATCGCCCTCCTTCTCTTTATTAAAGACCATGTGGAGCTGGACCGTCTTCTCCGCGTACCGCATCTGTGTGGAAGTCCCATGCTCCGCGTAGTACCGCCGCGAACGCTCACGCGCGTCCTCCCGCTGGGCTTCCGTGTACTTGCGGATGTATTTCTTCTTCTCTGACATCAGGCTGCCGCCTCCTTTCGTCAATTAGCATATCATATATACACATTATGCGCAAGTACTTTTTGAGAAATATTTTCCAGGGCCGAAACACCCGCAGTACCTGCCGCAGGACTCCCGGAAGACCATAAAAAACCACCCCAACCCCCCATACTATAGTACTACCCTTTTAACCCTTTTATATTTTCGGTGGTTATGGGGGTAACCGGCGGATTGTTTGCATGCAAGCTATCCCCCACCGGTAGTTGGCATGCCAACTATTTGTGCGCCAACTATTTGCATGCGGATATTTTGCATGCAAGCTAAAAATGCCAACTATTCGCGAATGTAAACTTTAGCGAATAGTTGAGCCTGGATACAATATATAGTGTGTAAGCCGGATGTTATACCGCTATATATTGTGGTTGATGTTTTTCCGTTTCCAGCGCTTGCATAAAAGCGGGGCCGAAATGTATAGAAAATGCATAAATGCAGCCGGAGATCCCGTCTTCTCCACTCCACGGCGCGGGGGACCGGAGACCCTGGACCGCGCTACTAATTGTAAAGTTTTTCGCGATTTACTTTACAATTACGGCATCGGGGCCGGATTACTTGTCCCCTACTATAGTTGATTATATAATAAGGGATTTACTATGG
>Ga0310696_10001464_pt1 | contig 34029 bp, 31 predicted proteins | sample AusTroGonzalo_MG_4_FD_203885 | JGI IMG/M metagenome (GOLD analysis project Ga0310696, IMG submission 203885) | Bovine rumen microbial communities from tropical cattle in Woodstock, Queensland, Australia - Gonzalo_02 (v2) (version 2) | ecosystem: Host-associated > Mammals > Digestive system >... | reverse complement strand
CATAACGTTATCATTTTATTCTCATTTTTGGTCTTTTGTACCCTGCGTTTTTCTTGCCTAGTTTTTCTTAGGTCCGTATTTCCCGCGCAGCGTCCTTCGCTCTTCTCTGAGGCACAAACAGGTATGAACAACGCTCGAGCTACGCTCGCTTGCTACCATCGGGACGCAAGAATGCCCATACCCCTTTAACAATCTCCTTTATCCAACCATAAATCCTTGATTTCTCAACTCAATCAACCCGTTCTCAATATCTTCCATCGGGATAGCGCCACCCCACATCCTATAGATGTAAAGAGGCGTTATACAACCGAGATCCATAGAACCAGACCGCATCTCGTTCTCAATAAAAGTACGTAACCGAGAAGTCACATCTTCCATCATACCTCTTCCATCAGCCTTCGTACGTCTCACTCCCATCCTCTCCATACTTACCATCCTTACCTTCGTAGATAACCGATGGTTCAATCACCTCCACCGTATGCCATACACCTTTCGGCACCTGGCATCCGTATTTGCCTTCAGCTGGGCAGAGATACAATCGTTCCGTTTCTACCAGTTGTCCATCCACCACCTCGTAAAGTATTTCAAACATCTTACCCGTAATCAGAATCACATTCTCATTACTGTTCGGATGACGATGAATAGCCACCTCCGTCCCTGGCAGCATAGCATTCAGCATACGCTGGCTACCATCCTCCGGTGATGTCCTCATATCATAGTTCACCCTCTTCCTTGGGTTTCCCTTCGCCTGCTTGAACAATAGGTCTATCAATTTTTGGTCAAGAATCATAAGCTTTTAATCGTTAGATATGTGTAATTCGTGTCAACTTTTAAGAGAAGCCAGATACTCCTCATGCAAGTGGTAGTATTTCATCTTGAAGAGTATGTATGCTACTCCCAGCACTACTGCCGCACATACGAAGTAAATCCAATGCGCAGCTACAGTATCTGGAATCAAATAGACGAATCCAAGCGATACGGCCAATTGCAAGCACATATACAGCAAACTCACTTTCACGTGCCCTATTTTCAACTCATTACACATCAGCTGATACGCATGCTTACGATGGGCCTCTCCCAGGTTCTCGTGAAGCATAATGCGATGGCAAATCGTGAGCACTCCATCTACACCATATATCATCAGCAGAACCAGATACGACAAATCCCCCGTCTGTACGATTAGCTTTCCGATAGCAAACAGCATAATGAAAGCAATACCTATCGATCCCACGTCACCAGCAAAGCATTTGGCCTTACCCTTTGGTCTGAAATTGAAAATACAGAAAACCAATACTCCAATGATGGCAATAACAAGATAGCTCTCTTCAATAAAGCCAAGGTTACGATTCAAAAGCAAGAGTGGTAAAAGGATGGCCAAGGCATAGCCGGCTGTGATACCATTGATGCCGTCCATGAAATTTATGATGTTCGTAGCTCCCACGAATACTATCAGTGCAGCTATGCCAATTAATACTAACCAGTACCAATCCAAGGCCATTAACTCTGAACCCTGAATCATACACCATGCCGCAAGTCCCATAGAAATGAACTGCGCCACCAGCCTCACCCTGTCAGGCAACGACTTCACATCATCCCAGAAGCTCACCCCAGCAATCAGGATAAGACCACACATAAATGGAAGGTATCGTTCAACCATCGACCATTCACCCTGAACCATTAACCATATTTGCCACACAATCATCGACATGGCAAATATGATACCTCCTCCTCTGAGAACTATCGTGCTATGAGATGATCTCTCATTCGGCTTATCAATGATATTACACTTATCCGCAATGCGGAAGTAAATCAACTCCGCTGCCAACAGCAGCACTGCAATAATAATATATGTCATCATAATCTCTTATTTCTATCTTTCTTCGTTATCGTTTAATCTCAATCATTCCCCAAAGTCAAACCTATTCACCTCTCCGTCCTCCAACCAATACTTCACAGCCTGCACTTCTCCATACGATGAAGCAATTCCCTTGGCTATCATTCTCATCCATTTATACATTGACGGCTTACTAACAAACAGCGTCTCGTAGTCAAATTCCCGTGCATATTTCTTCACCACTTCCAACAGTGAGACGCCAAATGCAGCTGTCATTTCCTCTGGAATATGTTCAACCATAGCAGCCAACAATGAGGTGCAATGCTCCAGAGCCGTTGTTTTTTGGAGCATCACCCTGTTTATCAACAGCATGATTTCCACACAGCAATTCCCCAAGCCCTCATCCACGAACCTGTCTCTCAAATACCAAATGCCCTCTACTACTGTATCATGCTCATCTGATGATAACATTTCCACCACGTTATTGTGGCCTCTCAATTCATGAATGAGTTGGTTAACACGTTCAGAAACGTCCGCGACATCATAGCCTTCCACCTCCTGAATCTTCTTCATGAAGTACCGCATATTAGCCAACAGAGAGATATACTGCTTGCTGAAGTGCTGTAACAGTCCGTCACGGTGCGGTCTGTCCTGACCTATTAAGTCAACATTCGCAAGCATATTCTCTTTTATCCTTTCCCATTCTGCTACAGTCCAGCAAAGATTCTTATCGAAAGTTTCCAGATGAATGTAGTTGGGATCAGTAAAACCCTGTCCTCTCACACCGCAATTCCACATGTCCGTTAGTAGAGTCTTCTCTTTCAGTCTGACCAAGTCTGCCTCCTCGCTCAGGACAAAACTCAACATCGCGTAAGCCGTTCCTGCATCGTGTCCAAAATCAAAGGCATCCGCCTCCGCCACTCGATGGATGGCGCCTTTTAAGCCATCACTAACATTGCACGAATGGAATACTTTGTATGCTATATTATAGATGTCTTTCAGCGCATGTGTCTCGATAATGTTCTTTAACTTCTCCTCAACTCCTTTCAAGTTCAACAACTCATCATCAAAGGCCAACTCGTCAACAAGTCTGTTTACCAGATATGAATTCTTATCTAACGCATCAAGAACCATCATTAGTACCTCATGTCTGCGCTCCAAAGTCTTGATATGCGGAATGGCTTCTTCTATGTTTTGGAAAAGCACATCGCGGTATGACACATTCTCCGTTGGTATATCATAGCAAAAGTAATGAAGTACATTCTTTACAAAACTCGGATACCACACATCCTCAGATATAACCTGATACCACTCACGGGTCAGTTGGAGAATACCCATCCAAAAATTCCTGGGACAATCAGTGCTACCGAAAGCATCAAGTAGCCTTATCATCAAATACAGCAATGCCTGCCTAACTTTTTCCTCGTCGGCATAACTCAACTCCTGCGCCACGCGCCTCAGTATCTTTTCATCCGAGTAGCATAGAGTATAGAACACCACAGGATAAGGCATATCGTGGAATAGATGTCTTACAGCTTTCATCCAGTTCTCATTAGACAGAACCGATATGAAGTTCATACATGGCAACATACCTGTACTGGCAATAGTTTGCAAGAGCCTCAACGACTCAGGGAACGAAACGGTATCTTCACCGCCAAAGAGCAGACTTTGGTGTATGCCATAGATGCCCACCTTGTCCTTCTGCTTGTCAATATTGCCTGCAATATAAGCCAACAGGTCAGCGATGCCGTCAATACCCTTATCCGAAAATTCCTGGTAATCTATTCTATTCCTAAAATCACCAATTATCAGGTTGATGGTAGTAGCGGTCAGGAATTTCGTGTCAAGACTTTCAAATTCAGTATCTCGGTAATAGGCTTTGACTTGCTCCAAGCTCTCTTCATCCTTTCCAAACAGATTCATCAGTAGCGCCCTTCTCACTATCCAAAAGCCAACAGGCTTCCATTCCGCAACCATCTTTCGCATGGCTGAAAAATCCAAGGCAAAGGCCGCACGTAAAATATTCTCGTAGATGGCTTCGTCACCGGTCATGGCTTCCATATCACCGCCATACGAGGGAGCGTCCATCAGAGTAAAGCCTCTTATCAACTGTTTTTGGGCCAATTCTTTCTCTATCAGATTACCCACTTTTTTAGGCAATTCTCCGTACAACGACATCCATTGCCCCATATCCAGCAATGCCATCAGAAAAGCCTGCTGATAACTCTCATTCCAGTTCTCCTTACGGTAAAGCAAATCTATTACCTGCTGTTGTAGGCGAACGTTCTTCGGATTCGGATACTTCTTCTTAGCCTCTTGTATCTCTCTCAGTGTGGCTGTAATATCCTTGTCGCCATACAACTCATTATGAAGTTTGTTCCATGCCTCACCGTAACGGGCTTTGTCTTCATTGCACTCCTTTGTCCTCACCTTCTGCCCTGTCAGATCAGCCAGCCTTTGCACATAGTTCTTTCCCAGATTGAGATTAAATTTTGACATAGGATACATCTGTACATCATCCAGCTTCTGGTCATCATCAAAGGTTTTCTTAACGTAACCTATACAGCAGATGAATTCACCTTCCTTAATAAATAATCCGCCCCCAGATGTTCCTTTGATGGTATCAAACAGTTCACCTCCGTTGGCTGTTACGCTATCTTTACAACTCCACACATGGGGCCTTCTTATGGTGTAGTCGAACATGCGCCCAAGTGGAAGAGCCTCCGTATAACCATATACACATGCAGGTTCAGACACCTCTTCACCCAATACTTTCAAACCATTCGTAAAATCAAATCCGTTATTGGGTTTGTCAATCTTCAGCCAGGCCGCATCATCCTCTACCGACGATTTCCACCAATCATTTGGCTTAATCCTAGTTTCCTTATCATCCTCGTCATACATGATAACGACAATCTCCTTCAATTCGCAATTGTCATTATTCTGCTTATCGCGGAAACAATGGGCTGCTGTCAACACATAGTAATCTCCTGCACCATCGCTTACAATGGTGCCAGTTCCTAATAGGGTGTCTTTTCCGTCTCCGTCGACTTTACAAATTTTGACGGAGATTTTCAGCAAGTCATACGGTGAGGGCAACATAGTAGTTATTACTGGCAGCGTCTGCCTTTGGTTCGTGTATCACAAAGTTAAATGCCTCATACTCTTCGTCGTGGAAAAGTTTAAAGTTCTTTCTGGCCTCAATCTCAGCCAGTTCGTAATTGAAGTATAGATGTACTGTTTTGCTCCTATCCCTACCTTCATGGCAGATAATGTTGGCCATGGCCTCGCGGTCTGGATGATATGACTGGGCCGCACCACCATTTGTCGATATAATGTAGTTCTGGCAATCTATCATGTCCAGCAGTTCATTGCTTATATTGTTTCTGCTACCGTGGTGAGCTACCTTCATAAAGTCTAAACGAAGTTTGTTCTCCTTTGAGAATTCCCTTCTTTTCAAAGCTTCCACTATCTGGTCTGGGAAACAATCGCCCAGCATTAAGCCACTTAAACCGTCGCATCTCACAATGAACGCAATGGAAACCATATTTACCAGTTCCCCATAGTTCTTTTCAGAAGGTTTCTGCTTTTCTCGTTGAGCAAGTTCTTCAAGGCATATCCCGTAGTCATAATTACTTCTTTGGGCTGTAAGATCTGAGCCTTTTTTTTCTACAGGGTATCCTGCTTTTTCCTCATAAAGAGGTATAAACCTTTCCAGTATTTCTTGTGACGGGTTCAGGATGTCTATGTCTGCAAACTTGATAGTTTCATCCACATACCCTTCCGTAATGTAATCCCTCCATTGTAGGGGTTGCGTTTCTGCTATCTCCTTCAGCACATCTGCAAGATTGCTGGCGTGATTGGCTGACAGATCACCTCCTTCAGGAAAAACAAAGTGCCTTGCGCAGTTCACCCATAGTTGTTTTACGGGAAAAGGATTATCTTTCTTGTGTTTCTTTATATATGCCCTTATTCCCGCTAGATGGTCATCATCATGGTGTGTCAGGATCATCAAGTCTCGTGAAGGCAACGTTTCTATGAGTTTTATGAAGGGATTAAACTTCGCATTCCCCGAAGGTCCACCATCTAGCACAATCCACCCTTCTTCATCGCCTTTTTGACAGTGAAGAAAGAATGCGTCGCCATGTAGGGCGGGAAGGAAATATAGTTCACTCATATTAATTTGCATTGATTTTCTCAACTCCTTTCACTTTGTGTCATTTCGCCTTATTTCAGGGTTGCAACACCATTTCCCCATTCCAACTCAACAAAATGGGGTGCGTCTTCAGTCTTTACCAAAGCGGTTCTTCCATTCCAATATGATGTAACAATAGGACTATAAATCCCATTGTATGCACCATCACGCCCCATTAGAATTGCTTTCAAGTTACGTATGGATATACAATCCAATGGTTTTCCAGGATGATTAGGATCTGGATTCAAACATGCAATGTCTGGATGACCATTCAGACTACCATGATGCGATATAGAATAATAGTCAATCCCAAACAATATAGGACTACATGCCTTACATATAGTCATCTTGTCAAAACCGCCTTGTTCCAAGTCACCAGGAAACACCATTGTTTTTCCTCCAGCATTAACCTTCAACACTACCGAAGAGTCATTCACCGGTCTATCCACAATACGATAGTCATCCGACGTATTCTTCACTGTTGCCTTGCTTCTATATATACGTTTCTCCGGATGTAGAAAACTAATGGCTTCTTTACTATTTCCAGAAATCGGCTCTACAATCTTCACCTTGGCATCATATAAGGCTTTTAGCATCTTGTTATAAGCCTTACCAGCCATTTGGTAGTAGATATTTACATAGCAAACTGTTCGTATGTCTATAAGCCCATTGTTTATCAGATATTCTATCCCGTTATAATGGTCATGATGAGCATGAGTCAGGAAGAAGCGGTCAATATGCAACTTCGCGTCTTCAGCCCTACCCAGTTTCTTTGCAATTTCTTTGAAACACAACTCTAAGTTCCCTTTATAGCTGCGCCAACGATCTGTTTTGTCTATTATAGAACAATCTACCATCCAAATCTGGTAAAAACTGCCAGACTCAATGAGAACTAAACTGCAATTTCCATGCCCCACATTTACATGATACGAAGTAACCTTTGTTTTGGGGTCTTGAAAACATGATGGAACTATCGCCCCCTCACTGTCTGCTGTAATCAGTCTTTCAGCCAATTGATTGCGCAATGCATAGTAGTCCCTGAATTGTCCCCTTGCATAAAGACTAAGGTTGCCATACCCGAAAGGCACCTGCTTTACTTCATCGACATACACATACCATCCTTCTCTGATAGTCCCTCTGTGATTATGCATCTTTAACTGTCCTTCTTCGAGGTTGCGAACAATAACAGCCTGTTCTTCTTCCTTTGTAGGAAAAAGAGTAACCACCGAGTTTGTACTATCAGCAGGTGTATATATGCTTTCTATGAAGTATAAGTTATCCCCCATCCTAATTCTCCTCCTGCCTTGAACGCTCCGGCAATACACTGGTATTGATATTCTTCATCAACCCAGGGTTCATCCTACCATCCTTTGAAGCCAATTTCGTATAAGCTAGGAAAATAAGATCCTTAGTTCTTGCAACATTTGCCTCCGACATGGCTCCTTTAGCATACATCACCCTGAGTGACGATAATGTATCTCCAAAATAAAAAGAGTTTTTATCCGTCTTGGCTAAATACTTTCTTACCACATCGCTCCAATGGTCTGGCTGCTCGTAGATTACAAGACTCACCAAAATATGGCGGATTACCGGATTTTGCTCATTTTCTATTTTCTCATAAAGAAGATCAGCAAGTTTGGCCGAATAGATATTATCTTTGTACCACGACACAATATTATGAGGAATTGCAGACATGATATCTATCAGTAATCTCTTCTTGTCAGTAGTCTCTTTATTAAAGGAGTCATCAATATAAAGTCTGAAATCATCAAAACCAGCATGACCATCCATTGCTAAAGCAGGTGCCATCAGGTACACTACTCTTATTGTATTAAGCCAAGCTTCTGTGATGGCATCAAGCAATTTAACCTTCGTTTCTGGTTCTATATAGTCACTATTTCTCAGTACTTTTGATGCTATTCCAATCATTTCTTGTAGATAATTCACAGAGTAATTCTCCCACACCTTTCTTACGTCCTGATGAAAAGGCATAGAAGGATTATAAGTCTTATCATCTAGTGCATCTTTTATGTTTGTAGGTAATTTTGTTTGTTTTAAGTCCTCATCCAATTTATCTATAGCCTTTGCTATTTGTTCATCAGATACATCAAAACGCAACATCTGCAAAGGATTCATCTTATCCGGTAGGCCCACCTTATTGTGAACCTTGGCTGATACCTTTTGGATATCCTCCATCACAACAGCAGCCGCATCATTTCTTGTCCTATCGCTACCTGTATAAAATTCTAATACCTCAGGATAATGACCATAATTTTCATTCGCTAAAATAAAATTGGCAAAATCTAGTGATTTTGTCATTCGCATTGCAGCAAAATAGTAAACCCAGAAAGAGAATCTGAATCCATAAAGATCGTTGTCATATTGACATATAATCTGATTGTGCAAAAGAATATCGAATAAATAGTTTATGTCAAGCGTTATCTTTTGTTTCTTACAAAACTCCGATATCTTATCATAGAAATGTTTTGAGCTGAAGTATGGCTCTTCATTTCGTATCATCTGCTCGCAGTAATATCCAATGGCAAATTCGCAATCTTTGACGTCTGGACGTGATTTATAACTGGGCACCACCTCATTTTCGAAAATAATTCGCAGAAGACGTTCTATCATTGCTGTTCTGTTCACAGGATTCTCTTCAAAATGATTACTGAATACCTCTAACAGAGAAATACAATTCAATGGAGTACGATGCATATTGAAATTTTGGATATCGTCATTTAGTCTTTTCAACACTACTTCTTCTTCACCAATCTTTCGCGTTTTATTATATGCTACCACCATACTTCTAAGTTGTCCCATTTGCATAGGTGCCATAAAAATGGGTGCGATGGAAAACTCTCGCAGAGAAATATTTTCATTGTCAATAAACGATTTCTCAAGCATCGGGCATAATATCAGAAGAGGAACTTCGTTAAATTCTTCTTTCATGTATGTAAGTATCTGCTTGGCATCCTTATCGTTCAAATCCCAATTATCAAATACAATCCAACCTACATCTTCTTTTTTTACCCCGAATTGATTTAACTGACGTTCTACACCCTTCTCAATCTTATTTACCTTAAGGGTTCCACAATCAAGGAACAGGCCAAACACACCTTTCTCTTTCCACAGTCTCAATACGAAATGCCATCCAAAGGATGTCAGGCCATATTGTGCAGGCGTAACAACCTTTAAGCTTCTACGTGCTTCCATAATATCATCCTCTGAATACAAGTCTTTTTTATTAAATGTGAAAGCACGGTCAAACCTATTCATACTAAAATAGCGATCAATCCAAAGCAAAGAATTATCACCATAAATAGCCATTGTATCACGAAGGCGATCTTCAAGCATTAGTCGTATAGGATCCTTTACCTGTTGTTTGTTCTTTGATATTTCCACAATACCCTCATCACCAGAGGTAAAATCCAACCCTTTTTTAAAGCAGCGTTGTGAATCAAACCACTGTCGATATATTATTCTATCAATATTGTCATCTTCAAGTTCTATAAGGCAATATCCTAGTTTGTCAGTTTTATCCGTATATAGCTGAGGAGCCTGACACCACACATATGATTCGCCTTTCACCTGATTACAAAGTATATTTTGACGATGGGTATGCCCTGTAAGTATCAAATCAAATTCCGTTCTAAGCAGTCTTGTGAGTTCATCATCAGCCCATTCTGTAAGGAAAGATACTGGATGGTGCATCATTAATATCTTCTTCTTAGAATTATTCTGCACCCATTCATTTAGTTTACGTGTATCTACGTTCAATCTCCTTTCATCATCTTTCAAATCCGGATATTCATTCCATTCGTAACCAGCAAATGATGTTATTGCACTATTCAAGCAATAAAGACTCCAATCATCGTTTATTTCAACAGGATACCCAATCAGATTATGTCTAGGATTGGCCAGATTCTTTTCCACAAACTGATTGTAATTCTCAAATTTCCCCGTAAAGAGTGCTGATTGAGATCCATTAATAATATTATCAAATCTGTTCTCCGTAAACTTTTGATTCACAATCGGGCCATATACTTCTTTATTATCAATAACCCATTGCCTCTGACAATCATGGTTACCTGGAACAGTTATTATCTTTTCACGTAGAACTCCATAAGATAGCAATTTGCTTATTATCTTATCATAAAACTCTTGATAATTCTCTGCACTATCAGCGGCCTGCACAAGGTCGCCACCAATCAGGGCATAGACATCACCACTCTTTAATTCTAAGAGTTGTTTTTTCAAGTCTTCACAAAAAGCCTTTATTACTGTCCCCTCATTCTCAGGTTTGTCACCTGTCAAATGAATATCTGAAAAATAAACAAGTAATGTCTTCATACCTAATATTTTTATGTTAATTTATTACAGATCAGACATATATCTACTCTCCTTTCATAGCAGCATACATACCATCCTCAATACTAGTACTCCACGGATCAAGGAACCGTCCCCTGATTCCTTACTCCAAATACGAAATCGCCACCATTCATAGGACTACCACCTTAAATTATGCAGAACAAATCCTTGAACCATTAACCTTGAACCATTAACCTTGAAACGTTAACCTTGAAACGTTAACCACATGTAGTTTCACATCCTATAGTCATAACCCTCACATCAGTAATTGCCCTGAGTTCATGACTTGAACCACATTTCACATACACGAAATCCTCTGCCTTGCAATGTTCTATCTCACCATTTAGCACAATATCCAACTCACCATCAAGAACATAGAATCCCTCCTGCATATCAGGATGCACATGGGCAGCAGCAATCTCACCTGCTTTGAGTTCAGTTACTGCTATCTGTGTGAGCGAGCAACCGGACTCATTGCTGGACAGAAGAACGCGCTTCTGCCCTACACCATGCGAAGTAGTGACGGGAGCTATATCTGTTAGTCGACGGAACATAAAGGAAGTGGATATTACTTAACGATTCCCTTTTCAAGATATTCAGCAAGATTTGTTCTTACCTTAGCGGCAGCACCTTCAGCAGCTACCTTGGCGATATCATGTTCGACCATTAGTTGCACTAATTGCTCGAACGTGGTTTTCACAGGGTTCCACCCCAACTTCGCTTTCGCTTTAGTTGGGTCGCCCCATAGATTTACTACGTCCGTTGGACGATAGAAATCGGGCGAAACCCTGACGAGAACCTTTCCTTCGAGGCTCTCTCTTCCCTTTTCCTTCTTACTTCTTACATCCTTGACGCAAATTCCAATTTCGTCAAGTCCTTCGCCTTCAAACTTCAGTTCGATACCTGCATGTTTGAATGCCAGTTCCGTAAATTCGCGTACAGAGTGTTGCACACCCGTAGCAATCACAAAGTCTTCTGGTGTGTCATTCTGGAGGATTAACCACATACATTCTACGTAATCCTTGGCATAACCCCAGTCACGAAGGGAATCCATATTACCAAGATACAGGCAATCCTGCAAACCCTGACTGATACGAGCGGCGGCAAGGGTGATCTTGCGGGTGACGAAGGTCTCACCGCGACGTTCTGACTCATGGTTAAACAGGATACCAGAGCAGCAAAACATGTTATAAGCCTCACGATACTCCTTCACGATCCAGAATCCATACTGCTTTGCTACTGCATAAGGTGAATAAGGATGGAATGGAGTATTCTCGTTCTGAGGAACCTCCTCCACCTTACCGTAAAGCTCAGATGTCGAAGCCTGATAGATGCGGCAAGTGTCAGTCAAACCCAGCTGACGAACTGCCTCCAAGATACGCAACACACCTACAGCATCCACATCAGCTGTAAACTCAGGGCTGTCGAACGAAACCTGCACATGGCTCTGTGCAGCCAGGTTATATATCTCATCAGGACGAACCTTACCAATCACACCCAGCACACTCATCGAGTCACCAAGATCTGCATAATGCAGATGGAAATGAGGTGTGCCTTCTAAGTGAGCAATACGCTCACGGAAATCTACTGAGCTACGACGAATCGTTCCATGAACATCATAACCTTTTTCTAACAAAAACTCGGCCAGATATGAACCATCCTGACCAGTAATACCAGTAATTAATGCTGTCTTCATTATAATTATATATAAATTATTCTTTCAATTTCAAATCATTGTTCTATGTAACGAGGAACCTGTTCCCATATCACTTGTCACTTTGCGACTTTCGAAAGAAAATCGCAGGGGGGGAATCTCTTTTCCTAAGGTAATGATTTGGCCGGGATTGAGCAAATTCCTCACCGATATTCTATATCGAGTGCAAAATTAGAGTCCCCTTATCTTTTTATTCATTTTCAAAATATTCATTGATTTCCTTTGTACTTTCATCTGCATTTGCATCATATTCTGACGATACTTTTTCTATGATTTTGTATATCTCCTCGGATTTTAATTCAGACGAAAGACACTTAACCATGTAATTCCCAGCATCTGTCTTTACTGTACAATTAATAAATCCCATCGCTGTGGTTGTCATTAGAACTCCTAGCTGATACCTTTCATTCCCTTTAAACAAACGAGACAATCTAAATCGCTTTCCTGTCTCATATCCCTTTGAGCATGCATATAATGCCAACAAGCCACTATATGGTATACGTTTAAGAAAAGATTCAGCATTAGGTAGTTTATTTGTGCTTCCCTTTATATCTTGGTTCATTACGTTTTGTCTTTGAATCTGTTCCGAAAGAGTATCCTCAGTTTTTTGCATTCGTTCATCAAGCCTTTTTCCAATCTCATCAACAATGCTATTCATCTGGCATGAAATATCTGTAGATGTTTTTTCTAGATTGTTTTCAGCCTCCTTCAAATTTGTCAGTGTGCTCTCAATTTGTGTAGACACTTTATTTATAGTTCCAAATTGTTTATATATATCCGAACTTGATTGCACAGTAACAAATATCGCAAGAACAGAAAGAACTAATGAAGTAATCGTGGATCCAAAAGACAAGTATGTAAATATATCATTATCTGGTCCACCATATTTTCCAGTAATAAGCATTATAACAGCAAAGCCCAAAAAGCCAGCGATGTAATTTCTATGAACCTTGATTATCTTCTTGGACATAAAACAATCAGAAATATCAGATGTTTTTCTTTCAAAAAGATGGTCACAAACGATCGAAGCCAGTGCAATTACCGTTGCACAGATAATCATTAAAATAATAACATTCGTATCCATAGCTCTGAATATTGATTAATTCCCATTAACTATATTATCAACATATAAACTTCTAGGTGACAAGGACACTGTTCCCCTGTCACCTCATGTTCCTCGAAGATTTTGAATCCCTTGATTGCTCGGCCTTTGGACGCTTGCTACCTGCTCGGCTCAACCGCTTGGCTTGTCCAAGAACGGGACGCAAGAAAGGATGGCTATAAAGCAGGGATATTACACCTTCTCAAAGAACGTGTCTGGTCTATTCGGGTCAAAGATCTCGTTACAATACATGACCGTAACAAGGTTCTCTGTATCTGACAAGTTGATGATATTGTGGGTATATCCAGGCAGCATGTGGATGCACTGGATGTTGTCGCCACTCACCTCAAACTCGATTATTTCATCACTACCCAGCTTGCGCTCCTGAATCAGACCATGACCGGCCACCACAATGAAGAACTCCCACTTTGTATTGTGCCAATGCTGACCCTTGGTGATTCCTGGCTTACTGATATTGATGCTTACCTGACCAGCATTCAACGTATGAACCAGTTCAGTAAACGAACCTCTATCATCAACGTTCATCTTCAAGGGGAAAGCCACTTTCTCCTTGGGAAGATAACTCAAGTAGGTAGAATAGAGCTTCTTAGCAAAGCTGTTTGCAGGAATCTCTGGTATCATCAAAGTCTTTGGCTGTTCAGCGAAAGACTTAATCAACTCTACAATCTCGCCAAGAGTGACCTTGTGTGTAATTGGGCAATAGCGGTACCTACCTGTTTCGACAGGCTCAACATCCAGGCCATTGAATTCGCACTTGTGACCCTTGCCCTGCAAAATGGCAATCATTTCGTCAACCAAATCGTCAATGTAGAGCAATTCCAGCTCTACACTGGGGTCATTGACAGTATAAGGTAGGTCGTTGGCAAAAGCATTGCAGAAAGTTGCTACAGCAGAGTTGTAGTTAGGCCTGCACCATTTACCGAACAAATTTGGGAAACGATACACATGTACTTCTGCACCTGTTTCTTTACCGTATGCCAAGAACAAGTCCTCACCAGCCTTCTTGGAACGGCCATATTCGCTATTACCAAAGCGACCTGTCAGAGAAGCCTGCTGGCTGCTTGACAGCATCACAGGACAAGTGTTCTTATTTTTCTTCAAGGTATCAAGCAGAGTTGATGCGAACCCAAAGTTTCCTTGCATGAACTCTTCATGGTTCTGCGGTCTGTTTACGCCTGCCAGATTAAACACGAAGTCTGCTTCAGCACACCAAGCATCCAGATCTTCGGGCTTCGAATCAATGTCATACTCGAAAATTTCCTCAATCTTCAATTCAGGAAACCTTCTGTCTTTATTATCGCGAATGTTTCGTAGGGCAGCACATAAGTTTTTCCCCACGAACCCTTTCGCACCTGTTATTAAAACACGCATATTTTTTATTTATTTGAACACGAATTATACTAATCTTACGAATTGTATTAGATGACAATCATGGTCATGATTGCTTTGCTATGAGCAAAGGTTGATATTCTTTTGAAGCACTTCTGAAAGCTCGCTTTCAAGATGCTTCCAAATAATAGCAACTTATCATCTAATATAAGAAATAATAATTATTCGTGAAATTCGTGAGATTCGTGTTCGTTAAAACTTCCTCCACACCATTTTATTTACTACACCTACATAGCTCTGGATTATACGTACCACCTTGGTTGATACGTTTTCATCCACGTAATCAGGTACTGGAAGTCCATGATTACCATCCTTAATCAACTCAACGGCTATATCAACGCTCTGGAGCAATCCCTTGGTATCAATACCACTCAAAACAAAGCAGCCCTTATCCAATGCTTCGGGACGTTCTGTAGAGGTTCGGATACATACAGCAGGGAAAGGATGACCTACAGAGGTAAAGAATGAACTCTCCTCTGGCAGAGTACCAGAATCCGATACCACTGCAAAAGCGTTCATCTGCAAGCAGTTGTAATCATGGAATCCAAGAGGCTCGTGCTGAATGACGCGCTTATCCAGTTGGAAACCTGAAGCCTCCAAACGCTTGCGAGAACGAGGGTGACAGCTATAAAGGATTGGCATGTCATACTTCTCTGCCATCTTGTTGATAGCATTGAACAACGAAAGGAAGTTCTTTTCTGTATCGATATTCTCTTCGCGGTGGGCGCTCAGAAGGATATACTTACCTTTCTCCAATCCCAAACGCTGGTGAATATCGCTGGCCTCAATCTCAACGAGATTGTTGTGCAGCACCTCTGCCATCGGGCTGCCAGTTACGTAAGTACGTTCCTTGGGCAGACCGGTATCAGCCAAGTAGCGACGGGCGTGCTCTGAATAAGCCATGTTTACATCGCTAATAATATCTACGATGCGTCGGTTAGTTTCCTCTGGCAGGCACTCGTCCTTACAACGATTACCTGCTTCCATGTGGAAGATGGGGATGTGCAGGCGCTTTGCGCCAATCACTGACAAGCAGCTATTGGTATCACCCAATACAAGAACTGCATCGGGCTTCACCTCAACCATCAGCTGGTAGCTCTTGGCAATGATGTTACCCATGGTCTCACCAAGGTCGTTACCTACAGCTTCCATATATACATCGGGGTCAGCGAGCTTCAAATCCTTGAAGAACACCCCGTTCAGGTTATAGTCATAGTTCTGACCGGTATGTGCCAACAACGTATCGAAATACTGACGACATTTATTAATCACAGCTGCCAATCTGATAATCTCAGGGCGTGTACCCACGATAATCAGCAGCTTCAACTTTCCATTATCTTTAAATTGAGCCATATCTTTATAAAGTTTATTGTTTAGTGTTTATAGTTTAAAGACAGTTTAATCAATTGATGGTTTATAAGAGTTCTGAAGCCCAGAAAGTAAACGAGCAACTACTTCTATAAGTTTATCCATACTAAGACGTTCTTCAGCTGTGATGTAGCCAAGTTCCTCAGCTACTTCAAACTGAGAAGAAACCTCCATGAGCGAACCGAAAGACATCTCTATGAAATGAGCCTTGTCTTTCACTGAGTAACGGTTGACACCTTCTGCTATGTTCGATGTGATTGAAACAGAAGCTCGTCTGAGCTGATCACACATTGCATAACGCTCTTCCGAAGGAAACTTCTTCAAAAGCTTATAGGTGTGCCTTACCACCTCTTTCGCTTTCTGATATGCTATCAACTTACGATACCCAAAAACTTCCATATTATTTAGTGTATTGTTCAAAGTGTATAGTTGATTGTCAGTTTTAAGTTCAAAGACTTCAAGTCTATCAACTGGCGTCTCGCGCCCACTGACATTAAACTATCAACTTTCCACTATCAACTTTATTAAACTGACTCTAAGCCTTAAACTATCAACTTTTAACTATCAAACGAGGTTGGGAATTCCGTTCAATTCGTTCTGAATATAAGTCAGACTCGCGATCTTCTCTTTCGTTTCCTCCAGATTCAGAATTCTCGTGTTGTTCGAGTTGAACTCATCTATCAAGGCGCGCTTCACATCCCCCTCCTTGAAATACTTGTCATAGTTCAAGTCACGGTTATCAGCAGGCACTGCATAGAAGTTACCCATATCAATGGCCTTGGCTGCTTCCTCTTTGGTCAGCAAGGTCTCGTACATCTTCTCACCATGTCGGATACCGATGACTTTAATCTCTTCCTTCTTACCACCGAAGAGCTCGCATACAGCCTCTGCCTGTGTCTGAATGGTACAAGCAGGTGCTTTCTGTACCAGAATATCACCATTCTTACCGTTTTCGAAAGCGAACAATACCAAATCTACTGCCTCTTCAAGACTCATGATGAAACGTGTCATCTTAGGTTCTGTCAATGTGATAGGATTACCTTTACGAATCTGGTCAATCCACAAAGGAATAACCGAACCGCGGCTACACATCACGTTACCATAACGTGTGCAGCAAATCTTGGTGTCACCTGAAAGACGGCTCTTAGCCACAGCAATTTTCTCCTCAATAGCCTTGGTGATACCCATGGCATTGATAGGATATGCCGCCTTATCCGTCGAGAGACAAATCACACACTTAACACCTGCATCAATAGCAGCATCTAGGGTATTATCTGTACCAATCACATTGGTCTTTACAGCCTCCATCGGGAAGAACTCACAACTGGGAACCTGCTTCAGGGCAGCAGCATGGAACACATAGTCCACACCCTTCATGGCGTACTTCAGTGTGCTCTTGTTTCGCACGTCACCAATATAGAACTTAATCTTATTAGCTACCTCCGGCATACGCGCCTGAAAATCGTGACGCATATCGTCCTGTTTCTTCTCGTCACGCGAGAAAATACGAATCTCTCCGATGTCAGTACGGAGAAAACGGTTCAACACTGCATTTCCAAAGCTGCCAGTACCACCGGTAATCAGCAGCGTTTTTCCTTCAAATACACTCATTTTTATATATCAATTAAATTATTTTACTTTTCATATTTCTCATATTCATCCAAGCGTGTCAGGTACCTGCCTCTAACACACTCACGCCATTATAAATCCAGAAGTTTCTCGTTGTTATTGTCCAAATTGTCAAGAAACTCATTGAGCTTCTTAGTCACCTCACAGATCTGTTTGTACTGCTCATATATCTGTGTATGAATACCCTCCGACAACAGGCGAGGCATCAACAAGGCAGCCTCATCCTTCATGATGATCGTTCGAGGGAAAGGTTTATCCGTTCCATATTTCGTAGACAATAGTTGATAGACTTCCTCTTTATAGCCAAAGAACCAATGTATGAGGATACCCATCATCTCCAGATCCTCATGACTATAGTAGCGAACAACACTGGTACATTCTATATCGTGATGAGACACCGAGTTTAACGTCCCAGACCCCTCGAAAAAAAGTTTTATATTTGTTTTATCTATCAGGAACGTCAACAAGGCCTTAGCTGGTTCCCTCTTTCCTTTGATGCCCTTCTCTATGGTAGAGACGAGCTTGTTCAGATGAGCAGCAATGAAGTTCTTCTTGAACTCATATCCATTGATCTCCTCACAGAGCGACCACAGGTTCTGATTGACAGAAGAGGCGAACCAGTCATTTCCATAGACCTTACGAATACGCACCTGTTCTGGCAGTCCTGCAATGAGCTGCGCCGTGAAATACTCCTGCATGGAACGGTGCGGGAAGATATAATCAAGACCATCCTGAACGAGAATAGAAATGGCTACCGTCAGGTCATATATCAGCTTATCATTATCATAATCATACCCCAGACGTTCACGGATATCCGTCAGCTCCGCCTGTAACAAAGAACGGCTGAACAGATAGTTCTGTTTGAAATAGGTGCGATAGCAGAACCACTGCAGCACCTTAATATACTGATAACGCTCCAGCTTGCAAGCCTTATCATGAGCGAAGCCCCCACCCTTGGTCACCGAGTCATGTTTAGTGTAAAGCGTATCGAACACATTAAAGTAGAACTCCGTTTTCTTTGAAGGAATCGTAGGGTGATAGCCGAAGGTCAGGATGAACATAGAGAGCAGTAGCGGATTAGAGAGATAGGCCGATATACTCTCGTCAGCCGTCTGGATGGCTTTCAGCATTTTCTCCTCCATGGCCGCGCCATCAGGAATCAGTGCCATCTGCTGATGTACGAACGCCTGTATCTGCGCAACACTGAGCGGACTGATATGATAGTTCTCAAAACGTGTCAACGTCTCCGCCTCAGCATCAGGACGCGAAGTCAACATGTAAAAGTTGTTAGGGAACCGATCCACGAAGTCACCTATCTGTTTTGTCCGTTCCTCCTTACTGTCAAGACTCAGTTCATCATAGCCGTCAAAGAAGAACACAAACTCCCCCGAGTCCATCAGGCGGTTCATGATCTGCTCATTGGCTGCCAACTTCATGTTGAAGACAAAGTTGGAGATATATTCATACAGTCCACCATTAAAACGGTTCAAGTCACGCAGTTCTATGATGATAGGTATGTGCGTCTGACTCTCCAGGATAGAAAGGAAGCAATGGCGCATGAGCATGGTCTTTCCCGAACCCGCATGTCCTAAGATTGTCAGGTAGTTAGAAGAGCTAAAGAGTCTCTCCACCTTGTCAGGAACAGTCACACGTCTCTTGTTATAAATCAACGCCAGCGGGAAGTATATCGAACGGAAATCCACAGATCCCTCACGATAGATAAAAGTCTTCACCTTAGACGTTTTTTCATACCAGTTCTTTGTATATATCTGCAAGCTATGGCTCAGCGCCTGCTTCACCTCGTCCGCCAGATTATCCAAAAACCGGTTTAAGCGCTCCGTAAAGAGTCCCGCCACCCCCAAAACTTTCTCCGAATTCTCCATAAGCCCATCAATTTATTTAAATTATATGACTAGGAACCAGTCACCATGTCACTTTAGCTTTACCTCTTTGTTGAAGAAATGAGTCCATACGGAATTAAAAAGGAATGCAGGCATCGACATGTAACCATAGTCCCTGAACTTCTTCCCATTATTCACGATGTCAAAAAACAAATCGACCCGCCTTCTAAACCAAGTGCGAGGTTTCGATACATCAGGTATCAAGAACACTTCATCGAAAGCATCTCTGTGTGCGGTCGACAGTTCATTGTATTCTATCTTGCCTTCTACAACATCTGCCAACGCATCTATCAGCTTCAGGAAGCTATCAAACTTGAATTCTTTACAACATGACTCAAAAGCGCCCCTATCAAATCCCTGTTTTCGTAGAACCACCCAATCCACTATATGTTTTAGCGACAAATGCCCATGCAGAAAATCCCCAAGTGCATGTTCTACATACAACATTACAGTGAACATCAATGGCGGGCAAACCAATGTTGTGTTTTCAAAACATCTTCCTTGAACATCTTGAACTCTTGAACCCTCAAGCAGTCCTCTTAGATACCGTTCGAACGCCTGCAAATGTTTGTTTCCACGCACGGGTGTAATATATCGGTGACACTCCACATAAACATTATCAATGGTGAACTCCACTTCCTTATACACCTCATATTCCAAAGAAATACCCTTGCTCTCCAACAATTTACAAGCCTTAACCCAGTCTCTTTCAATAAATACGTCTAAATCACAGCTATAGCGATGATGTGGCACGGAATAGTATTGTGCGACAGACCGCCCCTTTAATACCATTGCATGGATACCTTCTGTTTTCCATAACTTATCCAGCTTACAGGCGACTTTCCAGGTCTGTTCGTATTGGTTTCTTTGTAGCTCTGAAAGGCCAATCCACTGCAGTAGTGTTTCCTGTGGTATTGTCCCTGCTGGTAGTTGCTCTATTGCTTCAAGGCAAATTCCATGCACTCCCTGTGCAGAGGCCTGTTCCGAAACACTCTCCCAATCAGTGGCTTTAGGCAATTCCACCTGATAAGAATTGTCTACCTCTTTTCTGATTAATTGTAAGACCGCCTCCGCAGTACTGCTAATCATATTTTATAGTTGGTCAGTACATCTAATGGTTCCCAGCCCAAAATAGTACGGGCTTTATGGTTACTAAAGGTCAAAGACTTTGTCATCTTTTCCAACTTATAACTGTTGATTGGAGCCTTGTTGCCAAGTAAATCTCCTACCTTTGCCATGCACCATGCCATCCAATATGGAATACTGATAGGTTTACGCTTTCCAAGTTGTCTTGCCACAGATGCAGAAATCTCACCAAACGAAGGCTGACGAGTATCACAAACATTATAAATACCGCCTTTCTCCTCTAATATAGGAACAAGTCTGGCAATATCCTCTGCCATGAGAATACTCTTCACTACCTTTCCGCCAGCGATATTCATATAGAATCCTTTCCGAATACCATTCACCATAGCCCCTAGATTACCAGGTGCATTTCTTCCAGCCAACAAAGATGGGCGAAGAATACTCAACTTTACTTGATGATCCAAGCACCAGGTGGTCAGATATTGTTCAGCCTTTATTTTGCTATCAGCGTATGGTGATTTACCATTCAACGGATGGTACTCATCGATATTTTCTCCAAACTCACATCCATAGACAGCCACTGTGCTGATAAAAATAAGTGACTTAGGCAAACCAGCTTTCTCCAATGCATTGCAAAGATGTATCGTGCCGACATAGTTCACATCATAGAAAACCTGTTTTTCAGCCTCTGTCTTTGGCACTGTATGTGCCTTGCCTGCAGCATGAAGCACCACGTCATAGTGAGTATTGATTGGTGGTACTTCCTTTGCCATATTTATTTTAATGTCATCCTCATCGGTCAAACCAATGGTATGAACATCGTATGATTTTTCTAAAATTGGTCTTATATTATACCCTAAGAAGCCGGAAGCTCCTGTAAATAATAATTTTTTCATGAACTGAAATAAATATAAAAATAGTCAATTAAAAACGAGTTGTCACTCTGTATGAAGGAAGAAACCACTTATATGCCACCATATTTGTTTCCATATGCTTTGCTGATATATATCCCTATAGCGCCATCTATACGCAAAAAGATTTCTAATTACATGTATACGTCTCTGCCACGTACCTTCATTAGTCCCGTAAACATAGTCATCATCATAAAGAATACTATGAATCATTTTCTCTTTATAGGGGCTACTCGTAGAAATCTGGTCATTCATTATCTCTATTCCAAGTTCTTCTACGCATATACAGGTAATTGAATCAACAAACCTTCTGAAATGATATCTTTCACAGAAATCATAAAAATCAGGCCAATCCACATGATCCTGTTCATGCTGTAAAAACATCGCCCAGTCCAGCAACTGCTTCAGTCTTAATCCTTCCGTTAAGAAATGAGCACAAGAATGAAATGTAAGAAACATTGCATTCCATTGTGGAGGCGGCACAAATATTGAACTGTTCGGGAAATAATTCCATGACTTTACCTGAAGTGCATCAACCAGTTCTTGGTTTAAGCGTTTGCTCTCTTTTCCTTTTCTGGTTAGAACAAAAAACTTGTGGTTCTCGAAGGTCTCATCTTTATATATGATTTGGGAATGCTTATACCATCCCTCATCTACAGTCGCTCCGGCCTTTCTTGCAATTTCATTTCCTCTTGCGTAATCGTCAAACAAGTAACAGTCTATATCACCAGCACTCCGATGGTTCGGATGCCTATACCATAGGCCATTCGCTTGTCCTTTCATTACCATTACTCTGCATCCCTCTTTTATCCAAAGATTTGCCATCTGATTCAGCACCTCTTTTTGGTGTTGATTTTCCACCTCAGCGTTCATCATATAGCCTATCCATTCAAGAACGAAGGCCTGCCAAACTTCAGGAGATGCACCATTACATATAGCTTGACCATATACAGAAGACAAAGAATTCAGTCCATCAAGTGCAATAGCACATACGCCCTGTTTCATAGAGCACTCCCGAATCCTTTCCCATTCAGGCAAAGTGAGGCGAAAGGGTATCTTTTCAACCTTGGTTCCAACGGGTATCGTGCCCAGTCCTATTCCTAAGAGTTCAAACAGTTCCCTCATTGCCTATCACCTTATCCAATACCACCTTAAAGTCTCCATATAGATTCTTTAAGTCAAACATTTTCGATGCTTGCTCGCACGCGATGCTCATCTGTTTATATTGTTCTGGATCGTCTAATATTGTACAGATAATTTCTTTGTATTGTTCTGGGGTATCAATGTTTTCCGCAATCCCCGCCCCATATCGGTCAACCACGTCGTACCCCATCTTATTGTTAGATACAATTGGTTTCCCTGCAGCAAGATATTGGAAAAGTTTTCCTTGACTCCCGCCATATTTCAACGTCGCAAAATGAACATAGTTCATAATATTAATATCTGCACGCGATAAAATATAGGGGACATACATTATTTCTACCCACTCATTCAGGAACTTCACATTATCGATTTTCTCATCTTTCACAATCATTTCAAGCTTTTCTCTTTCTCCTCCTTTACCAAAAATCAGAAAGCGCACTTTAGGTCTGTCGGAAAAAAGTTTTGCAGTTTGAATTATTACATCAACAGCATTCACATGGCCTATTGAACCCAAATACACTATTTTAATTGTATCTTTATCTTCCAGTTCGGGGATGTGAAGTTGGTATTGTTCTCTTTGTTCTGCAATATCTTCTATGTCAATACCATTGTTGATATAATGAACTTTGCTCAAATCTATAGGCCCGCCGTGTTCTTTATCCCATTTGTGATCTTTTATATAGTCCTTACAACCCTCCATTGTAAATACGCAAGAGTCTGCATGGGAATACATATATTTTTCTACTTTATAGAATAGCCACATCAATGGATTTTTGGCACTCAAAACACCTGATGCCACAAAACTCAAAGGCCACAAATCCCAAGTCTCAGTGATATACTTTGCCTTAAGTTTCCTGGCTGTCCATATGATAGGCAGGTCGCACGGTATCCTCGTATTATGAACAATTACATCCGGCTTGGGTAGTTTGTTGCGGCAACGGAATAGGTTCCATGAAAACTGAAAAATCGAATACAGTCTTTTCAACCCTGCGTTCTCATGATACTCTGTTACGTTGATGAAAATATAGTTTAAATCAGGATACTTTTTAATTATAAATTCTTCGTTGCCAGTGATTAGTTGGGTCTTAGTATAATGAAGATAGCTGGCTCCAATAATATATACTTCAAACCCGTCATCCTTTAAATACTTGGCAAATTTCTGATGCCTAAGATGAGTATCTATTTCTGGCGGCTGTACATTCATACATATCAGCCAGACTACCTTCTTATTACTCATTATTTATTTAAAATCATTGATTAAACCTACGATCGTTTTAACTTCTTCTATAGTGATTGTTGGTCCAATAGGCAAACTCAACTCTTCATCAGCCAAACGTTCTGTAATAGGCAAGCTCAACTGAGGTACATTCCATGCCTCCTTGGAGTAGCATTCCTGCTTATGTGGTGCAATGGGATAATGGCAAACAGTACCTACGCCATTCTCCTCCAAATAATCATGAAGTCTATCGCGATTCTCCTTGCCCTTTACAATAATTGGGAACAGGTGATAAGCATTCTGCTCGTCAGGGAGCAAATCTGGCAATGTAATCAAAGGATTATTAATATGCTCATAGTAGTAATGAGCCACTTCCTTACGATGCTGATTATCTTCTATCAGATACTTCAGCTTCACATCCAGAACCGCAGCCTGTATTTCATCCAAACGACTGTTGCGACCTGCATACTTGAACACATATTTCTTCTGCGAACCATAATTAGCCAAAGCACGAACAGCAACAGCCAACTCTGGATCATTAGTGGTTACAGCACCACCATCACCAAGGGCACCAAGGTTCTTGCCAGGATAGAAGCTGTGACCAGCTGCATCACCAATAGAGCCTGTAACTCTGCCATCAGTAAACTTACAACCATGGCTCTGAGCACAATCCTCTACAAGTTTCAGGTTATACTTCTTGCAAAGCTCGCCTATCTTTTCTGTATATGCAATACGACCATAGAGATGCACAATAGCAATGGCCTTGGTCTTAGGAGTAATCAAACCTTCAATCAGGTCATCATCAATTTCCAGCGTGTTTGGCTTGGGCTCACAAAGGACTGGAACCAATCCATTCTCTGTGATACCTAAGATGGTGGCAATATAGGTATTAGCCGGTACAATCACCTCGTCACCAGGCTTCATCACACCCATCTCAATATATGCTCTAAAAATCCAGATAAGGGCATCAAGACCGTTTGCGCAACCTATTGTGTATTTTGATCCAATAAACTTAGAGTAGTTTCCCTCGAAACGCTCGTTCTCCTTACCTTGCAAATACCATCCATTGTTAACAACGCGGGTAACTGCTTCGTTTATCTCTGCGCCATGAAGGGCAGTCACATCTTTCAATGATAAAAAAGGGATTTCCATACTATAAAGTTTTAAAATTATTATTCCAAAAATCTAATTTTATTAATTCTCCGTGCCCTGGATAAATAACTGTATCCTTTGAGTAAAGTTTATTTAAACACTTTATTGAATCTTCCCAGTCATCTCGGTTGCTGTCCCTACCATTGAAATAGGGCTTGTATGGCATGATGGTATCACCTGTAAACAGGCTGCCATCAATGTCAATACAAACAGAACCATAGCTATGACCTGGAGTAAAAACAAACTTTATCTGATGTCCAGACCATTCCATACATTCACCATCAATAACAAACTTGTCAGCAGGTGCAATTTCATAACGGTAGTTTGGATCATCATAATACAACAGGAAATAGGCCCTGTTTGCTTTCTTTACATGTTTGCTACATTCCTCGGAACAAAGCAATTTACTATCCTTAAAGTGCTCACGCAATGCATTCACGCCCCAATTATGGTCTGTATGCTCATGCGTGATAATGATATAGTCGAGAGTAAGGTTATTCTTCTCGATAAACTCAATCTCCCGTTGAGACTTTTCACTGCCTGGGTCTATAACGAGACACCGTTTTGTGTCTTCGTTATAGACTACATAGCAGTTAGAGGTCATCAGTTCATTGACAAACCGTTCTATTTTCAGCATTTCTTAGAAGAACAATACCATACCACCCCATGTATAGCCCAAGCCCTGTGCCACTGAAAGCACTTTCATTCCGGGCTTCAGGCTACCATCATCCAGTGCCATACAAAGACCTATGGGAATAGTGGAAGATACGGTATTACCTACATGCTCAATGTTGCAATAATACTTCTCTTTATCAATCTTCAGTTTTCTACGTTCCAGATTAGCCAAGAAGATATTTGCCTGATGATAAACGTGCAGGTCAATATCATCTTTGGTCAAACCATTCTTTTCAAGCACATCATTGAACAACTGAGGAATACTCTCCAATGAATAGTTCAAGATAGCAGGACCGTCCATATAGAGATTATCTGATGAACGGGGGTTTCCATAATCATCAAACACAAGATCGTTCAATGGCTTTGGATTTCTGGCACCACCAGATTTTACAATCAGGTTCTCTGCACCAGTACCATCTGTACCTATTACGAACTCTCCAATCTCAGCCATACCCTCCGTGCTAACCAACGTTGCAGCAGAACCATCACCAAAGATAGTGCGGTTGCTCTTATCGCGCTCATGCATGTACTTCGAGTAGGTTTCAGCGGTAAGCAATAGAACATTCTTGGCCTGTCCACTCACAACAACTGCTTTTGCCAAAGATAAACCTGTTACGAAGCCAGAACAACCCAGATTAACATCAATGGCAGTAATCTTCTTGGACAGTCCCAGCCTGGTTTGTATCAAACAAGCTGTGGTGGGCAAATGATAGTCAGGACTCTGAGTGACAAAGATGAGGTAATCAATCGTATCCTTATCAATATTATTGGCCGCAAACAATTTCTCTGCTGCTCCTACAGCCAAATCGCTGGCAGTCTCACCATCAACAGTGATATGTCTTTCCTTGATACCAATCTTCTTCTCAATTTTCTCTACCGTCCACTCTGGGAACATTGCCGCAACTTGCTCATTGTCCAGAATCTTCTCTGGCAGATTATAGGCAAGCGCCTTGATATATGCCTTCATTCTTGTTAAAAATTATTTTAATATAAAACCGCCATCAATCAGGATATTAGAACCTGTCATCCAACTGGAGGCATCGCTCAACAGATAAACAGCACACTTGGCAATATCTTCAGGCTTGCCAAAGCGCTTCAAAGGATACTTCTGACGTAGAGCATCTAACTTCTCTTCACCAAAAGTGCCATTGCTTACTTCAAGAAGTGGTGTTTCCACAACTCCTGGATGAATCGTATTCACTCTTGTTCCTTGTGCAGACAGTTCCAATGCCAAACTCTTAACATAGCCTGCAAGAGCAGCCTTGGTTGCACCATACCCGCCCTCTCCTATCTGACTACGATAAACGCCAGAGATAGAAGAAATAAATATGATGGATGAGTTTTTCTGAATTTTCTTTTTCTTAAGCAAAAGGGTGTTCAGCATCAGTGGTGAAAACACATTCGTCTGGAAGATACCTTCAAGTGAGGACAAGTCCATAAACTTTGCCATCTGTATCTGAGATATACCAGCACAATGTACAACACCATTAAGTGCAGGCATCTTTTCAACGATTTCTTTGCGGGTCTCTTCTGAATTCAAATCACCACATAACACCACATGTCCTTCTCCTTCCATAGAGGATAAGGTTTCTTGAAGCCTTGCCTCATTCCTTCCGGAAAGAACAACGGTTGCACCCATCTTTGCACATTCTATGGCTGTGCCTCGTCCTATGCCGGACGAGGCTCCAGTCACGAGAATGGTTTTCCCTTCAAGGGAGAATGGATTGTACATACTGCTTATTTGCTGTTAGCAAGATTGTACAAATCCTCGATGGTCTTGCTTGCACGGATATCAGCACCAGTAATGGTCTTATCCATGTTCTCGTCAACCATTGAGATAATTGAAAGGGCTGTCAGTGAACCCCACTCCTCAAGAGTCTTAAACTCTGTGTCAGCCTTGAACTGATCTTCGGGAGTCTCGTCGAACTCAGCGGCAAATGCCTTTACAAATTCATCTAATGTCATAATTTAAAACGTTTTAAATGTTAATAAATGAATAATTATTCTTTTACTATTGAGAAATCTTGCACTTTACCATCGTATGAGGGACAATGCAGGATAGATGTTACCAGTGATTCCGGTGTCATACGCTTCACAATCTTCTGGAGCGTATCGTCAGTTCCGCATTCATAGAATTCCGTCACGCCATTCTTGACCATATTAAAGGTTATATTCGTCCACTGTACGGGATAGGTCATCAGCTTAATCTGATTCTCCAAAATCTCCTTGGGATCTGTATGTGGCAGGCCATCAGCATCCTGATAGATAGGAACCTGTGCTTCATGCCATGTTAACTTCTTCAGCTCCTCACCAAGGATGGCTCCTTCTTCAGCAGAGTTGGGCGAATGACCTACACCCTTCTGGGGCAGTACCAAAGCACGCTTTGCGCCCATTTCTTTCAACACCTTGCAGGCTTTCTTTACAGAACCACGAGCACCAGTGATAACCAGTTGACCAGGGCCATTATAGTTTGCAATATAGAGGCTTTCACCATCCTCATCACCAACTCGCTTGATAACATCAAGCACCTGCTCTTCTGGGATTCCTATGATAGCGCCCATTGCACTGGGGTGCTTCTGGAATGCTTCATAGAACACCTCTCCACGTTTTTTGATGAAAGGAACTGCTTCTTCAAAGCTCAGAACACCAGCTACAACCAATGCAGCATATTCACCAAGAGAGTGACCTGCGGTACAATCAGGCTTAATATCATCCTGACCTAATGCAGCAGCCACTTCATAGATGAAAATACCCATCTGTGTATTACGGGTATCCATCAGCACTTCCTCGTTTGCAGTAAACAGAAAGTCTGAAAACCTCTGGCCTAAAATGTCATTAGCCTGCTCAAAAATCGCTCTCGCCTTCGGGAAGTTCTCATAGAGATCCTTTCCCATTCCTTCTTTCTGGTTTCCTTGACCAGGAAATAAAAATGCTTTCATTATTTACAACCAATTAATTTTAAAAGTTGTGGCCTATTCTTTTCAAAATCTTCTTTTGTAAGTGACATGGCCACATATTCGCCTTTAACATCTTGAAAGTGTTTATAAATCTTGCATCCAAAACTCAAGTTGAACTTAATAACTTTTTTATTATCAACATGACAGGCATCATAATTATCTTCATACGTCATACCTAAATCATAGAATGCGATTTCCCTTCCAATCAAGGGAACTGCTACTACAGCATCTAATGGAGAATCGGGTACCATTACCCAGCTACCACTGGTAAAAGTTGTTTTGTTGAAGCTATAAAGCCTGAAAAGTCCTACAGCAATATCATCTTTGAAAAAGATAAAATAATATTCCTTGCCCTGTCCTTCGCGTTCCTTGTAAGATCTAATCCACTCTCTCTGCTGTTCAACTCCACCTTCTATATCATGTATGTACTTGGAAATGATTTTGTCAGAACGGAGCTTATAAATAAACTCCGCGTCATCTTCATTGACAAAACGAAAATGGAGACCGTATTTACTTCCTGAGTAGTTCCTCGGTAAAATTTTATCCATGCTGAACGATTTTTAACAATTGTACAATTTCACCATAATTCTTTTGAGCATTATAGTGGTTATTCCAGAACCCTCTGGCTTTTACATCCTTTCCCGTCAATTCAATAATAGCTCTTGCAACCTCTTCTGGTGAGGGGTTGGCACTAATCAGCATACCCGATTCTTTTGTTACAATTTCGGAGTTACTACCAACGTTTGTTGCAACAACTGGCACATTAAAAGACAAGGCTTCCATAATAGATACTGGGACACCTTCGTTAGTACTTACATTTACAAATACATCAACAGGATTGTTTTTGTAATATGAAAAGACCTCGGGGTGTGGCTTTCGCCCCAACAAATTCACTTTGATATTTGGAGGGCATGATACCCGTATTTGTTCCCTCAATTGTTCGAAGTCCACCCCATTGCCAATGTGTGTCCATATAATCTCTTTATCCTTAATTGTTTTTAAGGACTCAAATATTAATGGAACTCTTTTTAAGCCATATACAGATGAGCAGCTCAATACTCTTAGTTTTCCGTCACTACTTCTAGTGCCAGCACCAAAATCAGGAGAGCCCAATGGAATGATGGTCATTTTACAACCAGAATATCTCACTTGCAGATAGTTTCTTCCTTTTTCAGATATCAGAACTGCTGTATCTAGCGATGGGACTATTTTTGAACGAATTGGTGCATAATTACCAGATGATTCTTCCCAGAGGTCCCATTCTCCATGAAACCTCGAAACGAAGGGAGCTTTCCCTTTATAGAAATATGCAAGCACGTTACTTCCCTTCCCCCAATAAAAATAGCAGACGTCATCTGGGTTTATTTCTTTAAACAATTTTTTAATGACTCGTGATTTTAATAAATTATTAGACAGTACGTATGATATAAGCCAAGTTTTTAGACGTCTCGAATTTAGGAATACTTTCTTCTTGAAGAATTCAGGTAAATAAGTTTTTAAAGATAACGGGCATAGCAAACCTATCAGATACTGTTGTTTTTTACTCGTAATGATAGGCTCTAATACTTCACAATTATCCGGAACTGTACGCGTGGGGGCGCCAATACCCTCCAATGGCACAATAACAACCTTCTTAAAAGATGAAGATAGGAATTTTATTTCATCCTCAATAAAAGACTCTCTCTGACCATATGGGTAGGTTGCAGTAAAAAAATACAAAATTCGGTCTTCCTTATTCATATTAGTCCTCTCGCATCTTTTTCAAAAACCTTGCTGGATTGCCTACATGTATTTCACCTTCAGGAACATCGTGAGTGGCCAAACTTGCAGCGCCAACCATTCCATAATCACCTACTTTTTTATATGCTAAAATTGTAGATGCGACAGCCATGTCAGAACAATAGCCCAGTTCTGAATAACCTACCATCACAGAACTTACAGAACAGTGGCTAATAGGGCCTATTTTAACATTATGGCCAATAGAGCAGTTTGCCATTATTAAAGTGCATTTGCCGACTACTGTTTCAGGTCCAACATAGCTATTTGCCATAACAAATGCACCGGGTCCTAACACTACTCGTTCGCCAATGAAAGCACTTTTATGCACAATCGTGGCCAATCTCTCGTCTGGTATGTTCGCTTTTGCAAACATTTCTGCAGTTTTATAGTTCCTTCCGACCAAATGTATCGCCCACGAGAAATAATAGTCTGTTGTTTGAATAAGGTTTGGTATATCTTCCATTTTTCCAATGACAGGATAGCCATCAACCTCTTTTTCAAAATCATTAATGAATCCTACAACTTCCCACTCATTATCATTATATCTTTTTCTATTGTCTGCAATAGCCGACGCAATAACTCCGCCATTACCTTCGCCACCTATTATTACAACTTTCTTGCTCATACTAATTATTTTTTTTAATTAACGAATTCTTAAACAATATCAATTTAGCCATTTTCACCATAGGAGGGCCTATGAACTTGTTATCTTTGACAGCCACTCCCTTTCCTTCACGTATAGCCTCTTCTGCCAGTTCAACCATCTCTTCTGCCCAAGCCACTTCTTCCTCGGTGGGAGTATAATATTTATGGATAATGGGAAGTTCCTTAGGATTAAGAACTGACATACCTTCAAATCCAAGTTCCTTTCCAAGAATAACTTCTTTCTCCAAATCTTCAAGATCATGAACCTTAATGTGAACGGTGTCAATAGGAGCAATGCCTGCAAATCGGGCAGCATTCACGATGGCATTACGAGCATAGAAGATACTCTTGCCTGCATCATCATGCTTGCCCTGGGTGTTGGTCACATAGTCCTCGCATCCAAACACAACAGCCACCAAACGGTTAGGACATGCTTCGCAAATATCCTTTATATTAACGATAGCACCTGCTGTCTCAATGAGTGCCATCAACTTGAAGGTTCCAACAGGAATATGCTTTTCATATTCAATGGTTTCAAGCAGTTTGCCAACGAAATAAATATCCTCTCCCTTAGTGGATTTGGGGTACAAAAAACCATTTACGCCTTCGATGGTGAGCTGAGTAAGGTCTTTTAGTAATTCCCCACTCTCTCGGTCATTAACACGAGGAAAAATGAGTTTCCCGTTCAGGTCATCGCGCTTAACAAACTCCTTGATATTATCGCGTGCCTGCTGTTTGTCGAACACAGGTACGGAATCTTCCAAATCAAGCAGCAGCACATCGGCGTCACGACGAGTGGCGCTATCCAACAGTTTCTGGTTATGCGCAGGAACATACATCAAACTGCGCATCAAATAATTCTCTTCCATTTTATTATTTGTTTATATCTCTTTTCTTAACAAGGATATTGCGACGGAAGGAGATAACATCTTCTCCTCGTTGATTGTAACCAATGGTTTCAACATAGATTATTCCACGGTCTGGTTTTGATTTTGACTCGCGCTTGCTAATGATACGAGTACGTGCGTATATCGTGTCGCCAATAAAGGTTGGAGCTAAGTGCTTGATATCCTCATAACCTAAGTTTGCGATTGCCTTACCACTGATGTCGGGCACTGTCATACCTACAACCAAAGAGAATACCAATGTACCAACCACCAGCGGTTGCCCATGCTGATTATGGCTGGCATAATCTACATTAGTATGTACAGGATGATGATTCATCGTTAAGAGTGAGAAGAAATTGTTATCACTCTCGAAAATTGTTTTGGAGAGGGCATGCTTTATCTCAGCACCCTCTTCAAACTCTTCGAAGTATAATCCTAAAACTGACTGATTCATATTATTCTTGATTTCTAAATTCTATAAAATCTTCATAACTTCTAATATAATCTTCTACCTGATATACCTCTGATGCTAATACCATACAGACAGCACCTGAAGAGAAATCATCAAGATCTCTCCAAATTCCAGGTTTAATATATAGTCCTTGATAAGGTCTATTTAAGACAAAAGAACGTTTAACGTTCCCGTCATCCAAAGTGACCCTAAATGAGCCGCTAGCTGCAACCATCAACTGTGACAACTCACGATGGGCATGTGCACCTCTCTCTTCACCGCCTGGAACATCATATAAATAATAGATTCGTTTTATGTCAAATGGAATCGTCTCATTGTTTTGAACAACTGTCAGATTACCTTTTCTATCGCTATGATGTTTGTCTAACTCAATTATTGAGCAATCATAAACATTATATTTTTTGCTCTTTCCAGCTCTTATATTCTTCATAGTCTCTTATATAATCATTTTCATCATAATCAGTTGAAGATATTACTAGTGCCAAAGAATTGGTAGAGAAATTCTCCATTTCTCTCCAGAGCCCTTTTGGTACATATAGCCCATAGTAGGATCTATTTAATGTAAAGACCTCTTTTCCCTGACCGTCATCAATAATGACATCAAAACTTCCGGATAATGCAACAATGAACTCTTGGTTCTCTTTATAAGCATGACCTCCTCGGCTTTCTCCTCCAGGAACATCATAAATCCAATATGAGCGTCTTATCTCAAATGGAATATGCTTATTCTGTTCTATAAAAGAAAGATTGCCCCTTGCATCGAGGAACTTGGGAAGATTAATAATTCTTGGAGCTTCCATATTCTTTAATTATATAGATTTTGATAATATATTTCCAGTTGGTTCCACCAATTAAACACTTCCAATACCGCTTTCCTTCCATTCTGCCCCATTTCGTATGCGGCTTCTTTATTGTCAACTAAAAAGCGTATGGCCTTTTCTATTTCATCACTATTATTTGGATCTACACAGATTCCACATTTATATTTTTCTACAATATCCCGGTATATGGGAACATCTGAAAAAATAACAGGGAGGGCTGCTTCCATACTCTCAAAAATCTTAATCACGCCTAAAGAGCCATCCAACCCGCCAAAATCTCTTAAAGTATTTGATATCGTTGATCTAGAGAAATAACCAGGTAAATCTGCCAATTTGAAACCATTGATGAATTCCACATCCTTCCATCCGGGATGTTTCGTAATTGATTCATACCCTTCTTCTATTACGCCAGCAACCAAATACCTGATATTATTAACACGAGATATTGCATCTAAAAAAACTTCTTGCCTGCTTATTTTATATATAGTGCCCTCATAAAAAACCACATTTTCACGTTTTAGATATTCATCTTTTGTTAAACGATAGTTTTCGTTGGGTATGGGATAGTTTGTCAGAAGTTTCATATTTCTTAAACCAATTTCACTCTCCATCCGATTCACGATTTTTGGGGCTACAGTATAAATCACATCATATTTATGAAGGTATTTCTTCATTAATATCTTATAATAATAAGCGGCTATGCCACGTATTATATAAGGTAAATATTGCTTCCTTTTTATTAATGTCAGATAGTCTTCACGCAT
>Ga0310696_10001463_pt1 | contig 34051 bp, 28 predicted proteins | sample AusTroGonzalo_MG_4_FD_203885 | JGI IMG/M metagenome (GOLD analysis project Ga0310696, IMG submission 203885) | Bovine rumen microbial communities from tropical cattle in Woodstock, Queensland, Australia - Gonzalo_02 (v2) (version 2) | ecosystem: Host-associated > Mammals > Digestive system >... | reverse complement strand
GGGGCTGTAAATAAAGCCCATTGAAAAAACCAGTTCGCCGTTCTGTAGTAAGAAAGGCAACTGGTTTTTTCATTTAAATTCTGTTGAGCGTGATTTTATCTGCAAACAACTAATAATCACCTATTTTTAGGTTAGAAACAACAACCCATAACACATTGCGTTGTGGGTTTTTTTGTTATCTTCTATCTTTGTGATTATTTTTTATGCTGCAGCAGATTCGTTGATTTTCCTTAAATGGTATTTGTGAAGATTAAAACCGCAGGAAATCATTCCGATCTCTAAAATTAGCTGTTTTAACCCTCGTCTTCGGGCTCTCATATATGACCGATTCCATTTTATGGTTCCAAAGGCGCCTTCCGCTTGTATACTCCTGTTCATCCTTAAAAGAGCACCCTGAACGCATTCGAGGTTGTTGATTACTTCTTTGTGGAACCCGCTTAATTCTCTGTTTAATCTTATGACTCTATTTCCCGCAGCTTTCTTACAAACGTTTGAATACGGACATTCTGAACAGTCTTCACATATCCATAGTTCTTCAGATCTGCCATAGGTATTTCCTTTAATGTGCTGATTCCTTAAGAAGTGAAATTCTTTGTTGTTTGGACATACCGGATTGCCGGTTTCGTTTAGCGGAAAGTTTACTGCACGAAACGGATCATTGTGAAAGTCTTGATTCTCCGTTTCTTTGGCAAACATAGTAAACTTCATATATTTTTTCATGTTATGCTCTTCGCAAAACAAATAGTTGTCAAAGCTGCCATATCCAGCGTCTGCAACAGGGTATTCAGGATAGAATCCATATGCGGCATTAAACTTATTCATCAAAGGCTGAAAACAGTCCATGTCTGAGGCAAACTGCTGGATGTCGTATGTGGCGATGTATTCATCACAAATTGCGAGCTGTACATTGTAACCAGGTAATAACTGGTCATTTCCCATGTAATCCTTCTTCATCCGCATAAAAGTGGCATCGTTATCGGTTTTAGAGAAACTATTCCGCTTTTCTCCGCATGTTTTAATATGATTTGCGTACTTTTTAAGCTTCTCAGTAAATTCTATCAATTGTTCATAATGCCTTTGTTCTGTTGTTTTTCTTTTTCCGCTCCCTCGAACGAACTTTGCAGTATCAATATTCAACAGATCTTTATACTGCGCTCGAATTTCCTCGAGATATTCTATTGTGTATTCTTGTCTGATACCAAACTTGACCCCATAGCAAAGAATGCTTTCATTTATTGTGTTTAGCAGGGATGTAACTTTCATGAAAGTCTTATCTCTGTTCTTTAGACTGCTTTTCTTCCACACCCAGCTATACTTGTTTGCATTTGCTGAAATCTTGGTGCCATCAATATATGCATGATTCAAGTCTACGGATTCAACATCAAAAATATATGCATTAATATCCTTGAGAATATCCTCTATGGAATCTGCAAGACAAGAATTCATGAAATTATCAATTGTCATATGGCTTGGGGCCTTCATATCCTGAAGAAGCCACATGAAACGGATATCTGTCTTGCAGAGTTTTTCTATTGCTCTCGTAGATGTGTAACCGTTCTCCATGAAGGCAAAGAGTATAACTTTGAGTAGAGTAATTGAATCATATCTTGGGCGGCCTGTATTGCTTCTTTCATTTACAATATACCTGTTTAGGTCTATATGATTCATTACTTCACAGAAAGTATACACTGAATCGGTAGTTTCGATAATTGCTGAAAGTTCTAATGGCAATTTCAGTTGATATGGTGTATCATAGGTCTGTGATAGTTTATTCATGACAAGTATATTATATCACAAAAAAGAACTCGAATCTACCTATTTTTAGGAAAATTCGAGTTCTTTTTGTTCAAGGGGAAGTTTTTTTACAGCCCCGCATTGGCGGCATAACTCAGTCCGCCTGTTTTTCCTTTTTGGCTTTCTTCGACTCCTCGATTGCCTTCTTTCGCGGGGCAACCTCTTTCTCCGTGATTTCGCCCGCCTTGTCGAGCGCAATCTTTGTGAGGAGCGGACCCGCAAGCTCGTAAATCAGGACAGCAAAGAGTGAGATGCTTCTGATGATGGCTCCGGCCTCGCCGAGCGACATTGCCGTGAGAGACATTCCGAGCGCTACGCCCGCCTGGGGAAGGAGCGTGATTCCGAGGTATTTCTGAACCGTAGGCTCGCACTTCATGGCCTTTGACGACACGTTTGCGCCGAGAATCTTGCCGGCTGACCTTACGAGGATGAACACGACGCCGATCAGGACGACCTGCCAGTTGCGGAAAACGGCAATGTCAAGCCCCGCGCCGCTAAGCACGAAGAACAGCACCATGAGAGGTCCCGTCCAGCGGTCGAGCCTGTCCATGAGCTCCTCCGAGAAGTCGCAGAGGTTGCAGAAAACGGTGCCGAGCATCATGCACACGAGCAGCGACGAAAAGCCGATCGTGATTGGGCCGATCTTGAACGAAAGCATCGAGAGCGCGACGGCAAGGAACGTGAAGCAAACCGAAATCGAGAGCCTCTTGCTTCTTGAGTGGAAAAACCTTTCCGTGAAGTGGAAAAGGAATCCGAGGACACCGCCAAGGAGAAGCGACAGGACCACCTCAATCAGAGGATCGATGATGACCGAGAACACGTCAACGGTGCCGTGCTCGAGCGCCTTGGCGATACCGAAGGACACCGCAAAAAGCACGAGACCGACAACGTCGTCAAGCGCCACGATGGGGAGCAGTATGGTTGTGACAGGGCCTTTTGCCTTGTACTGTTTGACGATCATGAGCGTCGCCGCGGGAGCCGTTGCCGATGCGATTGCACCGAGAGTCACAGCCGCAGAGAGCGGGAGCACGTCGGGCATGACAAAGTGAAGGCCTATAAGGGCTGCGTCGACGAGAAGCGTTGCGACAACCGCCTGGAAGACCGCCACGACCACGGCTTTTTTACCGATCTGTTTGAGCGAGGACAGGCGGAACTCATTACCCATTGCAAGCGCGATGAAGCCGAGAGCCACCTCCGATATAATTGAGAACGAAGAAACGTTTGCGGCACTCACAAAGCCGAGACCGGGAACGCCAATTCTTCCGAGGCAGAACGGTCCGATCAGAATGCCGGCAACGAGATAAGCCGTCACGGCAGGCAGGTTCCAGATCTTGGTTACCCTGGAAAGCCCGAGGCCCGCGAGCAGAGCTATTGAAAGCGAAAGTAAAATATCCATAACTTAAAGCACCACCTTCCGGAGCGAAGTGTTGCCGCTGCGGTCTCTCAAAAGCCGCAGTCGGACGCTCTCCGCCGGGATGCCTGATTATACGCCAAAAAATAACTTTGTCAACACTCACTGTGCGAGTTTTTTCGTTCTTAAAGAAGAATTCTAGTTTTATTTTAATTGTTATTTTATCCCTTTCGTGCTAAACTGCATGGAGATCGGAGGTGCAGCCATGTCAGAGCGGTTTGCCATCGGCCAGGATTCCCACGCATTCGAGACGGATCCCGGCAAAAAGTTCGAAAAGCCCCTAATTCTCGGCGGCGTCATATTTGAAAACATGCCCTGTCTTTCTGCCAACAGCGACGGCGACGCGGTTCTCCACGCTGTCACCAATGCGCTATCCGGCATTACCTGCAAAAACGTTCTCGGAGGCATTGCCGACGAGATGTGCCGCCAAGGCATAACCGATTCGGCTGAGTACCTGAAGGTTGCGCTTTCGGACCTTGGCGGTATCGGAGGCAGACTCGTTTCGGTCTCGGTATCGATCGAAGCGAAGACGCCAAAGCTTTTCAAACGCATCCCCGAAATGCGCGAAAGTATCGGTAAAATTCTCGGGATTCCGGCGGACTGCTGCGGCATCACCGCCACAAGCGGCGAAGGTCTTACGGCTTTCGGACGCGGCGAGGGAATAGCTGTATTCGCCGCGGTAACGGTATCATTTGAAAGCTGACTTGGTCAGTCGGCTTTAGCTTTAAGAACAACCGGACGATTGTCCCTTAAGGTGTGATAATGAAGACTTTTTTCGGTGATTTGAAAAAGATCATATGCGACTGGCGTTGTTCCGTGCCCGTTATACTCACGGCTCTTTTTTCGTTCGGCTGGCAGCTTGTAAGGTTCAACATAGGCATTGACGACACGGTAAGGTCCCGCTATCTGAACGGCGGACTGTTCTCGCAGGGCCGCTTCAGTTCCACCATTGTAAGCTACATGTTCGGTCAGTGGAAGGCGATGCCCTTCATCGAGCCTTTCCTTGCCGTTTTATTCCTCATCGCGGCCTCGTTCCTGATGATCCTTCTCCTGAAGAGAGCTTCTCACGGACTTCTTTCACGCGGCGCGACCACATTCTTTGCGTGCATATTCATCTCGTACCCTCTTATCAGCGAAATATTCGTCTACAAGGGATCCGACCTTTACGCGGGCATCGGGTATTTCCTGTGCGCGGTCTCGCTGCTTGCCGTCTCGGGCATTTTTGAAAAGAGCGGCGCGCCCTCTTCGGAAACTGAAGCTATCGGGCCGAAAAAGCGCCGCAGGAGCATAATCTTAAGGCTTCTTGCGTCAACCCTTATAAGCATCTTCCTCGTCTCGCTCTACGAGGCGTTCGCTGCGGTCTACCTCGTGCTTGTCAGCCTCTTTCTGTTCACTGAAATCATTTTCAGCGGCAGAAGACCCGGCGGCAAAACTTACGACCCCAAAACCGACAACACAAAATTCGTCAGAAAATTCTTCATCTATATATCGCCAATGCTTCTCGGCATCATCCTCGAGTACCTCATCGGCCTCATACTGACAAGTATTTTCGACTTCGGTATCAACATACCCGCGGGCAGCGGCGTCTACATCCCGTCCTCGCTTTCGTCAGAATACTTCGTCAATATGTTCTACTCGATATTCAGGAAGCTTTTCTTTGCGGGGCTCTGGTACTATCCGATCAGGGTGTTTGCCATTGGCGTGTTGATCATGCCGGCGTTCTTCATAGGCGTTGGCGTGTACAAAAGGAGAGCGTCCGTGCTGCTTTGCGCGGGTGGGCTTCTTGCGGGACTTTTCGGGATCGCGGTCATTTCGGGCGGCTCCGTGAAGTACAGGACCTGCCTCTCGTTTGCGCCTTTTGTCGCATTTTTCTTCATGCTCCTTTTTCACTACGCGGCGCTCCTCTACAAGAGAGGCCTTTCGGATTCGGCGAAGAAATTTAAGACGGCAAGGGTCGTGGTGAGGAACATTGCCGTGTTCCTGACGGTTTTCACGGTCTGCTTCCAGATTGCCGCGATGAACTCGTACTTTTTTGAGAACGACATGCGCTGGAAAGAGGAGAAAGCCGTGCTCGTTGAGTGCGGTGAGGCGCTTGAGAAGCTTGACCTTGGCGATAAGCCGGTGATTTTTATAGGAAGCTACACGCTCTCGGAGCGCGTGATGAGAAGCAAATTTGTGAGATACGACGACCCGATTTACAAGGTTGTGAAGCAGGCGGCCGCCAATATGGGCTTCAGTCTGAGCACGACCGATTACGACGAGGAGTACGTTGTCGCGATGAACCTCAGCGACTTCGGCTCGGTCATCACGTGGGGCATTGAGGACAGATTCAGCTGCAACGAGGAGCTGCTGCTGGTTTTCAAAGAGCTTGGCTACAGCTTCAAGCAGGGTACCATGGAAAGATACGAGGAGCTTTCGGAGACTGCCGACCTCTTCCCGGCCTTCAACGGGACCGGTGAGATAACGGAACTTCCGGACTGCTTCGTCGTTCGATTTAAATAAAATATTTCAAATGCAAAACTGATCAAAGCATTGGGACAAGGAGAATTTGTTATGGAAAAACTTAAACTTGGTGTAATCGGTCTCGGCGCAAGGGGCGGGTATCTTGTTGACCTGTTTCTTACCATGGACAACGTTATCGTGACGGCACTCTGCGACGTATACGAGGACAGGGTTAAGAGCTGTTCCGAGAGAGTCGTTGCCGCGTGCGGAGCCAAGCCTTTTGAAACAGTCGACTACAAAGAGATTGCGGCTGAGAAGGTTTGCGACGCCGTCGTGATCGCGTCAAGCTGGGAGGATCACGTTGACATTTCGGTCTGCTTCATGGAAGCCGGTATTCCGGTCGGTCTTGAGGTCGGCGGCGCCTACTCTCTTGAGGACTGCTTCAGGCTCGTCCGCACCTACGAAAAGACGCGCACACCGTTCATGTTCCTCGAGAACTGCTGCTACGGAAGGACCGAGCTCATGGTGCTCAACATGGTGCAGCAGGGGGTTCTCGGCGACATCGTCCACGCGGGCGGCGGCTACATGCACGATCTGCGCACCGAAGTACTTTTCGGCAGGGAGAACAGGCACTACAGGCTGAACAACTACATAAACCGCAACTGCCACAACTACCCCACGCACGATTTGGGACCCATTGGCGTCATTCTGGACTTCAACTACGGCAACAGACCGCTCTACCTCACGTCCATTTCGAGCAGCGCGGCGGGCCTCAACGCATACGCCAAGGAGCATCCCGAGGTCAACCCCGAGTTCCGCGACCTTGCGTTTAAGCAGGGGGACGTCGTTGTCACCAATATCATGTGCGCAAACGGCGCAACGGTCACTCTGAAGCTCGACACGACCCTTCCGAGGCCCTACTCAAGAGGCTTCACGATTCAGGGCACCAAGGGCATGTACCAGGAGGACGGCAACTACGTCTTCATTGACGGCAAGTACCCCGAGGAGCTTCACTGGAACTGGTCGCCCGAGTGGAACAACGCCAAGAAGTACGAGGAGGAGTACGACCACCCGATCTGGAAGAGATTCCTCACGGAAGGTGTGCGCGGCGGCCACGGAGGCATGGACTACCTCATCTACAACGAGTTCTTCGAGGACACCCTCAACGGCAAGCCCTACCCGATCGACGTCTACGACGCTGCCATCCTGATGGCCATCACGCCTGCCTCGGCCGAATCTATCGCCAAGGGCTCCGCGCCGGTCGAAATCCCCGATTTCACAAACGGAGCGTGGAAGACGAGAAAAGGCTCTGCGGAGAGGTTTGTTTGACAATAAAACCCCAAAGTTATATACTTTGCGGACACGCGGCCGAAAAGAGTTCTCTGAAAAGAACCCTTTCCCGCCGCCCTGCAGCAAGTTTGAGACATGAAAAAGATTGCCGTTCTCGGAGCCGGCGGATTCGTCGGCAGGAGCTTAACAGAATACTTCTCAGCGGACGGGAATTCTTTTGAGGTCATACCTGTTACAAGGAAGCAGGTTGATCTGCTTGACGCGTCCGGCGTCTGCGAATTCATCAAGAGTTCAAGGCCGGACGCGGTCATAAACTGCGCCTCCTGCGGCGGTTCAAGGAAAAACGGCTACAACGACGGCGACGACGTTGCCGACAAAAACTTCCGCATATACGAGAACGTCGAGAATGCCCTTGGCGGCCTCCCCGAGACCGTTCACATAATCTTCGGAAGCGGTGCCCAGTACGACAAGTCGCGGCCGCTCGTGAAGGTCAGTGAGAGCGAGATCGGCGCCCGCATCCCCAAGGATGCCTACGGACTCGGCAAGCTCAGGATTGCGGAGCACGTCGCAAAAAGCGGCAGGGAAAACACGTTCATGCCCGTAATTTTCGGTCTTTTCGGGCCCTACGAGGACTACACGTACAAGTTCATCTCGAATGCGTGCGCAAAGGTTCTGCTCGGCATGGACATAGTGATAAACCGAAACGTGAAGTTTGACTACCTTTACATTGACGATTTCTGCAGGATCATAAAGCTCCTTATCGCCAATGCATTCGAAGGGAAAAAGCTTCCGCACAGGATTTTCAACATAACTCCGACGGTGCCGGTGACGCTTGAGTGCATTGGCGGTATCGTGAAAAAGATTTCCGGAAAAAATCCGGACGTTACAATACTTAACGGCGGCATGGGCCCCGAGTATACGGGAGACAACTCTCTCCTTCTTGAAAACCTTGGCGGTTTCGGATTCCTTGACTGTGAGGAGTCGGTCGCGAGGCTTTACAGAAACCTTGAGGAGAGGCTTCCCGGGCTTGACGCCGAAAGTGTGAGGGCAGACGCAGCCCTGAAATACTGCGCAAATAAATCGTCAGATAAAAAATGACGGAGGTCACATGAAAAAAATTACGGTAATGATTCCGTGCTACAATGAAATAGAGAATGTTGAAGCCATCGCCAAGGCTGTCATAGATATTTTTGAAACAGACGAGACTTTGAAAAAATATGATTTTGACGTTCAGTTTATCGACAACTGCTCCGTTGACGGCACCCGCGAGAAGCTCGAGGAGATGTGCGCCAACGAGAAACGCGTGAAAGCCATCTTCAACGTCAAGAATTTCGGCCAGTTCAACTCGCCCTTCTACGGAATGCTCCAGGCAAAGTGCGACGCCCTCGTCCTGCTCTGCTGCGACTTCCAGGATCCGGTCGAGCTCATCCCCACGTTCGTCAAGGAGTGGGAAAACGGCTACAAGATTGTGTGCGGCATAAAAAACCACAGCAAGGAGAGCAAACTCCTCTACGGTCTCCGCACGATTTACTACAAACTCATCAAAAAGTTCTCGACCGTCGAGCAGATTGAGCATTTCACGGGCTTCGGCCTCTACGACAACGACTTCCTCGACGTTCTTCGCAAGCTTGACGACCCCACCCCGTTCCTCAGGGGCATCGTTGCCGAGTACGGCTTCAAGCGCAAAGACGTCATGTACACGCAGGAGAAACGCAGAGCCGGAAAGACTCACAACAACTGGGTCAGCCTTCTCGACGCGGCAATGCTCAGCGTGACATCCTACACAAGAGCGGGCGTAAGGCTTGCCGTGTGCCTCGGATTCGTGCTCACGATCTTCAACTTTATCCTCGCCCTCGCCTACGTCATCACCGCGGCGTTCGTGCCTCTTCTCTGGCACCTCTGGGTGATCCCGATACTCATCTCGATATTCCTTGTCGGCTCTGTCCTGATGTTCTTCGTCGGATTTGTCGGCGAATACGTGGTATCCGTGAACAAGCGCGTAACTCACAGACCTCTCGTGGTTGAGGAAAAACGCCTCAACTGGGAGGACGAAGACGCCAAGAAATAACCCGCAAACTGTGCTTTTTGATAAAAAAAGTACATATTTACGAGCATTTGTTACATAACAGCCGATATTGAGTCTTAACAATGCGACTCACAACTGGTATAATGTAACTGTTGACATTTGTAACATTTTTAAAAACGCAAAGCCGGCAGGAACAGGTCCTGCTGCATCAAAGCTACATGAAAGAGAGGTTTACAGGTAAAAATGAAAAAGATAGTTCGTAAGACATCGGAAGACAAATTCTACGAAGCACTCGTCAGACTGATGAAGACAAATAAATATGAATCAATCACCATCACAGACGTTTCAAACGAGGCCGGCCTTTCAAGAATGACATTCTACCGTCATTTCACTCAGATTGACGACATCATGATAAAGCACCTCAAGAAGGTCCTTTCCGATGCGGAAGAGAGGATCAGATCGCGTCAGGATTTCACCAAGAAAGCATTCTGGCTCGAGCTCGTCACCCTGGTCCGCGAAGACCCGGTCAACCAGCGTCTCATGGAAGCGGGACTCCTCACAAAAGCATTCAAAGCAGAGCTTGACTTTGTCACCAAGGTTTACCAGGCATACTTCGGTCTCGACGTAAGAGACAGCAAGTCGGTTCTCTACGTTTACCGCACGCTCGGATCCATCATAGGATGCTTCTTCTACCTCGCTATCAACAAGAACGTCTCCGACGAAGACGTTGTCAACCAACTGATCTCGATTGCCGAGAACGCCGCACTTCGCTGATTAGGTAACACATAAATAAAAGAGTTGCGGCCCCGGACCTTACGGCAAGGATTTCCGGGGCCGCAGCTTTTATTCACCCAAAGCCGTTTAAAGCTCCATGAGGAGGAATTCGGCTTCCTGTGCATTGGCGTGTTCGTTTACGACAGCTTTGAACGAGCCGACTGTCTTAAAGCCGGCCTCTTCGTAGACCTTTATCGCCCTTCCGTTAGTGCGCGATACCGCAAGCCGCACCCCGTCGTCCGGAAATTCCTGCAGCACAAAGTTCACGGCAATGCCCGTCAGGCGAAGTCCGAGCCCTTTTCCGAGGCCGCAAAGGTCAGGTCTCAGCCCTATCGCGATGTCAGTTGAATCGCTTTCGGCGTAAAGCGGCTCCGATTCGTCGCTCAAAACCTGCGCCGCGGGCCCTATCGCGACAAAGCCAACGGGATTCACAATTATCTTCCTGTTGTTCCTGTCAAAGCCGTCTGCCTCGTAAACGGGGAAATGGAGGCCGTTCATGACCTGCGAGAGTTCCTCGGCACTTCCGTCAAAGTCGTACATCGAGTAATCCCCGCCGTACCGCCAGGACGAAATTGCCCTCGCGGCGCCCTCCGTCATCTCGGTCAGCACAAGGCCGTCGCTTTCGGTTATAACAAAGTTTTCGTCGTACATAATGTTTTAACTTCCGGCTCCTTACGGTACAGAAACGGCCCGCCCCTGAAATCGTCAAGGCGGGCCGTCTTACATCTTAAAAATTACTTTGACTTGATCGTGCGAACGCGGATTACGCCTTCAACGGCTGCAATCTTGTCGACAAGTCCGTCCGGCACAGCGGAGTCCGTATCGATTACCGTGTAAGCCATGTCCTTCTTGGACTGGTTTGTGAGGTGCTCGATGTTGACCTTCTCACCGCCGAGGATCGACGTGATGTGCGAGATCATGTTGGGAACGTTCTCGTGGATGATGCAGATTCTGACCGCGCAGTCGGGCAGCGGCTCGACGTTGGGCAGGTTGACACTGTTCTTGATCACACCGTACTCGATGTAGTCCTTAAGCTCTCTTGCAGCCATGAGCGCGCAGTTGACTTCGGACTCGGGTGTCGATGCTCCGAGGTGAGGAATGGCGACCGTGTTTGTCATGTCGAGAACCTCAGGCGACGGGAAGTCGGTGACGTATTTCGCTATTTTTCCGGAAAGAAGCGCTGCTCCGAGGTCGTCGTAGTTGACGATTTCACCCCTTGCGAGGTTGAGAATTCTGACGCCGTCCTTCATCTTGGCGAAAAGGTCTGCGTTGAAGGAGCCCTTCGTTGCCGGGTTGAGCGGAACGTGGATCGTGATGTAGTCGCTGACCGCGCAGATTTCGTCGATTGAATCGGCTCTGCGGATCTTGCGTGAGAGATGCCATGCAGCGTCTACCGAGAGGTAGGGATCGTATCCGTAAACGTCCATTCCGAGGTCGTGAGCAACGTTTGCAACCATGACGCCAATGGCACCGAGGCCTACAACGCCAAGGGTCTTGCCCTGAATCTCGGGTCCCTCGAAGCGTGACTTGCCTTTTTCGACAAGCTTTGCGCACTCGCTGTCGCCGGCAAGCGATTTAGCCCATGCAATACCGCCGGAGATGTCTCTTGACGCGAGGAAAAGTGCCGCGATTGTGAGCTCCTTAACCGCATTGGCGTTTGCTCCGGGGCTGTTGAAAACAACGATGCCTTTCTTGGAGCAGAGCTCTACGGGGATGTTGTTTACGCCTGCGCCCGCTCTTGCGATTGCGAGCAGATTGTCCTCAAAATTCATTTCGTGAAGGCTTGCGGATCTGACCATGATACCGTCAGGCTGTGCAATATCCTCTGAAACATCATAATTCGCAGCCGGGAATACGCCTGTTCCCTCCGGAGCGATCTTGTTCATAAGCTTAATCTGATACTTCATATCGATACCTCGTAGTCTTTCATGAACTTCACAAGCTTTTCAACGCCCTCAACAGGCATTGCGTTGTAGATGGAAGCTCTCATACCGCCAACGCTTCTGTGGCCCTTGAGGTTCACGAAGCCTGCAGCTGTCGCAGCCTTGACGAAAGCCTTGTCGAGGTCTTCGTTGCCGGTGATGAACGGGATATTCATATATGAACGGTCAGCGCCGCTTACCGTGGGTTTGAAAACTTTTGACGAATCGAGATAATCGTACATGATCGCGGCTTTCTTGTGGTTGATTTCTTCCATAGCCTCGATACCGCCAATCTCATTCTTCAGCCATTCGAGAACGAGCTTGCACATGTAGATTGCGAACGTCGGCGGGGTGTTGTACATCGAGCCGTTGTTAGCGTGGATTTCGTAGTTGAACATCGTAGGAGTGATGTCTCTTGCCTTGCCGATAAGATCCTTGCGGATAATAACGACTGTGAGACCTGCAGGTCCCATGTTCTTCTGAGCGCCCGCGAAGATGAGTCCGTACTTTGATACGTCGATCTTTTCGGAGAGGATGCACGAAGACATATCGGCAACGAGAGGCACATTGCCGCACTCAGGGAGCGTGGCGAACCTTGTTCCGTAAATCGTGTTGTTTGAGCAGATGTAGAAATAATCGGCGTCAGGGTTAAACGTGCTCTTGTCGAGTTTCGGGATGTAGCTGAACGTCTTGTCCTTGCTCGAACCGACAATGTTAACCTGACAATACTTAGAAGCTTCCTGATTTGCCTTTGAAGCCCATTGGCCTGTGAGCACGAGGTCAATCGCGCCGCTGCCGTTGGCGAGATTCAAAGGAATCATTGCGAATTGAGATGAAGCGCCGCCCTGAAGAAAGAGCACCGCATAATCATCAGGGATGGAAAGCACCTCGCGAAGAAGCGCCTCTGTTTCATCTATGATAGCCTGATATACCGGCGATCTGTGACTCATCTCCATAACGGACATTCCGGCGTCACCGTAGTTTACAAGCTCTGCCTGCGCCTTCTTGAGCACGCTCTCGGCAATAACTGACGGTCCCGCAGAAAAATTATATACACGTTCCATTATTGTCCCTCCTCCCAAGTACTTTTTAATCGGGATAAATCCTGTATTATAGCCTTGTGAAGACGATAAGTCAAACAAAATTCGCACATAAGTCGTATTAAGGTCATTTGCAAAAGTAAACGGGGCATGCGGTTGATTTCCATGCCGCATGCCCCATCTTTTCCGGTCACCCTTTATTAATTATGCTAAATGTCCGGGATGAGTCAACCCCTATAGCTTTATCGCCAATCACAAAAATGTCGTCATAGATTTTGTCGGATAGCTTCGTTTGTTCAAAAGTTTCAACGTTAACTTTCCACGTTCCTTCAAGTTTGTCGTTGTCAAACTTTTCTGAGAAAAACTTGTGTAATTCTTTATACCTGTAAAACGAGCAGTAGTAATAACCGTTGCAGTAGTTTCCGGCAAAATAGGCATATCCTTCAGGATTGATTAATTCGTGGAGATCGCCGTTTGAGTCGATAATCCAGGCTAAAGCGCGAGAGAAGAGTGCGCCGGTGTGTGTTCTATCCGGAGATATACGGCAAACAAGCAGACAGTCATCCGAAATCTGTATTACCACACAAGGGTCATCCTTAAATATCTTCTCTTTATCTCCATCATCTGTCAGCTTTGACAGTGTTATATTGCCAAAACTATATTCTGCAATTATTGTGCTGCTTCCAACTTTAAACTCTTCGTTATAAGAATCCTTCTTGATTTCCACGTCAACATTGTCTTCTTTTTCAGATACTATATAGTGGATTCTGTCTGCCACCAGCACCATTTTATTGCCTCGTAACAAATAATATTGTGCATTCTCTATTCCTGATGCAACAGTCTCGGTTTTCCCGGTTTTCAAGTCGTAACGGTTTAAAATCCACGTGTATGGAGATACCCCATCTTCTGGTTCTAATGATTTGTCGTACATATAATAGAAAAACCCGTTTTCTAAGAAAAAGCCATCAGAAAATTCCGAGGTATAGATGATTTTCCTAAATGCACCGTCATTTTTTATCTCGTAAAGTGTCTGCGAAATATATGCAAACAGAGTGTCGTCACATAGGTATAAATCACGTTCACAGCTCGCACAGTTCAATGGACTCACAGTTCCCCTTACTGTCTTAGGATCAATATTCTTCAGTTTTGGTTTGCAGGAGCTCAGACAAGTCGCTAAAACTACTATTACAAGAGCCAAGGCACTTAGCCTCATTCTTGATTTTATCCGATTGCTTCTATTATCGGTTTTCATGTTTTGTCTCCTTTTTATCATTGTATTGCCACGACAGGTGCCGGGAGCCATTTGGACAACACTTTTATTGGTCTTTGAATCATTTGTTCAATAGCATGTACTTTCTTTACTCGTAATATTATATCATTGGGTATACAATCAATCAAACGACGGTTTAATCACAATTCCCATAAATGTGGCTACAATTGCAAAAACAAGGACAAAAGCAACTGCTTTAAATCCAATATGGCTTTTGAGTTTCATACATACCCCTCCGTCTGTTTCTTTGTTTTCACCTATGCTGATATTGTATTCGAAGTAATCCGGCAAATATACAACCTATTTTGCCGAAAAGAGTTGCATAACTCTGCAAAACAATGTTATTGCCGCCGAAACGCCTGAGACTGGTTTATTGGCGGCTTTCGGTTGAAAAGGATGAATCAATATATTAAAATTGTCGATAAGAAAGAATTCATTAATACAGACTTTACCGGAGGGAGGATACGCATGCACTACACCAAAAGGGACGATTTTCGTATTGCTAAAAGCAAAGAAAAAATCATAAATGCATATCTGTCGCTGCTCTCAGAAAAAGCACAATCCAAGATAACGGTTAAAGACATTTACACAAGAGCAGATGTAGACAAATCTACCTTATACAGACATTTTAGAAGTATTAACGAAATTGAATCGGAAATTGAGGAATCTGTTCTTAAAAAGCTGAACCACCTTATTGACAATTCCGATTTGAACGACTTTTTAATGGGCCGCAAGTCTTTTTTGCGCGCTCTGAGCGAAATGATTAATAACGACATGCTCTTCTTCTCAAAAGTCCTGTTTGTGAATCAACGCATAGAATTTGTTGAAAAAATAGATACGCGGATTTCAAATAAACTAAAAGATGCCCTGAGAGCGCATACGGGGCTCCCGGAAAAATACATGGATATTGTATTCACATTCGCTGTTGCAGGGAGAATCGCAGTGTACAGAAAATGGATTATGGGAGGCTGCAAGGAAGATATAAACACTATTTCCGAGGTTCTTGAAAAAATATCTTCCTCAGGTTTTGACTCTTTTTTGTCGAATAAAAACAAAGAGGATCAACAGTCCTTTAATCAATTGCCGAGTTTGGGATAGTATGGTATAATCGCATTGGCGGTAAACCACTACATCAATATTTTCAGGAGAACTTTATGCTTCTATACGTAATTCGTCACGGTGATCCCGACTATCCGAACAACACTTTGACGCCCCAGGGCTTTAAACAGGCTGATGCCCTTGCAAAAAGACTTTCGGTGTTTGGGCTTGACGAGATTTACACGTCAAGTCTGCCGCGCGCATATCTCACCGCAAAACCGACCGCAGAAGCCCTCGGAATTGAACCCGTGATGTGTGACTGGGCAAAGGAGGACGTTGCTTGGCGATATTTTACGGTTCCATACGATGAGGTCAATGTCACCTGGGCTTTTTTCACCGCCAAGTACAACAGGCTTTTTAACAGGCCTGAGGTTTTGGCCCTTGGGCGGGACTGGGCAAGCTCGCCGCTGTTTGAGGACCGCAAATTCAAGGAAGGCGTTGAGGTCATACAGAAGAGTGTTGACGATTTCCTTTTGAGTCTGGGGTACAAACACGACCCCGCCAATGGCATTTACACGCCTGTCAACCACAACGACAAGCGGGTCGCCCTGTTCTGTCATCAGGGCTTCGGCATAGCTTTTTTGAGTATGCTGCTGGACATTCCTTATCCGCTCTATGCGAGCCATTTTGACATAGGCCACAGCGGCATGACCGTTGTCGAGTTCTCGTTAAACAGCGAGGGGCTCGTCATACCGAAGACGCTCCAGCACTCAAACGACAGCCATCTGTATAAAGAGGGTCTGCCGACCAAGTACCAGAACGCTATCAACATTTAGTTTTTCCGGATAAATAGAAAGAAACTGCCGCTTCCGCGTGATGCCTTCAAGGCACTGCGGAAGCGGCAGTTTTGTGTTCTTTCAGGGGGATGCTTGAATCTGTCGGATTACTTGGCGTCTTCGGTTTTGTTCAGGGCAAAGTCAACTATGTACCACGTGCCGTCAATTCTGACATACCAGAACGTTATGGAGTTTTCGAGGACCTTGGTGTTGTCGGTCTGGTGGTTGAAGCCCTTGATCCAGTAATCAAATTCGACTGTGGCGACGAAGAAATCCTCGTGGTAGAAGGTGATGTCCGCAAGCTTTTCGTTTTCCGTCCAGAAGCTGTTGTGCGAGGTGAACGTGATCCAGAGGCTCTGGAAATTCACATAAGCGCGCGAGTCCGGCAGACAGTATTTTTTGATCTCCGTTTTGTCGAAGTTTTCATTGTCGTCATCGTTGACGAATTTCGCGTAGCTGAGAGCCCTCTTGAAGAGGAACTCAAAATTGATCCCGTATTTTTCGAGATGTTCCGGCGTGATTCCGGCATAGGCAACGTATTCTTCCTCGTATTCGTCAAACTCGGGGGTGAAGCGCCTGCCGTCAAAGTCCTCATAGGTTACTTCGATTTCGTTTTTGTAGCGAAGGCCTGAAACGTGGTAGGATACCATGCACACGTCCGTGTCGAGATACTGCTTAACGTCGCTGACCTCGTCGATAGTTCCGCTTTTTTTCGTAACAAATCTTTCACCGGAGGAGATTTCGCTTCCGTTCACGAAAACTCTGTAATTTGAAGGCGCGACAGCGGCAACGTCATACTTTCTGGTCGTCCAGACCTCAAGCTTTCCGTCCCAGATCATGTCCGCGTCTCTTCCCGTGTCGCGGTAAACGATTTTAAACTCGGGCTCTACCATCAACCCGTCAACTCGGTAATAGTAGGCCTTCTGCTCCCCGCTCTTTTCAAAATCGTCTTCTGCAGCCGTTGTAACGACCGGCTCACCGACTCTGAAATTATCGCCAATGACATCCCCGTTGAGCACAAAATCGCAGTCCTCAGGGACAAGGAGTTCAACCGCATACGAGCCCTCGTAAAACGGTGTGAGCGACAGGTACCTGTAGACATCAAACCCGAACTTTGTCTTCTCGCTCACCCTTTCATAAACCACGGTGGCGATTTTTCTGTCGCCCGCGCTTATCAGGAAGGTCGGATTTTCGACCGCGTTCGGTGAGAAAGCCCTCATCACGTCGCAGCCTCCGTTCTTTTCAATCGCCTCTTTTATGCGTCTTTCGTACTCGTCGCGCTCCAGTGTCATCGAATTCGGCAGGTTCTCGCGGTCGTAGAGCATGTCATAGTTTCCGCTCTCAATGAGCGACGCAATCCTGACCGTCTCCTCGTACGGGAACTTCTGCGAGTTGTCGTAGTCCATCATCACGTTGTAGCCGTAGATGAGCACGCCAATGCAAACCGCCGCGAGCACCACGAGCCACACCGCAAAAATCTTCCAGAACAGGCTGCCTTTCTTTTTGGTCTTGCCCGCCTTGCCGGGTTTCTCTTTCTTTTCGATATTTTCAGTTTTCACTGTTTCGTCGTTTTTCAATGCTGCCATTTTGCCTCTTATGTCTAACAGTTTCACTCGCCAAGCTTCGTAACAATGATGCTTGTCGCAATAGTACGTTTTCCGTTGAAGTAGAGCATGTACGGGCTTGTGATCACGTCGCCCTTGTAGTACATGTATGACGACATGCCGCCGTCAAGGTTTGCCGCGTTTACGGCGCCGAGGCGCATAAACACTTCGATCAGGTCGGTGTATGACGCGCCGAGGCTGTGCGACTGTCTGCCGTCAATGACAAGCAGTATGACTGAGCCGTCTTCGCGCTGGCCTATTGCCGTCCTGGGGTGGAAACCGACGTTTGTACCCGTTGTCGGCACGACGCAGGGCTCGCCGTTCTTGACAAGAATCGGTCCCCAGTTCACCGCGTCGCGAATTCCGAGCTCTAATGCCTTGGCGCCTGTCATTTTGTCAACGTGCAGGATGTTGCTGCTGTCAAAGCCTATGACCTCGTATTCGGTGTTTTTATTGCCCCACAGGAGCTTTCCGTTGATAATGACAAAGCCGCTTTCGTTGCGCCCTTCGGGTATGCCGCCCGTCCTGTAGTCGCTTCTCTCGCTGTAGCCGCCTGCGTTCACCGCGGCAAGCGCATTGGCGTCTTTCGCCATCTGTTCGGTGGTCTTGCCCACGATTCCGTCGCCGTATTTGTCAAGTCCCGCGACTTTGACCCTTGAGGGGTCTTTGATGATGAGCGCCTTGCCCACGTAGGTTCTGCCCTTGATGTCCATCAGGCAGACGCCGTCCTCGTCGTAAACGATGCCGCGCTCCTTGTCTTCCTCTTCTTTCTTCTTTTTGCGCTCGGGATCCTCTTCCTCAACACCCACGACAATCTTGCTTGTGTCCGTGACGCCCTCAGGAACAATTATTTCGTTTCTGGCAAGGATATTGTTCACTTCTTCGTCGGATATGAACATTCTCGCGCAGAAGTCAAGTGCCCCGGTGTCTATCATTGTCGTCACAAAAAGATCCTTGACGACTTTAGTATCGCTCTTGGAGATGATGTAAATAGCCGAGATAAGCACCATCATGACGGCAATCACAACAGAGATCACCACCGCGAAAATGCGGACCAGAACCTTTCCTGTCATAAGTGCCGCGCGCTTACCCCGCGACGTTTTGTTTTCTTCCGTGTTTTTTTCCTTCTTCATGTCTTCACAAACTTCCGTTTTTTTCAAAACCGGCAATATCATTCGCCGTTATCAATCACCAATCTCATATCTTATCGCCGCAAGCGCAGCCATGCCCGCGGTCTCTGTCCTGAGTATTCTGTTTCCGAGCGTGACGGGCGCAAATCCTTCCTCTTCGGCAGTTTCAATCTCCTGCATCGAAAAGCCGCCCTCCGGCCCTATAAATACGTAAATCTTATCTGCCGGCAGACCTTCCTTCAGCAGACTTTTGAGTGTCGTTTCGTGCTCGTTCTCGTAGGGTATTATCTTCAGGCCGCCGCCAATGTCCCTGAACGCGTCCCTGAACTTCACGACATCGCCAATGAAAGGAACTATCCCCCGACCCGACTGTTTCGACGCCTCGGCAGCTATCTTCTGCCACCTGGCAACCTTTTTCGCGGCGTCCTGCTTTGTTTCAAACTTCACAACCGTGCGCTCCGTGACGACGGGGATGATACCGTTTATGCCGAGTTCGACGCACTTCTGGATTATGAACTCCATTTTTTCGCCCTTCGGCACGCCCTGCAGGAGTATCACAGGCACGCGGGGTTCGGACGGGCAGTCCTCGCTGCCGCCAATGCCGCACGTGATGCGGTCCTTCGAAATCTCTGTTATTGTGCAGGAATAGACTGTTCCGGCCGTGTCGCAGAGCGTCAGGCTGTCGCCGATTTCGGCTCTGAGGACGGTCCTTAAGTGGCTCACGTCTGAGCCGGTGATGAAGGCCTTGGCGGCTTCCCTGTCGATATTGGTGTCCGGGACAAAAAACCTCATAGTGCGATCCCTGCTGATTAATTATACCGTTTCTTCTTTAAACGAAGTTTATAATATTTCCGGAAAATAAAGTCTTCTTTGAGAAACACAAGGAAGCAACCGCGTTTTTCCGGCGTATTGCTTCCCTGTACATCGCTAAATCAGACGAACGTGCGCATTATTTTTTGTTTGCGTATTTTTCAAGGAACATTGAGTGGTCTGAGCTGACCGTCTTGTAGCTTGCCTTGATGTCGTTCTCCATCTTCGTGTAAACGGTCTCGATCATCTGGAGGTTCGTATTGACAACTTCTCTCAGCTTCTGGTAAGCCTTCTCCTGGTCGTTCTCAACCTTCTTGCGAACCGCGTCTGCGTATGCATCTGCGTCTGCGCGAACGTTGGCGGAGTAGTTGTCTGCGTCGTCCTTGACGGTCTTCATGTAGAGGGCAGCCTCTTCCTTTGCCTGGGCTGTGATCGCGTGCTCTTCAACGAGCGCTGCGGCTCTCTTCTTTGCGGTCTCAACGATTACAGCGGCCTGATCTTCGGCTTCCGTAACAATCCTGTCGGCTTCTTTTTTGCCCTGTGCATTGGCGGCTTCGATGGCGTCCGAGCATGTTCTGTCGCAGTCTTCCTTGCGCTTCTGGATGTCCGCGTCAAGCTTTGCAGACTGCTCGTCAAGGCTCTTCTTCATCTTGTTTGCGCTGTTAACAATGGTCATGGCATTGTCGAGCACGTTGTGAGCCCTGTCGACCGCCTCGGGGAGATTGTCGTTGAGTGAGCTGACAAGTTCTCTCAGTCTTGCGGGATCCTCTATCGTACCTTTTTTGCGGGTAAAGCCGCCCTCTTTCATCGAATTAACGATCTCGGTCAATTCTTCGAGCGTAGCTTTGTATTCGGCAAGTTTTTTCTTCTCTGCACCAACTGAAAAACTTCCGGAATCTCCGCCTGCCGGTCTGTCGTCTTCATAATACTCTGCCATTTCTTTTTCCTCCGTTTGTATGGTCTTGCCCAAACCGGGCACTCCTCATCGAACACCTTGGGCGTTCTTTTTCATTTCGCTTTCACTTTCCTGTAGATGTCATCAATGACTGTCTCAGGCACGAGTCCTCTAATATTTCCGCCGTGCATCGCAACGTCCTTAACCACACTTGAACTCAGGTACGAGTTATTGATATCGGTCATGAGGAATATCGTTTCGACGTCGGGGCTCATGTGTTTGTTGAGCATTGCCATCTGCAGCTCGTACTCATAATCGGATACGGCCCGAAGACCTCTCACTATCGCGTCGGCCTTCTTTTCATGCACGAAATCCACGAGCAGACCTTCAAACATTTCGACGCTCACATTCGGGATATCTTCCGTGCACTTCCTGATGAGAGCGACCCGCTCTTCCATCGAAAACAGCGTCTTTTTTGCATCATTCCGCAAAACGCCAACGATAAGCGAGTCGAACAATCTGGATGCCCTAATTATAATATCCAAATGTCCGTTCGTCAACGGGTCAAAGCTTCCGGGATATATTCCGATTCTCTTTTTTTTCGTCTCCATAGGCAAATTTTTACTCCCCGCGGTACTCGTAGAGCGTCACGGCAACCGTGCCGTAGCTTCTCGTTTTAATTTTCTCAAATCCGCCGATCACGTCCGGAAGGTCCTCTTCTTTCGCGTGCTCGCACACCGCAACCGTCTTTTTCGGCGGGAAAATGTCCTCACTGCCGCTCCGGCAGATCCTGTCAATCCCCTTCGCCGTCAGCGCCTTCTCGATGTAGCCCTTCCTGTAGGGCGGGTCCAGAAGCAGCAGCTCCGCGCGCATATCTTTTCTGATCATCGCCTGCACGGCTTCCTTGTAGTCGCCTTTTACGACCTCCGACATACCGCCAAGGTCAAGCGCCGCGATATTCTCCCTTATAATCTTCACGCAGTCAGCCGATATATCGCAGAACATGCAGTGCTTCGCTCCCCTGCTCAGGGCCTCTATTCCGAGGCTCCCGTTTCCGGAAAACATGTCGAAAACTGTCGCTCCGGGGATTTCCTCCATGATCATGCTGAACATCGCCTCTTTCACCCTGTCGAGCGTCGGCTTTGTCGCATCGCTGTCAAGCGTCTTCAGTTTGCGTCCGCGGCACGTCCCCGCGATGACCCTGACCATCCCGCGTCCTCAGAACACCAGGAGGTCTCTCACGGGCGCCTTGGTGATCATTCTGAGCTTTCCGTTGTCGCCAATCGTGACAAGGTCCTCAATCCTCACACCGCCAAGGCCCGGCACGTAGATTCCGGGTTCCACGCTGAAGATCATGCCCTTCTCGAGCACCTGTTCGCCTCTCTGCGAGACCGGAACACCCTCGTGCACGTCGATTCCGACGCCGTGGCCGAGGCTGTGGCCGAAATACTCGCCGTAGCCGTAACCTGTAATGACGTCCCTTGCGAGCTTGTCCATATCTTTGCCCTTCATTCCGGGCTTGTATCCGTCAATGGCGGTCTGCTGCGCCTCTTTTACGATTTCGTAAATCTTGCGCATCTCAGCAGAAGGCTCTCCGACAAAGACCGTTCTTGTCATATCCGAGCACATTCCGTCGCAAAAAGCGCCGAAATCGATGGTGACGCCGTCGCCTTCCTCAATGACTTTTGTGCTTGCCGTTCCGTGGGGCATGCTGCCTCTTACGCCTGACGCGATGATGGTGTCAAACGACGGCTTGTCAGCGCCGGCTTTTCTCATCTCGTACTCAAGTCTTGCGGCAAGCTCTATCTCGGTGATGCCCGCCTTGATGTACTTGAAGGTTCTTTCAAGAGCGGCGGAGGCGAGGTCGCACGCGGCCTCGACCTTGGCGATTTCTTCGGGAGTTTTGATGACTCTGGACCTTAAGAAAAGGTCGCCGACGCCGAAGAGTTCAACGCCGAGCTTCTCGAAGAAGTTCACGTACATGGTGTAAAGCACCGCAAGGTCCTCGTAAGCGACTTTTTTGATGTTTTCCCTGAGGATGAGGTCCGCCACAGCTCCGCGGTCCCACGCGCCCGCCTTCACGAGCTCGTAGTCGCCCGACTGCTTCTCGGCCTGCACGTAGTAGCGCGAGTCGGTGATGATGAACTTCTTGTCCTTGGTTATAAGGAGCAGCGCGTCGCCGTAGCCGGTGAAGCTGCTGCAGTAGTAAACGTTCTGCCACGAGCTGACTATGATTGCGTCATATTGTTTTTCCGCGAGGAATTCTCTGACGACTGTGACAACTCTTCTTTCCTGTTCCAAAAAAATCACCTTCTAATGCATTCTCTGTCCGGTTTTTCGTGTCTCCGGCATAACGTAAAAATTTTATATAATTTAAGGGGCTTAGTCAAGAAATCAGATAATCTTCAACGTTGATATAAGCTATATCGCCCTCCTGCGCGGCCTCGCCCCTGTATAAGACGCGTTTTTGCGCAATTCTGCCGTATTTCCGCTCAAGAGAACCGGTCATCTCGGCGTCTGTCAAAAACCTTGCCTGCGCCTCCGGATGCCTCGTTTTTGAGTATTTGATTTCATTCACGCCGCACGTGCCCGTCTCAGCATCGAAAAGGACAAGATCGATCTCGCCGCCTTTCAGCGACCTGTACTTGAAGGCGCTCCTGTTTTTGCCTTTTTCAAGGGTCTTTTCAAGGATCACAATGTCCTCGAGCATCCTGCCTTTGACGTCTGAGAGTATCTTTTCGATAACGGCCTGCCTGTCCGCAAAAGACATGCTTCCGAAATATGCGTCCGCCATGAGCGAGTACACAAGGGCCTTCGTGATCGAATATCTCATGCCCGGCTGTGTGAAAACAACGCGCTTTTCCTCGCTTCCGTCGTCGTAGACAACGCTCACGTCCTTGATGAGGTCAAGTGCATAGAGGTAGCTTTTGATCTGTGCAAGTCCCGCCGCGTCGACCGGAACGCTCAGTTCCTCTTTCTCCCTGACGCCAATGAGTTCCTTGAGCCTCTCAGTGACCTTTTCGGTATCAATGTCGTAGAGCGCGGTCCTCACTTCCGGCGATTTGCTCTTAAGGAGCAGCTGCCTTGCGGAACCGAGGTCGCTCGACCTGAATTTCTCCTCAATGACGCTCACGAGGAAGTCGTGGTTCATGCTTTGGATGATGCGGTTTATTGCATTGGTGAGTTCGCCTTTTTCGTAGAGCTGTCGCAGATGCACAAATCCCGTGCCGAAACGGCTGTTTCTGAGCGACCTCTGAATGTTTCCCGCAATCGCGCTGTCAATGTACTTCCTTGTGGACTCATCGTCCCTGAAAGCCGTCTCCTCATTGTTGTAATCGGGGTCGTCAAAGCTTATGTTCTCCGCCTTCAGAGTCCCGCCGTACTCGATGTAGGTGTCAATGTCTTTTATCCCTAAAACTTCGTAAAACTCCCTGAATGAGATATACGAGGTGCGGATCATCAGATTCCTGTCGAAAAGTTCCTCCCTGTCCGAAAAAGCAAAGCCGAGCGAGTCCGTGCCGGAGAGAACGATCTTGAGCCCCATCATCGAGTAGATGTCCGAAAGAACCGCCGCGGAATCGATAAAATCCTCAAGAAGCGTAATCTCGTCGATGATTATGTTCCTGAATCCGGCACCCCGGAGCACGTCAATGTCCTTCACGAGATCCGCCATCGTGTTCCTGTCGCTGACCTTTATGTAGGCAGTCCTGTTCTCGTCAAGGGTGTTGATCAGCTGGAAAAGCAGCGTGGTCTTACCGGTCCTTCTCAGTCCGTAAAGGATGCAGACGGCGCCCCTGTAATCGCCTTTCATATACCTGAGAAGCTTTTCAAAGCAGAACCTTTTCCTGTAGCCTCTGACCTTGGAAGTTAGCGCCTTCAGGTCCTTCCCGTAAACCGCGCTGGTCCTCAGAGAAAACGTTTTTAAGGGCTCATACTCCGCCAGCTTTTCGCAGCAGTATTCGTACTTCGAAAAGTCTTCAACGGCTTCTTCCTTTTCAAAAGTCTGGTAGGTCCTTCTCGACACGCCAATGGCCTCCGCCGCCTCAACCTGCGTCAGCCCCTTGTTTATCCGGATTTCCTTCAGTTTCTGAGCCACATTCATCATCTCCCTGCTGTCATTATACCTCATTTGCGCGCAATTATCAAGCGTTTTTGCGCAAAAAAGCGCAATCGTGCGCAGTTTTTGCGCAGCGCGGCGCGATGGAGCGCAAGTCCGGTTTCAAACGGCGCCGCGCAAAAATCACAGGCCGGGGGTCCTGTCAAGGCGCTCCCCGGCCTGCGATTTTAAAAACAGTTTGGCCTGCCGCCGGTGCCGCGTGCGGCACCGGGCGGCGTCGGTCAGACGTCGTCTACGACCTCGTCCGCGGGGGTCTCACCCGCGGGAGCTTCGGCGGCGGCACCGTCGCTGCCGGCGGCCTTGGCGTCATCTTTGTCCTTTACGACCTTTTTGGCTGTGCTTGAGAAGGCCTTGCCGATTGCCTTGCCGGCATCGCCGAAGCTGTGACCGACGCCGCTCCAGTCTTTCCGCAGATCCGGCTCCTCCTCACCGGGCTTGGGGTCGTCGCCGCTTGCCTTGTTGAAGCCTTTTTTCACGGATTTTACCAGGGCCTTGCCGAGGCCTTTGAAAGCCTTGCCCGTGTCTCCGCCGAATTCTTTCCAATCGTCTTTAACTGCCATTTTCTGTCCCCGGGGAATACCCCGGACCGTCCTTTCTTTATTGTTCTGTCTGATTATATTCCAAACCCTTGCCGTTGTTAATACCCGGGTTCCCTTCAAGGTTTCTTTTTCTCTTCTTTTGGAAAATAATCACCGCTATCATCTCCGAGGCGCCGACAACGATTCCCGTGCCTGTAAGGATCATTCCGGCGTTGCCGCCGGGGGTGCTGTAGACCGCTTCGACCGTGCTGACGCCTGCCGCAAGGGGTATTGCGATGAGGCCTGCTGACTCGTATGCCTTGGCGGTTTCACCGTTGATTTTTATCATGAAGCCTGTTGAGTACGGCGCGCTGACAAACGCGACGCAGGGCGCGCCGGTCTCAAACACCGCCTTGAAACCGTCGTCCGTCATTTCAAACGACTTGGCGGCTGACTGCTGCCTTGTTTCTGCGGCGGTTTCAAGCGTCATAACGCTTTCGATATTTCCGTGCGCGAGGCCTATCGCCTTGGCGTCTTCCTCTTCAAGGACTATGTGCGAGAGCATTGCGAGCGCCCTTTGGTCCTCGGGGAGCGTTCTGAGCTCTTCGGGAGTCACGTAACTTGTGTAGGTAAAGCCCATCGGGATGAAGTTTTTGTACTCGAAAACGTAAATTGTGCTGCCGTCCGGGTACCTGTATTCCGCAATTTTTGTGCCGCCTGCAGAGCCCCCCTCGGAGTTTGAGGTGAGGTAGAACCTTGCCGACAGGAGAGCCATCTCGGGCTCGGAGAAGCTGCCGGTCGTCGTGACGTTTCTGGGACTTCCGATGAGGTCGTAGAACGTAAAAAGACCGCCTTCCACAGTGCTTATGAACGAGTTCACGGACGGGACGCCTGTCAGCATGGAGACGTTGTCAAACGAGTCCGCAAAATAAGCCGTGCCCTCCTCGTGGAAATCATAGCGCATCCTGTAGTTTCTGTCCTGAGGAAGCAGTTTCGCAATGCCGCCGGACGACGTCAGAATCGCCTTGGCTTTTTCGGCGCCTATCTCGCCCTCCATATTGTCAATGCCTTCCTCGTAGTAATTCTTTGCAACGTGCGTGCCCTTCGAATACCTGAATGCAGCAGCCCCCGTGGTGAGGATCCCCGCCGCAAGGACGCATGCCGTGAGGACTTTTGCAAACCGCTTCGGGTCCGTCTTTATCGCGAGCGCGAACATTCCGAAAGCAAAAATCTGCCCTGTAAATCCGTAAATAACGAGCATCGCAATGTTCACGTTTTCGGTCATCGACGCAACGCCTCTCACTTTGTAGTAGAGAACCGCCGACACCTCGATGAGCATTGTAAGGACGACGCAGACCAGGTTCACGGTCGCGCCGAAAACTATATCTTTTTTGGTGTAGGAATCTGTCGCATTGGCGGCAGCGTGCTCCTCATCATCGCCAATGTACCTGTCGATCACCACACACGAGAGCATCGAGAACACGAGCGCGGGCATGAAAAACCAGCGGGCGTAGTAGTGCGTGTTGAAGAACGAGAACGCGCCGTTCAGAACGGGTACGAGCGAGATTATAACCAAGGTGACAGGCAGGTACGCCTTCGCCTTTTTGAAATTCTTCTTAATATAGGGGAAAACGAGCGCCATCGCGGCAAACGGCAGAGCCATCGCGCAGGAGCTGCAGCCCTGCTGGAACAGGTAGTTTCCGGAGCCCATGACGTCCGCGGGCATGAAGTAGGCCTGAAGGATCGTGACGTACTGCGTGAAGTGGTAGAAAAGTCCGAAATCGTGCGAACCGACGCGCGGATTTGACGCGACCGCAAGTATTGACGGCAGTATCACGACACCCGCCAATGCAACTCCCACCGCCCCCTCAAGCAGCACCTTGCCGAACGAGAAGAGCTTTGTTTTTGCGTCTGACTTCACTAAAAGCACCCTGAACACAAACCAGATCACTATGAAGATGACCTCGCCGAAGAACAGGTAGAAGTTTGTCATTGCCGACAACGCAACCGCCGCGGCAAACACAAGGGGCCTTCCTTCGAGCAGCTTTTCAAATGCTGCGAGCAGCCACGGGAAAAGAGCCATCGAGTCGTGGAACGGGAAAAGAAGGCTGACCGTCTGAATGCCGGAGAATGCGTAAAACAGGCCGCAAAGCATTGCCGCGTTTTTGCTTTTAACGAATTTTTTCGCAAAAATCGCGGCGCCGACCGCGGCCGTGACATACTTCAGCACGAGCATGGGCGCCGTGAGATAAGGCGCCGCAGCGGCGGGGAATATTGCCGTTATGAGCGTGAACGGGCTGTTTAAGTTGTAGAAGCTGAGCGACGTCGACGGATCTCCGCCCAGGTCAATGAGCCAGCTCCAGTTAACGGGCGACCTCGTCAGCGAGACGTTGTAGATGCCGAAAATCTGCTGCTGCCACGTAAAATCGTCGGAGAGCAGGAGCATTCCCCTGCCGGCAATGAGCGCCGGAAGAATAGCCAATACGGCCGCGGCGGCCGCAAGAAGCGCCGTCCGGCCGAGATAGCCGTATCTTTTTTCTTTCCTCAGATCATTCATCGTTTTTACATTGGCGGTCCTTTGCCCGCCTTTTAGCCTCGCAGAAGCTCTCAGTCACAAGTTTTCACCTGTTATTGTACCATCAAAAGCCCCTAAAGTCTTTCACATTTTACAGGCAACTTCCGCCTGCTTTTTGTAGAAGGCTATGCCGAGTTTCATAATGCTCAGCCCCCGTTCCTCAAGAGGAAGCGCATATTCTTTTTCATCGATCTGCAGCAGTGCGTCCCGGGACAGGGCCTGAAGCTGCTCTGTTATCGTCTTTTCATTGGCGGTTTCAGAAGACAAGACCTTCAGTTCGATTATTATCGCGGGCATATTTTTGCTCAAGGGCACCATCTGAATATCGAACCGTCCGTTACCCGCCTCGCGGTTGGAAGTCACGCTGTAGAGGTCGTTCATAACGGCGTATAGGCCAAGCATCAGGCCGTGGTAGAAGCTTTCGTTTGAGGTGTCAAAGAAGCTGACGGTCTGCTTGAGGTAGTGTTCAAGATGCCTGCGCATCCCGGCAATATCATTGTCGATAATCGCCTGCTGAATGGATGACGCCGTGGACTGTGTCCGGAAATCGCCAATCGCAGACAGTATCTCCTTCCCGTAAATCCGTTCTATCTCCTTGTTGGGGATGGATACGTAATAAAAAGGCGTTCCGGCAACGTTCGGGCTCTTGTTCAGTTTCAGGTAGCCGGCAATGAGCAGGAAGCTGAATATCGTCTGCGGATTGTCCTTTATTTCGGGATAAATGACGGACGTGTCGATATCGGCAAGGACCGGTTTTCCCTCCAGCAGGGTCTGCAGTTTTTCCTTTGTTTCAACCGGAGCATCCAGGACGATCTGACGGATGATGTCGTTGCTTCCCGTATTCTGCCAGTATGCCTGCGGTGTGCACTCGTTGTTGATATAGCTGATGACCGACCACGGATTGAATATTTCGTTCGACCCGAAACGGTATCCGTCGTACCACTCGCACGCTTCGCCGAGCTTGTTTCTCTTTCCGTAAGCCGAAAGGATTGTTTTAACTTCGTCTTTGGTAAATCCGAAATACGTACTGTAGCGTTCATTCAGAACCGAGTTATCAACGAAGTTATTCATGCCGCTGAAGATGCTTTCTTTTGCGACACGCAAAATTCCCGTCACAAAGCCGAACGAAAGATGTGAATTGTCTTTGAATCCGCCCGAAAACAGATTGCGCATAAACAGAATTATTTTTTCGTAGTAGTTTTTCGCATAACCCTGCTGTATCGGGGTGTCGTATTCGTCAATGATAATGACCGGGGCAATCCCGTGAAAGTCGTGGAGCATCTTCGACAATCTCGTAAACGCCTCAGTCAGTTCGACCTCCGTCTCGGTGCACAAAAGCATCCTGTTGTAATAGTTAATCTCATATTGATCCGCTTTCGTTCCGGCGCCTATTATCTCCTTGTGGCGGATGAACTCGGCCTGAAAAAGCGACTTCATTTTGGCGATGGTGTCTTCCCACGTATCGAACTTTACATCCTTAAAAGACAGGTAAATCACGGGGTATTTTCCCTGATAAGAAGTGTATTTTTCCCCGTATGTCCATATTTTTTTGTCAGCAAAATAACGTGAGGTATCCTCTTCGCTCTTCTCGAAAAACACACGAAGCATATCCATCGTCAGGGTCTTGCCGAAACGACGGGGCCGCGTGAACAAACTGACCTTTGGCAGATCGTCAAGAATATCCTTGATGAGTTCTGTCTTGTCGACGTAATAGTATCGACTGACGGCCTCTTTGAAATCCGAAACTCCGATAGGAAGCGGCTTTCTAAATACCGCCAATGATTTTTTCTTCCTTCGTCCGTCTTTCGGTCTGTCTGCATTTGCGGGAATAAGCCACTTTCCGTTGTCTTTAACAGCGCCGGGAATTCTGCCGTCGCGACAAAGTCTCGTGATACTGCGCTCGTCCGATTGCCATTTTTCAGCTGCTTCCTGCACGTTAATGAAATCCATTTGACTGTCTCCTGTCGGTTATTTCGTAAAATAATATATATCATTGGCGGCGGCATGTCAAGTTACATGTCAAATTACAAGCGCAGAATGTCAAATTACAAGCGTTTAATGTCAAATTGCATGTCAAATTACAAGCGTTTAATGTCAAATTACAAGCGTTTAATGTCAAATTACAATTGTTGAATGTCAAAATACAAATCAAAAACGGGCCCGGGTTTTGTCATGCGACTCGCCCGAGACCGTTTGTCAGTGTTTTTTGAAGACCAAACTGCGTGCTTTTTCCTCACAGAAACTCTTTGTGAATGCAGTCGCCCTCAAGATCCTCAAGCACTGTGTTAAAGCTGTCGTTTCTGCAGTACGGAGGACACCTCTTAAGATTGATACTTTCGTAAACCTGCCATTTTCTGTAGGAGTTCCAGACCTCTTCAAAGGTCTTGCCCTCTCCTCTCATATCGCCAATGAGAAAATCCGGATCCTGTCTGTGGTGCAGGCAGGCGAAGACCTTGGCGTCAGCGGTGACAACTGTCGAGAAGAACATTCCGCGGCAGCGGCTGTAATCCCTTTCAGGACCCTTTTCAAACCTTGCATATTTCTGAAGCGAGGCTCTGACTTTAAAATCTTCGGTCTCGTATTTTTCTTTGAGCCTGAGATATTCTCCGGAAATATCCGTGCTGTCGCCTGTGAAGGGTCTGAACTGCGCCGCGCCCACGCCGCAGTCCCTGCAGAGGACCACAAATTTTTCCATGTCGCACACGGTCGATTCCCCGGTAAGGAAGCCTGCGGTAAAGGACACAGCCGAGCCGGTCTCTTCTTTCACATTGGCCATAAGCCGCATGTTTTCGCACACCTTGAGGAAGCTTTTTTCAGGCATCCCGTGGGTTTTTTTATACATTTCCGCAGTTCCCGCGTCGAGGCTGATTCTGAAGTATGAGCAGTACTTGGCGATTGCAAGCGCCTTCTCCCTGTCAAGGGCAAGACCGTTGCTGTTGAGTCCGATTTCCATCCCGGTGTTCTTAATCAGTTCGAGGGTCCTCACAAAGTCTTTGTGAAGCAGAGGCTCGCCGCCCCCGCTGATTATAACGCCCTGGTTGCCCATCTTTTTCAGGCCCGAAACAATCATTTTTATCTCGTCCCAGGTGAGCTCGCTGCCGTTTTCTTTCACGCCAACGCATAGAGGGCAGTTGTTGTTGCACTTGTTGGTCAGATCAAATTCAGTCACTATCAGCGTCTTTCCTGCGTCAAAAAAGCGGGCCAGTTTGTCCTGATAATGAAGTATTTTCTTTCCTGAGTTGAACTCGTTAAAAATAGTTTTTTCCATCATTTTGCCTCTGATCTGCGGTCAGTTAAAACCCGCGCTCCTGACTGCCGCCACAGCCTCTTTCAGCGTTTCAAAAAAGTCTCCGGGTATAACGCCCTCAAATGTGGCTGCACCGTCGTACCCCGCCCTGTCAAGAGCCGCTTTTAAAGCTTTCATCTCCTCAATATCGTCAGCTTTCGGGAACTCCCTGAAATGCTTCAGGCTCGACAGATGGACATGGGCAATGCTGCTGCCATACCCTGCTATCTCGTCAAGAGTCCCTCCTCCGAGAATTGTGTGAAAATAGTCAATGTGAAGCTTCAAGGCCCCGTCTCCGACCCTCTTCACAATGTCCGCTGCCTCTTTGGCGGAATTAATAAAGTTGCACTCCTCTTTGCGAAGTTCCTCCAGCGCAATTGAAATACCGTATTCTTTTGCCGCAGGAAGCACAATTTCCCGCAGAACATCGCAAAACCTCTCTTCCGCAGTCTCCTTACTCATTCCCTCCGGGATGCGTCTCTGAGCTCCGCAGCCGAGCACAACGATTTTGCCGCCAAGGATCGATGCCTTGGCGAATGCGTCTTTCAAATAGTCTTCAAGGGGTCCGTAGCAATCCCTGCCGCCAAGGAGAGGCATATCGCCCGTAAGCATCCCGTTCAGCGAAACGCACCGGATACCCGCCTCATCGCAAATCTCGCGGGTTCTTTTCAGACTGTCAAAACCGGACCCGGCAACAAGGAAAAGCGGCGGCTCAAAACAGTCGCAGCCGTATTCTTTGACTTTTATAATCTTGTCGTCGCCCCAAACTCCGCAGGAGCCGATCATCATGTTAAGCACCCCCGTTTTTTGAACTGCCCTATAATTTTATCTCAAAACGGGAATTTCGGCAACAGTTTCAGGCTGCCTTTGACGACACATGCAGGTATGTTAGGCAAGCAAATACAGAATAACGACATGTGCGCAAAAACCAGGCAGTAGCCTGTACGCCCAAGCCGAGAAACCATATTCTCGGGGAATACTCTAATCCAATCTAAACTTGCTAACTACAATTTGATTACAGATATAACAGGAACATATTCCCGTATATGTTTCTGTTTTATGCATTCTCTCCTTTTAACACGAAGAAACGAAAGCGTTAAAGCTTCTCCGTTTTGAACCAATAACGGGCAGTCTATAGTTATTCGGTTTAATTCAATTTGGTCTGTTATACTCCCTGTATTCATATCAAACGAAATGAATTTTCCTGTTTTTCCAAAGATGCAAGGACAAAGAGTAATATCAGCAATACAGATTGCCCGGTATGTCTTCGCCAAATCTTGTACACGCAAAAGTATTCTCTCTTCACTTCACTGGCCGATATGTTCTTGGCAAGCCACCTAAACACATTTTGCTATCCTTTTTCAGTTTCATGATTCTGTGTTTGCTTCGAAATGAGAAATACATAATGTGAATTCTTCCCATATTGAAAACTCACAAAGTCCCCCTTTTTTAATTTTTTCTCAATGAACACGGAGTTCTGATCCTCACTAAAGCCCAGAACAGTATACACCACATCATCTATAGTAATCTTTATTTGTGATTTACCAGTTCTTTTTATTTCACAAACGATTCCTTCTTTTGTTTCGCATATATCATGATCATACTCGTATTTTGCCAAAGAAATCGGGTAAAGATGCTTGTAACAGAAGACCCACAGCCAAAGACAAACAAGTAAAGAAGAGAGTACAACTCGAAGTGTTCTCTTAACAATACAGTTGTCTACCTTTTTTGTAATTACGAATAATTTGAATATGACGACTGCAGAAATAGCTGCCATGAAAATCGTCAAAACCAAATAAAACGTAAAAACATAGTTGATTGTTTCGCTCATGTTGTCCTCCATACAGCTAGTAAATGTACCAATAATAATCAAAAAAACAATATAAGCCATATGAGGATGATACAGATAATGAATATGCACGTTTGCTATTCATCCAGCAATAATCTACTCCCCACGCTATTCCACCCCCAATATCAAAAAACCATTCAGCATAATCTCCTATTGATTTGACATTTTGAGCAATTCCGACGTTAATACTGAAGGAAACAGGCATAATACTCTTTGTTGAAAGCCCCACGCCAAAATGGACATATGTCGCATCGATACTCTTGCTTGGGCTCAATAATTTGCTTGCACCTACTTTTACGTTGACATTAGTTTCTTGAATTCCAATAGTAACACCGACATCGACAACAATATCGGTGTTCCACATAAACTCAGTAAAAATTTGCATTTCTAAAGAGGGCGTTGTATCCTGAAAAGGTCTAGAATTCCATAATTCAATGGCGCCTTCCACATCATAAAAGCTCTTTTCATATGCCTTAGTTCCGAAAACAATGTTGCTTGCACATGTCATCAATTCTTTCACTGCGTTAAATAAATCATCTATCCAAAGAAAGTACCAGTGGGTACCTCTTCTATCGGCCTTATTTACCGGATCATTCCCGCAATAGCAATAAAGATTGGTGCCGAGGGAACCGTCTTCAAGGTGCAGCTGCGAGTCGGCATTCAGAAACCGTCCCGCACAAGGGTCGTAATAACGGCTTTGGAGGTAATAGAAGCCTGTCTCGCTGTCGTAGTAATAACCCCTGTATCTGATGGGATTTATGTAGCCGATGCTTGCGGTGTCGCTTGTAATGTCGACACCGCTGCCGTTTTTGATGGACTCGAGTTTCCCCCACGTGTCGTAGGTGTAAGAAGCTACTATTGCTCCGGAGATGTTTATGATGTGAGTGACATCTCCCTGAGCGTTCCGGATATAACGGTAAAGAGTGGCGTTTCCTCCGTTCTGAGAATACGTAAAGCCGCATATTCTGCCGTTAGCATCATAGATGTATATTATCTCATAAGAGCCGTCCTCTGCCCATTCGGTTTTGAGGGTTGTTCCGACCCGGAAATAGTTTATTCTTTTAACCTGATTGCCGCCGGAAACAGAAATCTTTGCCGTTCTCAGGCCGTCCGCATCGTAAAGATAGCTCTGCGAAGAAGTGCTTCCCTGAGGAGTAACCGTTGACAGTTTGTTTCCCCGTGTCCAGGTCATAGTATAACTTCTGTCGCTGTGATAAGTCAACGGATTACCGGCATTGTCATAGGAAAACAGTGAAATGCCGTAGTATGTCGAAAGATTGTCTTTGAACACCGAATCATACCCGTAAATCGGGAATGAGACGAGTGTTCCCATGCTCATCAGATTGTTTGTGTCTATTGAAGGACAGTAAGAGAAAACGGTCTTCCCGATAATATTGCCGCAGTTGTCGTAGATATATCTTATG